>JAABUS010001526.1_pt1 | contig 50034 bp, 54 predicted proteins | sample 5560161 | NCBI WGS metagenome assembly JAABUS01 (sample SAMN10711885, study PRJNA513376) | rock metagenome | isolation source: Antarctica rocks | place: Antarctica: Victoria Land, Trio Nunatak nord | collected 2016-01-04 | reverse complement strand
TTCCGCACTGCTACTTCGCTCTTCGCCCTTCTCAGCTTTCATCTCCCTAAACTTCCTCCCCACCACCGCCATCACCTCCTTCTGACCCAGTCCCTCATTCTCCCTCTTTAACCTAGCAAAGTTGACCTTCATGAATTTCTGGTACTCCGACAAGCCGCCCATCTTGCCGTCATTGGCCGCTCTCGGCACCGGCTGCACCTGCACCAGCTTATTCTTGCACGAGCCACAGGAATGGCGGGAGGGGTCGATAGACTTTGAATGGCGTTTGAATTCCATGCCGCAAGACGTGCAGGCCCAGATGTATTTGTAGGCGATGGTGTAGCTGTGTTTGATTGTGACATGGATGTTGCGGTGGGAGAACGCGGCGGTGCATTTACGGGCCCTGATGTGGGGAGAGAAAATTAGGCTGGATGGATTGGGGATGGTGGAGGGCTTAGGCAATGAGAAAGGGAGATCGAACGGGGGCGGTACCATGCTTTGAATTCTTTGCCATGAGGGTTGTTCTTGACCCCTGAGATCATGAAGTTTGCAAGGTGACAGTACTCGTGAGCGATTACGTTAATGAGACGATCTATGTGTTCAATTAGTAGTTTTTCTTGTCGGCCGGATTAAAACGTGCAAACCTTCATCATCAATAACCTTCTCAGCAAGCTCGATTGATGCATGGTGACGGTAGCTTGTTGTGATCACAGTACCATCTGTGTTCTTCGGCTTGAACGCTTCTCTTCTCCAATTTGCTCTCCCGGCTGTGGAGTTCAGTTTCTTGCTCCAGATGATATGAATGCCTCCGGCGGAAGAAGCCAGTGCGGAGACTTTGCCGTCATTGATAGTCTGATCAAGCTCAACTAGGAATGAAGTAGCGAGCTCGTATTTCTTCTCATTGAACGCTTTCCGTTGCTTTGCTGCTCGTTTGTCTACATTAGGGCCTTTACTAGGACTTCTACGAGGAGATCCGGGAGACGGCGATTCTGCTTCATCATCTTCGCTGACAGAGAATAGCTTACGCCTCCTCGAGGTGTTTGGGGTCTTCTTTGGTGAATATTGGTCATTCCAGTCGTTGATGACTTCTTGACTCCAGAAAGCGTCTATACTAGGGCGATGAGGAGATTGGGGAATGCGAAGCCCTCTTGATGGAGAAAGCAGCCTGGGTTTGGATGGACTTGCGGGAGGCGTAATAGGCCGTGCGCCTTCGAGGATCTTATGAGGTGATCTGGACCTCGGAGGAGAACTTTCTGTTTGTCAGTAGAAGCCAGAAATGGGGGTTTGTTAGTCTACGTACAATTGCAAGACTGCAGGAGCTGCATCACTATTCTGATCTTCAGAAGACCCGGGCTCAGTCATGGTGGACTGGCGTTTTGGTAAAATATCAGGGCAGGCAACAGGAGGCACGGCTTTCGCTGGGGATGTTAAGTCGATAACTTCAGTCAACGGGTTTCGTGCAGACGGGACTGGCAGATAGGGCTTTCCTATCAGTAATTTGAGCTTGCTTGAAGGTCTTTGAGGGTCTTCTTCAGGTTTCTGCAATGGCATGTTTTCTCCATCGCTGGTAGAGTCATCGATGACTAAGGGGTGAGATTTCCTGGACAAAGGCGTACTCGTAGACACCTCCCTAGTCTGTGGGACACTTCTTTTGGGTGACCTCGTTGATATCATCTCTGATTCACTAGCAGAGTCGTCTACAACAAAGTCTGAAAGATCGTCAAAATAGCTCTCGTCATCTGATCCAGATGCGTTCCCTTGAGGGATAAAGACTCTGTAATTTATAGGTTGCCTCGCCGTCCTTCTCGGACTCGAACGTACCTGTCTGACATCGTTGAGACTGCCAGTACTCGTCTTTAGCCCAGGGTTTTTGGCCTTTACGAGCCGTCCATCGGTAATTGGAAGTATGAGGGAATTGACTTGAGCAGTTCCGAGTGGTCGCTGACGGCGGGACTGCTTTTCGTTGCACGAGACATCGGTGACGGTCTTAGACATATTACCATGATATTCATGAGCAGCAGCGCTCTCCACTATGCGATTTGAATCATTGTACCCAAGAGTCACTTTGTTCCCATGCTCTTTCGTTAATACCTTTCTAGGAATCTTCGGAATATCTGTCCTAGACCGGCGTAGAATTGTCGAGACGTCTGGGAATTCCTCATCACTGTCGTAAATTGCATTCAACCTAGCCATCTCATGGATCTATGTTCGTATCCCGATCACGTTGCTAGCGCTCCATTGAGACCTGCCTGCCAAAGAAAGGGATGTCGTTGAGTAGAGTCCAAAAGTAAACAAAGAGGCGTTACTAGGGGCAACGCTTACTTCTGCAGAGTTAACTTTTAGAATACGGCAGGTCCTTCATATACAAGTTGCTTTGATAGTGCTTGTATGATTCACGTGCAAGCTTCTCTGGCCCCAATATGCACACAAATGCCAAAACAATGTAGTTTAATTGTACAATACTAACAATCATAACCAACGCCCATCAGAAAGACCACATCCTATGCGTCCATAGTGCACCATCTATGCGAAAAGACAAAGGGCTTTCGAAATAGTACTCCGGCCGCCAGCAACTTGAACTGATCCGAGAACGTTGTAATTTACAGCAAAACCATTCCCACACCAACCAGCGCAGCTACCGTGACATATACCGCAAGTTGAAGCATACCAAAATCAAACCTGGGGACAGTAACCAAACCCGCTGAACTCTTCGTGCTGCTCGAGGAGCTGCTGGAGCCAGTGCCTGAAGGGCTGGAAGTGACGACGCCAGTGCCTGCCGGACCAGCTTGGCTTACCAACGCTTGACAATTTCCGTTGGATTTGGGGCTCTGCTTTGTAGCGGCACTATTGAAGTCACAGGGATTGGTGTTTGCCTTATTATTCGTGGTTTGGTTGAGGTAGAACTGATTGAAAGCCCAGGAAAGTCGTTCAGTAGAGTTACACATTGAGTATGCCCCATACGCTCCAGTGGTAGCGTTGGCGTTGATGCCCTCGCAGTAATTGCCGTTGTGCGGATCGCAGACATAGGCGAATTGAGTCGTGGAAGTGGTGTTGTCGAGGTTGGATTTGGCAACACAGGTCAGGTTCTGCATCATGCAGCCGCACAGCTGTGTGTTTGGGGTTGGAGGTAGTACGTCGCTCTTAGCCTTCCAAGTGGCATCGACACTCGGGCAAGCTTGAGGGCTATTGGTTGGGGAGTATGACGCCGATTGAACGCCAGTCGGGGTGACCTTGGCTATCTGGCTTGAAAATGCTGTGAAGTCAGGAAGCTTGGTGGCTTTGTTGTCGGTGCCCACGGAGACAAGACCTTCCATCGGTGTCAATAAACTCCACAGTATATTCCTGCAGCATACATAGACTCACCAAAATCGTTAGCCTCCTGGAAGTACATGTAAACAATACCACCAGACCACACTTTCGTCATGTTGGATCCGTATAGGGCCTGGACTTCTTCGAATTTCCGCGGTGGCGATGTGTTGCAACCATATTCAGCGAAGAACGCTGGCACATTATAGGAGGCAAATTCCGTTGTTCGGACATCGTACTTTGAGGTCTCGTAGGTGTCGGTACGTTTACACCACGAATAGATGTTGTATCCCCAGAAGTCGATAGCCTGCTCTGGTGGGCCGCAATCAAAGTAGTTTGCAAGCTCGGTTCGCGTTTCATCATCGTTGGTAGCATATCCAACTCCCATAGGTCGGTATTTCTTCTGGACAATATACGCTTTCATATCTCGTACCGCTGCCTTAACGAAAGCACTGGCGACAGTGTTATTTGGGGCATTCGAAACTTCGTTGCCTGCAAAGAAGCCAATGACGTTTGGGTAGTTCGCAAGAGAGTCAACAACTGCACTGTACCGGGAATACAACTCCTCGTTCCACATGGATGTATCCCGATTTATGGAAGTTGCAGGCTCTCCCAGATCTGAAATAACGTAGATGCCAGCATCTTGGAGCAGCTTCATACATCCCGAGTGATCAAGTGTGGGATTAATGGCGTACACACGGATGGTATTCGTTTGTAGCTGTTGCATAAGTGGGACATCTCGCGCGCAATTCGAAGGATTGGCCAGCGGGTCCTGGTAATTGGTACTACCACTGATCGTTCCGTTGGCAGAGAAATCCTCTATTGCACGTTAGATCTCCGGTCTATCGTGATAGTTTTAGGATACTGACGCTGATATGCCACACCCTTAATGAAGCTATACAGACCGTTTATCAGCGTATGATACAAACACATCTTCGTACTCCCAAACTTACAATTCCGTCCCATTGGTCTTGTAGAAGAACTTGGAACCCTAAAAGTCGAGATAGGTTAGCTAGAAACAGGGTAACATTTATCAACTGAAAAGGCCACAAACCTTGATAACAATGGGATCAAGCTGGGCAACAACAGATGAAGTGAACAGGGCCGCTGCCACGATGGCAGCTGATGTGCACCCGAGGCCCTTCATCTTGATCAAAGCTGAAATGGAATATTGGTATGTATTGTAAGAAGCAGCCAGGTTCTGGTGTAACTATGCTGGGTTGCTGAACGCAGAGATGATGGCCCGGCAGGTTAAGGACAGTTCAGGAAGTAAACAGGAAGTCGCGGTCCAGGATAAAGGGAGTCAGGAGACCAAGCAGGTAACAAAGCGACCTTCTTGAACGAATGTGAACGATCAATACTGATCCCAGTTATATGAGAGAAGACAATCAACGAAGGCAAGAATGTTTGGGCGTTGACACGGTGTTGGCTCCTTGAAGTTGTTACTGTGTGTACGGACTCTACCTGGCATTACCCGATGCCGCGCAATCAAAAGAACTGGGATCACGTGATGTGCCGCAGCCGGCAGAGTAATCCTCTACTGTTTCATAACTGGCATCACCTCACTGTTCGTTCCATAAAGGTCCTCACTCGTACAATGGTCGATTTCACACTCAGGAAAATACCACCAGCTGCCACCACATAGTAACGCAGTCGCAAACCGAACCCGGCAATTGCAACTCCGACGGCGGTCTTTACACGGTCGTGATATTCACTCCAGGGATTAATTACCATCCTTATTCCTATCCTTCCAAGATTTCGCAGAATTGGCGGAACCAACGGGAAACCCGCGAGTTAATATAATAAAATACCTGTTGAGATTACAGTGGAAGTACGGAGTACGGAATACTGTAAATTTATCGGGGGCTACAGCGGCAGAACCGCCGGCCTGTCCCCCTTTTCCCCCCTAAACGACTATCTTGAAGATCCATGCCGGTTCAGGCATATCCTTGTGCTTACCTAGGTAGTGCTCCAGACCAAACCGTTTGCGGCCATCTCGCCACTAAGCTCGCTGCAGCTATTTTTGGCTTGCAAAGCTCTTCGGCCAGCGATGATGCTATGATAAAACTCATGATTGGTGTAGAGTAGGTAGGCATTTGACGAAATAATGGTGATATTCCAATGCGAATAATACATCAGGTCTAGAAGATCGTCACAGAATATATATAAAAAAATAGACTCGCAGATGGCAGGGTTTTTAATAGCAACACGGCGTCTCGAAGCTTCCAAGCAAAGCCGTTGGTATTATTATTATCATCATTATCATTGCGGTTGGAGGATGCGGTCATGGTGGTTGTATGTACTTTACCCACGACCGCCACCCGTCAAGCCCTTTCTGTCTTCTCCGGATGTCTAGGAGATTAAGTGCTTGGCGTAGGAAGGAGTTGCGTACGTGAATTATCATACCTGCCTTAGGAACCTGGGATACTGGGATATTCTTTGCCCAGCAATACAGTGATTCCTCAACTTTCTATAGTTCAACTTGCCAGTTCTGCCAGAGCATATCCGCAGAGCTGGATGATTAGTGTACGGCCTTTTGATTCGGAGACATGAACAATACCTTGACCCTAATCCCCTGCGAAAAGGGTCTTGGATTTATGGTACGGAGCTAGTCCGTGTCGGTATCAAATACCTACAGTGGATCTCGTAAGCCGTAACCAAGTCAATTACACCAGGGGAAGTGACTTACTTTGATTCTCCTATTCCTCCTTCCCATCGAGATAACACTCTCAGCGTTTCACGTCTTTCGTTACTTTGACCCTCAACCCATCAGCCCCGTCGTTGGCGACATCTCGCTCTCGCTTCAGGTGTCATTGAGTACGAGAAACGGTGCAGTACTATTCTAATTGCAGTGGATATTACAGCCGGTCGTAACAGCAACTGCGCGCTTTCCTCTTTCACTCTCGTTGCAAGTCAAAATCAACAATTACAACATCCACAATCCTTCATCTACGGCCACGGAAATAGGGAGCCGATCAAACCGATATAATCTCGTCGGGAATCTTTGGAGGTTATCAACGGCTATACGTCGAGTTTCTTTCTTTCACCAGATCAACTAGTTTTCACGCGACAGCTTCCAGTTCACGACACCGAACCGCCTGGCTTGGCACTTCTTCACAATAGTAGAACTGGCAATCCTGTAAATGGAAATCATTTGATGTAAGTTCATTCTGATGCTTTTGAGAGACCGTATTTTGTTGCCTTCACACTTTGCACAGTCCTCTTGTTACGCACGCCGCAACAACGCAATTCCCCTCGTCTCTCTCTTTGACTGACAATCAGCAGCAGCACGAAAGTTTCACCTATTCCTAATCATGTCCGGCCATCCACAAGGTCAGTACGACGATGGCTATGGCCATCAACCCCAGGCGACAGATTCGTACTATCAAGACGAACACGACCAAGGCTACTATGATCAGCACCAAGACTATCACGGTGGTCAACAGCAAGAATACCAACAGCAACATGGAGGTGCCGGTTATTACGACGAGGCGTAAGTTTATGTTTGAAATTATCTTTTATTCCGCTCACGTTCAGTAGTGGCTATTACAATGCCGACGCGCATGATCCGCATCAGCAAGATGGAGGATACTATGAGGGCCATCAAGGCTATCAAGATGAGTATTACAATGATCAATATTACGACCAAGGTACACCGGCTGCTGGTCAGCAACCTCAACACGGGCAAGCAAACTATGGGTTCGTACAATGAGAAGATTGAACGGCTTCCAGTAACATTAACATCTATTAGGGCCAAACCTAGACGTCGCGGTCACGACTCAGAGGAGGATTCCGAGACGTTTAGCGATTTCACCATGAGATCGGATATGGCTAGGGCCGCTGAAATGGACTACTACGGCCGGGGCGATGAGCGCTACAACAGCTACAACGAAGGTCAACCTGGTGGTCGTGGGTACCGGCCACCATCGTCCCAAATCTCTTATGGAGCAAACCGATCCTCTGGTGCATCGACACCTGTGTATGGCATGGATTACGGAAACGTGCTTCCAGCTGGGCAACGATCCCGAGAACCTTATCCTGCATGGACTTCTGATGCTCAAATTCCCCTTTCAAAAGAGGAAGTCGAAGACATCTTCATGGATCTAACGGCCAAATTTGGTTTCCAGAGAGACAGCATGAGGAACATGTACGATCACTTCATGACCCTGCTAGATTCTCGGGCATCTCGCATGACCCCCAACCAAGCTTTGCTATCACTTCATGCCGATTACATCGGAGGCGACAACGCCAATTACAGGCGTTGGTACTTCGCAGCACACCTTGACCTCGATGACGCTGTCGGATTTGCCAACATGAAACTTGGAAAAGCGAATCGTAGGACTAGAAAAGCGCGTAAAGCTGCCAAGAAGAATCAACAGGATCCCCAAAACGAAGAACAAACCCTTGAGAATCTAGAAGGCGACAATAGTTTGGAGGCTGCAGAGTATCGATGGAAAACTCGCATGAATCGTATGCCTCAGCATGACCGCGTCCGACAAATCGCTTTGTACTTGCTCTGCTGGGGAGAAGCCAACCAGGTGCGTTTTATGCCTGAGTGTATGTGCTTCATCTTCAAGTGCGCTCTCGACTACCTGATGTCCCCCAATTGTCAGAATCGGGTCGAGCCAGTCGAAGAGTTGACCTATCTCAATAACGTGATAACTCCTCTGTATCAATATTGCAGAGACCAGGGTTACGAGATTGAAGATGGCAAGTATGTTCGCAGGGAGAGAGATCATAATCAAATCATTGGCTACGACGACATCAACCAGCTGTTCTGGTACCCTGAAGGCATTGAAAGGATCGTCTTCGAAGACAAGTCGAGAATGGTCGATGTACCAACGTCGGAGCGCTACCTAAAGCTAAAAGAAGTGAACTGGAAGAAGGTCTTCTTCAAGACATACAAAGAAACTCGATCATGGGGCCACATGCTCGTCAATTTCAACCGTATCTGGGTCATTCACGTCACAACCTTTTGGTTCTACACAGCCTACAACGCGATCACTTTCTACACTCCTCACTATCAGCAGCAACTAGGCACGAAGCCAACAGCGGCAGCTCAGTTCTCTGCGATTGCCCTGGGTGGTACTCTCGCCTCTTTGATCATGATTGCGGCAACCTGTGCGGAGTGGACTTACGTACCGCGCCGATGGGCTGGGGCTCAGCACTTGACCAGGCGCCTGCTGTTCCTCATCGGTATTTTCCTGATCAATCTTGCACCCAGTGTATACATTTTCGGATTCGCCAATAACAAGACTATCTACAACGCAAAGATCGCCAAAACCCTCGGCATAGTACAGTTCCTGGTCGCCCTTGCAACGTTTTTCTTCTTCTCTATCATGCCCATTGGTGCTCTCTTCGGCAGCTACCTCACCAAGAAAAACACGCGGCAATACGTGGCCAGCCAAACTTTCACCGCGAGTTGGCCACGTCTACTTGGTAACGATATGTGGATGTCCTACGGACTGTGGGTCTTGGTGTTCGGGGCAAAGCTCGCGGAATCTTGGTTTGCCTTGGCTTTGTCTTTCCGTGATTCTATCAAGATTCTGTCGGAAATGAAGATTAGCAGGTGCGCTGGCGATGCGATCATCAAGGACATTCTCTGCAAACAGCAACCGAGAATCCTCCTCGGCTTGATGTTCGTCGTTGATCTTTGCTTATTCTTCCTTGATACGTATTTGTGGTACGTTATCTGGAACACCACCTTCTCAGTCGCCCGCTCTTTCTACCTCGGTGTCTCCATCTGGACCCCGTGGAGAAACATCTTCTCCCGATTGCCAAAGCGCATCTACTCAAAGGTCCTGGCTACCACGGATATGGAGATCAAGTACAAACCAAAGGTGCTTATCTCCCAGATCTGGAATGCCATTGTCATATCTATGTACCGAGAGCATCTACTGGCCATTGACCATGTACAAAAGTTGCTCTACCATCAAGTCCCATCGGAACAAGAAGGGAAGCGGACGCTGCGCGCACCGACGTTCTTCGTTTCTCAAGAAGATCACTCATTCAAGACCGAGTTTTTCCCAACACAAAGCGAGGCAGAACGCCGAATATCATTCTTTGCTCAGTCCTTGTCAACACCTATTCCCGAGCCTCTACCGGTTGACAACATGCCAACCTTTACAGTGTTGATACCACACTACGGGGAGAAGATACTGCTTTCTCTTCGTGAAATCATTCGTGAAGATGAGCCATATTCGCGAGTAACGCTTCTGGAGTACCTCAAACAGTTGCACCCCCACGAGTGGGATTGCTTCGTCAAGGACACCAAAATCCTTGCCGATGAAACTTCTCAGTTTAACGGTGACTACGAAAAAACCGAGAAAGATACTGCGAAGAGCAAGATAGATGACCTTCCTTTCTACTGCATTGGTTTCAAATCTGCTGCCCCTGAATACACATTGCGAACACGGATCTGGGCATCCCTTCGATCTCAAACGCTGTACAGAACAATTTCTGGATTTATGAACTACAGTCGTGCGATAAAGCTTCTGTACCGTGTCGAGAATCCAGAAGTTGTCCAAATGTTTGGCGGTAACTCTGACAAGCTTGAACGTGAGCTTGAGCGTATGGCTCGGCGCAAATTCAAGATCATAGTATCGATGCAGCGTTATGCCAAGTTCAATAAAGAGGAGCGAGAGAATACCGAATTCCTTTTAAGAGCATATCCAGATCTGCAAATCGCATATCTTGATGAAGAGCCTCCAGCGACTGAAGGCGACGAGCCTCGACTGTACTCTGCTCTTATAGATGGTCACTCCGAACTTATGGACAACGGTATGCGTCGGCCTAAATTCCGCATTCAGTTGTCTGGCAATCCCATACTAGGTGATGGCAAATCAGACAACCAGAACCACTCGCTTATCTTCTACCGCGGCGAGTACATCCAACTTATTGACGCTAACCAGGACAATTATCTCGAGGAATGCCTGAAGATTCGAAGTGTTCTCGCCGAATTCGAGGAGATGACGACTGACAACGTCTCTCCCTATGCTCCTGGGCTTGCTCCTAGTAAGACTAATCCTGTAGCTATCCTCGGTGCTCGTGAATACATTTTCTCGGAAAATATAGGTATTCTTGGTGACGCTGCCGCCGGAAAAGAACAAACATTCGGTACCCTGTTTGCCCGTACTCTTGCGCAAATCGGAGGCAAGTTGCATTATGGTCACCCAGATTTCCTTAACGGTATTTTCATGACAACTCGTGGTGGTGTGTCCAAAGCGCAGAAAGGATTGCACTTAAACGAAGATATCTATGCTGGTATGAACGCCTTGCTTCGTGGCGGAAGGATAAAACATTGCGAGTACTATCAATGCGGGAAGGGCCGTGATCTCGGGTTTGGGTCTATACTAAACTTTACGACAAAGATTGGCACAGGAATGGGAGAGCAGATGCTTTCGCGGGAGTACTACTACCTTGGCACTCAATTACCCCTGGACCGCTTCTTGTCCTTCTACTACGCCCACCCTGGCTTCCACATTAACAACTTGTTCATCATCATGTCGGTCCAGATTTTTATGCTTTGTATGATTAACCTTGGCGCACTACGACATGAGACCATCATCTGCACTTACGATCCGAACAAGCCTCCGACAGACCCGCTACGACCCACAGGATGTGCGAATCTTACTCCAGTGATGGACTGGGTGTATCGATGTGTTGTGTCTATCTTCATCGTCCTGATCATCTCTTTCCTTCCCCTCTTGGTCCAAGAACTCACAGAGCGAGGCTTTTGGCGTGCCATCACCCGTCTGGGTAAGCATTTCGCCTCGCTGTTGCCTGTATTCGAAGTGTTTGTCTGCCAGATCTACGCCAATTCCCTCAGCCAAGATCTATCATATGGTGGTGCTCGCTACATCGGTACCGGTCGTGGATTTGCAACCGCGCGGATTCCTTTCGGTGTTTTGTACTCAAGATTTGCGGGGCCATCAATCTATCTAGGTTCGCGCCTGATGATGATGTTGCTCTTCTCGACCCTGACTATTTGGGGGGTGTGGCAAGTGTACTTCTGGGTATCCTTACTCGCATTCTGCGTATCGCCTTTCATATTCAACCCTCACCAATTTTCGTGGAACGACTTCTTTATTGACTACCGTGATTTCCTAAGATGGCTCTCCCGTGGCAACTCAAGATCTCACGCCTCTTCGTGGATTGCTTTCTGCCGCCTGTCGCGAACACGCATTACTGGTTACAAGCGGAAGAATCTTGGCGATCCGTCATCGAAAATGTCCGGGGATGTCCCTCGTGCACATTTCTCCAATATCTTCTTCAGCGAAATCATTGCACCCCTACTGCTTGTCGCGGCCACCCTCATACCCTACCTCTTCATCAACTCTCAGACTGGCGTCCAAAACAACCCGAAACCCACCAATTCTCTAATCCGAGTCGCGGCAGTTGCATTCGCACCAGTTGCAATCAACGCCGGAGTTCTGGCGGGCCTGTTTGGAATGGCATGCTGTATGGGTCCTCTTCTAAGCATGTGTTGCAAGAAGTTTGGATCAGTCTTGGCCGCAATTGCCCACGGAGTAGCTGTTTTCATGCTACTGGCTTTCTTCGAGGTTATGTTCTTCCTCGAGGGATGGGTCTTCTCGCGGGCTCTTCTGGGCATGATTGCCGTCGTTGCGCTGCAGCGATTCATCTATAAGCTCATCATCGCCCTCGCTCTTACACGTGAGTTCAAGGGAGACTCTTCAAACATTGCATGGTGGAGTGGGAAGTGGTACTCTATGGGATGGCAAGGCTTCTCGCAGCCTGGGAGAGAGTTCCTCTGCAAGATTACTGAACTTGGCATGTTCGCCGCGGACTTTATTCTTGGCCACGTTATACTCTTCATCATGCTTCCGGTGATCGCCATCCCATACATCGACAAGCTCCACTCCGTGATGCTATTCTGGCTCCGACCAAGGTATGATTCAAAGTCAAATTTCCTGCTCATTCGCTTTTCGCTAACTGTGCTCTAGCCGTCAAATCAGACCTCCTATATACTCGTTGAAGCAATCTAAGCTTCGAAAGCGCAGAGTCATCCGCTTCGCCATTCTCTACTTCCTAGCCCTCATCATCTTTGTTGCCCTCATTGCTGGACCAGCGGTCATTGGCAAGTTGAAAATCAAACTACCGTCGATTCCCATGCAACTCATGCAGCCTACGGGCCAAGACAACAACGATACCACAACAGGCTACACTGGATCCGCCCTGATCAGTCTCCCGGGCATGACGGGAGGAGCTGCGGCTACCTCAGGTGGATCTTCAGCAGCGGCAACGTCGTCGGCATCGAGTACCGCTTAGACTGTTGACATTTCCTGCTAGATTTTAATATAGAGGAAGTGAGGAGGTGCAACACGCATTGTACAAACCCTCAGCCGCGAGATTGAGTACCTCGACTTCCCACCCGGCAAAACTCCAATGTTCTTTCCTTTCGTGGTGAGGGATTCACGGCGTCTAGGAACATAGACAGACTGTTGCATCATTCATTTATCGTGCTGCGTATACAAGACGCAACTGTAACTTTCCAGAGCCACACGGTGCGAATCTTGAATCTTGGCTTGTTTGGTGGGAGACGAGGAAGCGTTTCAGCATTAATGGATGATACTTTTTAAGCATGTCGCATATTGGAAGTAGTCTGGGGTTTTTTGTGGTTTTATTGTGGTCTGATGAATACGAAAGCCATAGAGCAATTAGAAGAATGTACTCGCTTCAGCAATCGCTGGGTTATTATTCGGGTTCACCAATATTTGATCGTTGTTATGTGCTTTTGACTAAGTGCTTGGTTCATTATTGACTGATTCTTTTAACCCTGGGCCTCAAATAGTAAGGTCGCTGATTCTTCTGAAACCGAATTTGATCCTCTGTTGCGATCAGTTCACCACTTCCGACCTGCTCGAAAAGAAAGTCTGTACCACCGAAACGCCCTTCTCAAGTTGATCTGCTTGCAGACCTTCCCAATCAATCATGGAAGATTACAATCTGTATAGGATTGTGCAGAAGTCAAGAACAATTGATCGCTAAATGGCTCCCAAGCTTAGGGCCGCACTGATAGTTCACCGTATCATCAGACCGGATTCCTTAGAAGAAACCATCGCTGATAGTACGTTTGGGCCATCAATCAGTCGGGACCATCTCGAGGTCCACAACGCGACGCTCTGCCACTGATCTTTGAGTTTTGCCGACATCAATTCAGGGATTACAGGAACCGGTGTCCCCTGGTGCAGGATACTTTTGTGGTAACGGTAATCAGCGAGGGATTGACTCATGTAACTTTTAGGGAATTTCAGATGGAACAGCAGCTGATAGTGGCTTTATAAGGAATTATTAACAGTCCATAGTCTAAAACCACGCGTCTTGATCGCAGTGGGCCATGTCCATCCGTGGACCCCACGCCCAGGTTGCCATCCTTGATAAGGAAGCTGTAAGAGAGCCATCCAAACCCCGTCCCTCGGTATATCTGCGAAATAGAGAAAGTGGCTATGTTATTTCTGGGAGCAGGGCCTGCTCGCTCTACGGTGACAAAACAATTTCCTAAGGATACCTTACTTATGTTACCAAACAGTTACTAGAGTATTGACTTTTGCACTCTTGACGTCTTGCCTCCCTGAGTAGACCATGATGGTCTACTATCTGAAAAAAAGGCAAGATGTCGAACCTTGGCCACTGCTTGAAGACTTTCATGCTCGTTAAGATGATTTTCAAAATGAAAGTCGCTTATACATAGATTTTGGGCTGGCTGCCCTTCGCATTAGGGAGGTCCGGCTGAGAAGACAGCCATATCACATTACGAGGATATATTCTAATGAAGTAGGTTGAAAAGTTGAAGAGGGCGCGCCGCATGCTTCTATCATATGGAAAACAGTACCGAGCCTTTTCTCAGACAGAACTCGATCTAACAGGTCCTGACGGCACAAGGAAAGCATCCTGCCCTATAAGGGACCGTACTTTGACGACCCCTTCAGAGCTCTTAATGTACGCCCTATTCGATTTCTCAACGGAAACGCACGCCCAGAGATGACACGGCTGATGGTGACAAGCCTTGTAGTTTTGCAAAGTCAAACTCGTCCTTGATTAAGGTATAAACGCTATAAGAAACCAGAAGAATTTGATGCTGATTTTGAGTGGTCAGATGTGCTGCGATAGACCTTGAGCGTACTGATGCATACGTGTTCATGATAGAGTGTTTCGACTTGTAAACGTAAACGTAAAAGATGTACGATGCTTGATATGGTGAACGTTCTACATCCGCGTTCTGTCATAAAGCGCAAGCTATCAATATGGACTAATCAGAAACACTAGTGGCAGAAATTGCTGCTTAGTCAGGATATCCCGCTGGAAGCTGGAGCTTTGCCTTAACGGGGTTAGTGTGACACGTCTGAGAACCTTGAGGCAATTGGAGCTCCGCGAAGTCCCGACTTTCAATGGCGCAATGGATCTGCAAGACGCTCAAAGCTGGCTCGTAGACGTCTTGAATGAGGTATCCGTCCAATTTCAAAAGGTCCCTGGTTCAGCAATTCTCCTAAGATATATCAAGTCAAGCTACCAGAACGATCCGGTGCGCTCTGCGGTCGAGCTCTTTCTCTTTCTCTTCGCCGTTAGGTACCTACTTGCACCTAAGTACTCGACGCAGAAGAAGAGCTACGTAACATTGTCGGAAGAGGCTTGTGAACCACTCCTGTCGCTATTGCGACCTTCTGACTTTGAACTAGGAGGTCGACGAGCTGGTGGAAGACTGGACTCCTGATCCCCTAGTTGCGTCTCAAACTACGTTCGAGGAAGCCGAGAATGAGAAACGGCCAGTCATCATTGGGTAAGTATTAGCTATTCCATCAGAGGTATATGACTACTAGAATACTGATCGCGCTCCAGGCCTACCGGGCCCAAGTCGAAGCTATCGAACGGGCGAACGGTGACAAACCTTGCGTCATATAACTTCTACAATCTTGTCGCAAACGAAGCCCTCAAAGAGAAAGCCATCCAGACCCTAAGAACATATGGTGTAGGCCCATGTGGTCCTCCAGGCTTCTATGGGACGCAGGATGTACATATGAAGACAGAGGCCGATATAGCTACGCACCTTGGGACTCCTGCTTGCATCGTATACGCGCAAGCATTTTCTACAATACCGAGTGTCATACCCGCATTCTCAAAGAGAGGGGACATCATTGTCGCTGATGAGGCGGTCAACTATGCGATCCGGAAGGGCATTCAAATATCCCGGAGCACTGTCCGGTGGTACAAACACAATGATATGGAGGACATGCAGAGAGTGCTGCAGAGGGTGACGAAAGAGCAGGCAAAGAAGCCGTTGACCAGAAGGTTCATTGTGACCGAAGCGTTGTTCGAGAACGTGGGGGACATGGTGGATTTGCCGAAACTCGTACGTTTCATCTGACTACTTCTTTCCTGAAACTCATGACTAGGAACAGATCGAACTCAAGCTCCGCTACAAGTTCCGACTCATCCTCGACGAGACCTGGTCCTATGGGGTTCTGGGACGAACCGGTAGGGGGATCACCGAGCACCAGAACGTGGACGCTACTGGTGTTGACATGATCATTGGCTCACTAGCGGGGCCTCTATGTGCTGGCGGTGGTTTCTGCGCCGGTTCGGAAGAGATCTGTGAGCACCAACGCATATCGGCTGCGTCTTATACCTTCTCCGCCGCTCTACCTGCAATGCTGGCCACGACAGCCAGTGAGGCGCTGCTCATGTTGCAGAATTACCCCGAGATACTGTCCCAGGCACGGGAAAACACCAAGACTATGTGGGCGCAACTGGATCCGAGGAGCGATTGGGTGCATTGTACTAGCGCCGTTGAGAATCCCATCATGCTTCTTGTCCTGAAGCCAGATGTGATTGCGAACAAGAAATTAAGCACAGGCGATCAAGAGCAGCTGTTGCAGGATGTCGTTGACGAGGTGAGTTGATGACATGGCACGATATCAAACACGAAGACCGCCAGCTGACGCGGACTTTTAGACGTTGGTAAACGGGGTGTTGATCACAAGGTTGAAGAGTATGCCTCGTGCCATCAACGCAACGACGAAGGATATTGGTTGGGAACTACAACCAGCACTCAAAGTTTGTATTACTACCGGGCTGACGAAAAAAGAGATGGAGAGGGCTGGGATTACAATTAGGCATGCGATCACCAAGATAGTTAATAGGCGGAAATGAAGGCTCCTCCACAATATTGTAATATCTTAATATGGAGCATATCTCTCCGGTAGCGATCGCCCAACCGTAAGGCCATTGCGTCTCCCGAGCGCGATTCGAGGCTTGGGTTCAATTTATATATCACACCCGTCCGTCCACTGAACGATTCCCCGGTAGAATCCTATCTCTCGAGAAATGCCCAAAACAGTTCCAATTACACAGACTTCTCCCTCCTTCCTCCCGCAAGCGCAGGCAGTGCAGCTATCACGAATGATCCACCACGATAAGGTAGCTGTCTGATCCTGTGGCATAGCTTTAGGAACGTGCATATGTCTGTCTACTTTAGGGACAGTAGTCTCGCTGTTTCCACCAGAATCCTTCTGGAACCCGGTACTCCGTACACATTTGGTATTCATGCTGGGTGTGCGGGCGTTGGACTCCTCGTTATGGGTTGCGATGTATTCCGTAGTGATACTCTAGATCAAGCCCTATATTCAGGTACAGGTACAGGTAAGGTACACAATGGGCACTGACAGAACTGTGCCATGCGGAGCGGGAAAGGGAAAGGGAAAGGGAAAGTGCAGCCAATCAGAGGCGGAGGCATGGGAGGGGTACTGCGAATCTGACGATAAGCGCCCGTTTGTTATAATAGGATTGCCCGAGAGGACGACCCCATGTTGAGCCCCAACTCCCTCTCCCGTAAATCCGTCCTGATTTCTCGAATCTGAACGACCTCGCGTCAGGATTGAATGATTGGATTAACCCCACGCCGTCCATGGCTGCGGAGTCGAGGCCGTGGATCGCCGCATTCGTGTCAGGATGCGCCAAGGTAACATCCAATGCCCCAATGCCATCGTTCATCAGGAAACCTGGACTCTTGTTTGCGCCTTCTTTGTGAAGCAGATTGACTTCGACTTGACGTCTTCTTCAAGGGCTTACCAAGGTACCTGGTCGGCCCGGCCAGAAAGGTAAATGGGCATTAGACGTTCTATCCTTCCTGCATCGTGGGGTATGAGATTCAGAATTAGGTACTTAGGGCTTCACTGCTCTTGCCGCCTTTCGGTGAAACATTTCACCCGCCCCCCCCCCCCCCCACCACTCTATCCATTCACTATCTTAAGGTACCTTTACCTTAACACATCTGACTTCTACTTCTTCTTTTCTTTTCTTCTTCCTTTGATTGCCTTCACCACCTTCACCTTCACCTTCATCATACGAGAAACACTGTTTGTTGCAAGCGTCAGGGACGCATTGATCTTCTACATTCCTTTGGAAACACAGCACGAGAACATCGACTGTTTCTCACCAACGATCCTTTCAGACCACGCCTCCTCAAGTGCCGCAGCCGTAACTACGCATTAATACACTCAGTGGCCAGACTCACTCTCATTCCGTTGTCATTGTACCATACGTGTAACGGAAAGAATTTGATTGCAGCTTCCATTGTTGGTTACAACAAAGACACGTGCGTGTTCATTATTTACATATCCCTTGACCCTAAACCTCCAATCCCTTGCTTCTCGATCTCAACATTGCTCTAACACCGCTGAGCGGTAACAGTTCACACCTTGACCGTATCGAGTACACAACCTTTCCAACAGCCACATTTATCTTTGCAAGATGAAGACTGGATTCTTCTGTATCGCTGCTCTATCCTTGGTCCAGCTTGCTGTATCGCAGCCTCATCGTAAGAAATCTCTTGGCTTGCTTCGTGTTGACATGGTTTGACAGTAAAGATAGGTCAGCAGCAACACAAACACGGGAGACGCCAAGACGTCGTTACGGATGTTGTCACAAACGTGGCTTATGTTACTATGGACGCCGAGGACATTGTCGTCTACGTGGACCAGAACGGCAAACCTATCTCTACCTCGACTAAGTACAGCAACCACCATGGACCTACTACGACCCCATCTCCGTCTTCGCTAAGCGCGCCAGCGTCAACTCAAAAAGCGGTTTCAAACCCACCACCAGCTTCTAAAGTTGCTGTAAGCAGTCCGCTACCGCCACCTCCTCCGTCGTCGGCTCCTGCATCGCCACCATCGTCACAAGCTGCGCCGCCGCCAGCTCCATCATACTCTGCTCCTCTACCCCCGCCCCCTCCCCCGCCATCTTCCCGACCAGCACCACCGAATCCGGCCCCATCATCAACTAGTTCATCGGCCCCTGTCCATTCAAGCTCGCCCCCTAGTGGTCCGAGTGGTGGCGGACCTGGTTTCAGCTCTGGAGTTTCTTACTCACCGTATAATGGCGACCAAACCTGTAAGTCAACATCACAAGTAGCAGCCGATCTCCAGGGTGTTAGCGGCTACGATGTAATCCGCCTATATGGCACGGACTGCAACCAAGTCGCGAACGCAATCGCTGCAACAAAGGGAAAAAACGTCAAGCTCTTCCTCGGCATATTTGATCTCGGCAGCATCGCAGATGAATGCAAAACAATTACCAGCGCCGTCAACGGTGATTGGAGCCTTGTCAATACAGTCAGCGTCGGCAACGAATTGGTCAACAACGGTGGAGCCTCGGTCGGTCAGGTCACTGCAGCTATCGGCCAAGTTAAATCTACACTCAAAGCCGCGGGCTACAATGGTCCTGTGGTCACAGTCGACACCATGATCGCCATGAAAGCCCACCCCGAGCTCTGCCAAGCCTCCGACTTTTGCGCCATCAACTGCCACGCCTTCTTCGACGGCAACGTACTTCCCCAGAATGCCGGCGACTTTGTACAAGGCTGGGCCAAACAGGTCTCTCAGGCTGCGGGCGGGAAAAACGTGGTGATCACCGAGACGGGATGGCCCACACAAGGAAATACTAACAACAAGGCTGTGCCGTCAAAGGAGAATCAGCAGAAGGCTCTTGATTCGATCAAGACCAGCTTTTCGAGCAACGCGATCTTGTATAACATGTTCAATGATGCGTGGAAGAAGGATAGTGCCACTACGTTTGGGGCGGAGAAGTTTTGGGGGATTCATGGGGACGCGCCTGCTTAGGCCGGGCGTGGATCGCGTCTTTTCCTTTTCCTTCTCTACCTCGTTCCCTTTGTTGAACAAAGGGCCATGCGAGTGTATTGGTACTAAAGCATGCACATACACGTGGGGACTTGTCCAATAATGATTGCCTTGGAGGTAATCTTCACATCTTTTTGATGATGATTGCTCAGTGGTAATCTGGATACAACCGATCGTTTCTTCGAATCATTCGGCGGGGGTGTAGCGTTGGTCTTTTTTTTTCGCAATGGGGATTTTTCGATTCTTTCGATTCGATGTACATACGATAGGGCGCTAGCATCATTTATTCCTCTTGAATCTGCTACGGGTGTCTTGGTCTCTTGAGTGGGCTAAGCGTGGGAAAGCCATCGTTGTTTGCTCGAAGACTTCGCGGGTTCGTAGGGCTTTGGCAAACGTTTGGCTCGTTTGCGTGTCCCTTTCCTCCCTGTCCTGACTGACTGACCTCTCGCATGAGCCAGCCCGCACGTTACGCACGCTCTATACCTATCTATGTATCTGTGACTGAGTGAGTACTCTTTCTGGTTCTTGGTTCGAAGAGCAATCTCTTGCTAAGTATTCCCTTTTGTATCTCTTTTGAGATGAATGGATGAGGGAGGGGGGAGGTGGGAGGGAGGGGGGAAGGTGGGAGCGTGGTGAGGAGGTGAGAGCGTGGGACGTGGGATGTGGGAGGTTGGGGTTTGATTCATGGAAGATGGGGTCGAAGGGGTGGGGAGGGGGGGATCTCTATCTGCGTTGCGGGCAGGGGAGTTGTACATGTAGGAGGGGGGGTTTTTGCAAATGGGGAAAAGAACCAAGATCCCAACCGTGTAGTTGGTTGGTGTAAACAAACTTTTCAACATGCCCGGAATTTTGTTTTGGGGTGTTGAAATTGCCCAAGTGGCTCGGCTGAGCGTAAAGATGATACAAATAAGAGGCTTAAGACCCTCCCCTCCCCTCCCTACCTGGATAGACGACTCTGTAGATGAGGGCTCAAATCGAATATGGTACAAGCGCTACAATTCAAGATTCGCCTTCAACATCAAACGGGCTTTTCTCCGCCGCTTCCAAGACCTCGTCGTTCAGCCGCAGCGTAACCCCGTCCCCTACACTCTGATCCGCTGCGCTCTGCGCGGCTTGCTGTTCCTGTCGATGCGAGTGGCCGTCGCCGTGCGAATCCCGCCGCAAACTCGGCGTTTGCACCCCGGGCTTCTCCATGTGCGCTGCCACCTCCACCACACTCAGCGCGCTCGCCATCGCTGAGGGTTGCTCGACGCTGAGTAGGTTTTTTGCGACGAGCGTGCTGGGGATTGATTCTCCGTCTTCTTTGAGCCAGGGGACTTTTGCGCAGCGCGCGACTAGACGGGCGGTGGTTTCGTCGACGGCGCCAAAGTGCGAGCCTGCGCTGCCGGCGCTGGTCATCATGTTCAGGAGCCGGAGCAGCTCGTCGCGTTTGTAGTGGGGGGTGTATTTGAGCTGGGTGTGTGCGAGAAGCGGGTAGAGGACGCGGAGGTACGTGTGGCGGAGAGGGTTGGAGGTGAGAGGGAGATCAAGGAGGTTGCGGATCATGACGTCGACGAGGACGCGCAGGTCATTGGTGTAGAAGTATTCGTATGTGCTCGGCGTGGTGAAGAGGAGGTACAGGAGTTTGAGGATGAGGAGTTGCAGGGAGGTTTCACTTTCTCTGTTGAGCACGAGAATGATGTTCTCACCAAAGGTCTTGTACGCCGAGCCATGCAGGGAGAGGATCTTGATGACTTTGTTTGTTAGGTGCGCGGTGGGAGAGTGGTCCGGGTCCGGAGGGGCGTGGGCGGTGACCATGTATTGTTCGTTCAATATGAGCTGGAAGACGGGGTTGTCAGCGAGGGTTTCTTTGAATTTGACATGGGGCAAGCCATACCAGGACTCGTATAACAGGGTAATGATATGGGTCGTCAACGTCGTCGGAAAGACCCTCGATAATTTCAAACATGTATGTGATGAATTCGTCTTCGATTAATACTGCAGTGCCCATCAGAACCGTCGATTGGCAACCCAGAGTACTACCGCACTCACTTAAATCTTCTATCCGTAATCGTTGTATTCGTGACATCTCGTAAAGCAATTCTAGCAGCAGTCTATGCAGCCCGGCGTCGTCGTCCTTTCTCTCCTGGATCAACTCGACTAGTCTTATGAAAGCACCCTCCTCGTTCATCATGTTAAACGTTGTCTCATTCTGCCGGCCATCAAGGAGCAGAAACGTAATGACGAGGTGAAGGGTATCGGCAGAGTCTTCCTGTGAGGGCAACGTTAGCAGTGCAGTGACACATCAAAAAGCTGCTAATCTACCTGTAAAAGAGTATAGACAATCTGCCTGCGGACATAGTCTCTGTGCGCATCGAATAGAGCGGATGCCAAAAGCTTGTAGGAGCAGCGAGCAATGTCATCTTCACTATGTAGGTACTCGCCTGGTACAAGGTCGTCAGTACAAGTGGGGGAGCGGTGCTGGGGCCACAGTAACCTTTGTATTGTGTTGTGAATGCCAAGTAGGATCTAAGGGCGTTATCGATAAGGTCGTGCGACTGGCAATGTGCGGAAACAATGTCGTCGAGTTCTGGGCGTGGCTTGTCAGTGCAATGTTCTGGAGGCTTATTTGTGGACGCTGGCTTACACACCGTCCCAGAACTGCTGCTCATTTTCTAGGGTGTACAAGACCTCAAACTCCATCTCAAGTATCGCTATATCTTTTCAATAGCATGGCTGGATTTTGCAGCTGTTCTCCTAAATATTCGTCGAAGTAGAGGTCACGGGTACCATGCCAGGAGATGAATTGGTCGTGTTGTGGGGATCGCTTCTACAAGATTCTGATATTCATGTTGTAGATTATCACTTATGGAATAGCCTGTTGTATGGTGGCATGTTACTATGATGTGCTACTGTCCAACGATACTCAGAAAGATTCATAGTGTGCAAAGAACTGCCTCATCAGCGCCGAATATATACAATACAAGGCATTCAATGCGCTTCGTTTCTGCACCACCTCGGGTCTCGGGATATCAGACTCTCCAAGACAAACGCCGTCCCATGCACCCTGTCACGCCTGTCTACTTGGGTCTCTTGAAAGGATGCGCTTCCGTATTCCTAATAAAGTTAGCTAATATCATTTTAGGATTTCTGAGCAGTTACTCACAATACATAGTCGTCCAAGCTGACGACACTGGGATCGCTAAACAACAGATAGAAATATTTCAAAGTCTCAGCTAACCAGAATGATTCCATTTCATCCTTTTGCTGTGGTGTCTCGCTTGTAACGTCTGTAATGGCAGATGCACCAAAGTTGGAGGCAGTGTACTTGTGAATCGAGGAAAACATCTCCCACCCCTTCTCGCGCCAATAATTGTTACCAGTGATCCTGTACATGATGAAGACGGACTCAATGGCCTCCGGTCTGCGTTGAAGTAAATTTCAGCATGCGCATATGAAGCAGAACGGACACATGGGCCTTACCGAAGAATATATTTACTATCTATCAGTCTTGATATTCCTTTGGGCAATCTCTCATCCTTTATTCTGGATTTGGCATACTCTTCTCGTGTAGGCATTGGTGGCTGCGTGTACTCAGGGACGTCTGGCTCAATCGGTTTGCTGACTTGTTCTTCATCGGTAGCCATAGTTTCTTCTGTTGCGGCACTCTTTCCAAGATTGTCATGTCCTTTAGGATTCACAATAACGGAGTCTACCTCTGTCTTACTTGGCTCTCGCTTTGGAGGCTCAGGGACCTTGCTGTCTGATATCTTGTCTAGTTCCTTCGCCATGTCGAATTGCCTCTTGTTCAAAGACCCTGGCGCCGAAGTAGATTCCACGGCCGCCTTGGCAACGCTTGGCTTGATTGTAGATGTGGTTACTGTTGTCGCCTTCTCTTCTTGAGGGAGCTTATCTGCTTTGTCTACAAGTGGTGTAGCTTGATGTGCCTCGGTTTCTTTCTTCGTGTCAGGCACGTCAGTCTCCCCATCTATCACGAGCTGGGCGGGTGTTGCATGGGTATCATCAACCCGGAATTGCCTCGAGCCTTTAGGCGCCAGTGCCTCATACCACTTCGTCTCGTTCCATGGGCAGGCCTTCGAGCTCTCACAGGGTACTGCCAGGAAGTATTCAGGCATGATGCCGGTTGCCGTCGCTTCGTAGGACCACACGCAGCCGTCAGTCAGTTTCTTCGCAATGTCGATGTCGCTTTCCCGACCAAAGATCTTAGCACCAATGGCATACATTCCACCAGTGAAACAGGTCAGATGTGTATTCTCTGGCTTCAAATTTACGTCTGCAGGGTCCTCCAACTTGCCAGTTGTAGTTACCAAGCCTGCAAATAGGATGTCTCGATTTTCATCAGGGATCATAGGTCGGAATAGCAGATATTTCTCGATGGGCTCTAGGGTCGCTTCGTACATGGTTCGATACTGGTCTTCAAGACCGCCAAGTAACATGTACTCTTTCGGAAGATATTCGTAAACAGAATCTGCCTGACCACCGACTGTGAACTCTTCATTGTAAACATTCGGTGGTGAAGCCAATCCCTGCGGTTCGCAATCTGGTGGCTTACTAGTCGAAGGAAGAGTGCTATCTTGCAGCTGTCTTTTCTTAGCACTGGGGTCCGATCGCGAAGTAGGGCTAGATTTTGAAGATTGCTTCGGAGAGTCCTTGGCCGTTTCGTGCGTGTCCGTAGATTCTTCTGAACCATGCGAATGACCTTGGCTCTTAGAAGCTAACCATTTGGGTGAACCAGCCAATGGCCGAGTGGTATCATCGGAGCCTGAAGACTTGAACGCCTCTGCACTGTCTGTTGAGACTTCGGAAACAGCTTTCTGAATGATTGCCGTATCTTCATCCTCCTTATTTTGCCAGATCCATTCTCCGTCTTTCAGATCATGGGAGGTAGCAATCTGGGGAGACTGGGCTTTAGGGTTTCCAGGTCCATTTGCGAGGAATTTATCCACGGGTGTTGACAGCAAACTCGGCTTCTTGCACCCGGAAGCGTCTACCGATTTTGGCCACAAGCCGGGCATCTTGGTATTGTTCTGCCACATATCAAATTCGTTGGTGATCCGAGCTATTGCGTCGTAGTACTTGGATTCCTTTGTGATCTGTGCAAGCCTGGTAAATTCTACAGACATGGAGCCCAGTTCCGCTAGTACTACCCTTGTACGGGCCCGATGTGGCTGGGACGCAAAAGCAGGTTGCCAGAGATAATATGTCATGGGCATACGATTCGGAGTATCAAAGGCTCCCATCAGTATCTCAGCCAGCTCAACAGCTTTATCCAGAAGTACCATATACTTGCCTCCACTGATATCAAAAGCGCCGAGGAGACCTCCAAGATATCTTATAGTTGTTTCGAACATGGGGATGTCTCTCCTTGGACTCATGGTGAAGTCTATATCCTTGACTGCTGCCGTGGCGTTTTCGAATTGATCAATCATGCCCATCATCCATAGAGTATCCAGAGTGTCTACTAAAGTTGCAGCCCATCCGCAGAAAGGGTTGCGATATTGCCCTGAGACTGGGGATAACTCATCCTGCATCCAAGCGTTTTTGGTGTATCCATCCCAAGAAAATTCAAAAGTCTTCTTGATTTGTTCAAGCTTCCTTTTCCGATCGATCTTGTCTTTTACGGACTCCTCGGGAAACTCATACTGGATCTTTGGTATGGCCTTGGGTTTTCCTGTGGGCAATTGTATGAGGCTCTCCGAGGGGATCGGGAAGTGCTCAGGAAACCTTTTCCAATAAATCTTTGGTTTCTCATGATCCTCAATCACCTCCTGTCTACCATCTCCTCCACCTGGATCCAGTACAGGGGCTGCAGGGCCCGACCCAGCCTTAGCAGGCACAGTAGTAGTGGAAGCGTTCTTGGCATTTGGCACACCAGTGCCATGAACAACTTTTGCAGAGGTGCTAGCGGTGGATGCTTTGCTGATGGAATTACTGCTAATGGACTTGCTTGGGGTTGAAATGTCTAAACTATTAGCCGTAGGGGTTACTGAAGGGCTTGGTGAGAGTGCAACAGTATCTGAAATGGTCGTAGGTCGCGTATCACTGGTGCTGATAACGAGTTGCGTCTCATTGGTTGCAGACTCTGAAGTTGAGGTGGTGGCCTCCTGATCTTGTAGCTCCTTGTTCTTCGCACCAAAGTTCTTCAATCCTTCTACGCTGGAAGCCCCAGCGCTCTCTAGACCTTCTAGAGAACTGAAGTGATAGAATGCCCCAAGCGCGATAACGGCAAAAACCAGGAAAACCCTATACCGGCGCAATCGAAGCATGGTGGTGGGCAAGGGTTCTCATGAACCAAGAGGAGACAAGGCGGAGGCCAACGTGATGGAACCTCTGGGACTCATAGGCAGCCTGGCCAACCGTGTTGTCATTGAGATCCGACCTCGAGCTTCACAGAAACAATTCTAGCGTGAGCAGCGAAGCAGGCGTCGACAGTATTACTAGTAGATATCAAGCTGTCCGCCTTGCGTGCTCCTATTCTTTGCTTGGCGGAGTTTCTTGGCATCGGCAGACTGAGTCGCCGAGCAGCGAGGGGGAAGGAGGTGGGGGCTAGGGGCCGTTTGCGGTTTTTTGACTGCCATACTCGTAGACCACGATATAATTAGGACCGTCGACATATGCAAGTATAGTGAATCTAGCTTGACTGTTTTGTTCAAGACGGGATGCAACGGAATTATGAGGCAAGTCACACGTAAGCTACAGGGTCCCAGCATGTTCTTCCGGCTTCCGGCTTCAACGGTCAAGACGATTCATCAATTACACCCTTTTCAAGACTGATATCTAGCAGATTTTGGGGTGCATACAGCACAACGTACAGTAGTCTACCACGGTACCACGCAGCGCCCCAGATGCTCAATCGGAAATACTTTGATTCATTCATCCCTCTCCTTCCCCTGGTCCTGGGCCTTGCGGCCGTCCCTGTCTCCAATCAGTACTCGACGTGTATTCACTTTAGCTTTGACTTACCATTTGTCTTGCTTTTAGTAGCTCATCACATAGCAGTAGGTTAGAAGCTATCCCTGAACTTGACGCAATACAGTTTCGTAGCACCCGGAACGAATCGTACACACCCTCCTGGATTGGATCCATTGGCTCACCCGTAGTCAGATTTAGTCCAACAATATTACCTTCAACCTGCTCATCTTGGAGTGCAGCCACTAGTAGCAAATATTAGCATTCTTCTGGTCAGGTCCGAAGACAAGGTCCTTACAGCAATCCTGGATGTCATGCCCTGCATTTGCAGCTAGCGTTTTCGGTATTATCAAAAGAGCATCTGCGAAAGCCGAGACACCGTATTTTGCTTTGCCCTTAATCTGCTTTCTGAACGATTCGCTTGAAAGGTGGGCAGCACAAGCGATTTGGAATGCTCCTGCTCCCGGAACTACGCTTTTATCTACAATCATGTTATACACACTTCGTAGACCATCGCGGACAGCGTCTGTTATTTGCGTTATCGTATGTGTATTTGGGCCTTTGATTAATAGAGTAACCGATTTTGGATCTTTGACGTCCTCCTAAGAATGGTGGTTCAGCACTTGAAACTCGAAAGAGGGTTAGCAACTACTTACAATGAAGGTATACTTTTCTTCTCCCAGTTGATGTTCATAGACAAGTCCAGCCCATCCGAGGACGTCAGGGGTCAAATCATCCACACTGTTCTGCGCTGTACCGCCACAAACAAGCTGTAGTCTCTCCATATTCCTTCTCTTGGCTCTCCGAAGTGCGAAAATTCCGTTCTTGACCAATACATCCAAACTTAGCGGATCTATACCCTTCTGATTTATGATCACAAACCCTTTCTTTGGGTCGTTGCCACAAACCTCCTTTTTGAGTTCGACAATCTTGCGAAGCTTGTCATCTACGAACCTCCTCTCGCTCTCCACAAGCTTGTCACGCTGTTCCGCGCTGGAGTAGTAAAAGCCCGAGTTGACCTCTGACTTTTCATATTCGAGACTAACGTTTAGGGTCAAGATAAAAGCGTTCTCCACACGCTTAGGCATATCAGGGTGTCTAGCACCATGATCAAGTGCAAGCCCTTTGATAAGGGAGGTGTCTGAGGCGGTTCTGTGTTGCATTTTCATGATCTCGATCATAAAGAGGTCGGGTTTTTCTGGAGGATGATAAATGGAGAGTACAGCGTCAACAATCGCCGGCGTAAGCTTTTCAGCAAGTGAGGCGTTAAGCTTAGTGGCAAGAGATGTTCGGGCAACCGAGAGCAGCAGTTCTCGATCGACTTCCTTTTGCAGCTTGAATGAATCTAGGAACTAACCGTGATATGTCAGCTCACTTTAGCCCAACATGCGCAGGGAATTTACCTTGAGAGTTTCTGTCTTTGCGATCTCATAACCGTCGGTAATGATACGAGGATGTAGGCCTTCAGATATATATCTATCCGCCTGTTTCAGAAGCTCTCCAACCATGAGAACCACCGAGGTTGTCCCATCCCCTGTGATATCATCCTGTGCTGTCGCTGCTCTGGCAATCATGACCTTTCCGTATCAGTGCATCTTCAGCGTATCAAGAAGAACTGAAATTACTGCTGTTGGATTTTGGATTTGCTTGGGATACGTTAGCCTTGCTCTTGCAACCAAAGTTCTGGAAGCGGTTACCATCTCTCTTAGTAGAACGTTGCCATCTTTCGTTAATTTGATCTGTGATAGTTATAATCTCTATGGTCTACTAGTAGGTGCGATGAGCGGTCACATACCGCTCCTGCTCCGTCAACGAGCCTGAAACCATGGGTAAGCCGTATGCTTTGGGTGAGATTTGGGCGGAACATACATCTTGATAGTCCCTAGAGGCCCCAAATTTGACTTGAGAACATCTTGAAGCCCTTCTCCAGCCGATATGTTAACCTTCAGAGCTTCACCTCGTCGCTAGATCCGTTAGTACAGGGCTCTTTTCACATGTTGAAAGTAGCGCTCACCCTTGACTCGGCTTTAGGGTTCAGTAGCTGAGCGGCCGACATGGTCTGAACTGAAAGAGTATCTCAACAGTCACAATGTTCTGGCCGGTAGGGTGCTCATGCGCAATATTATTGTGAGATTTGGTGGTGGAAATTGATCAAGCGCGTTGGAATATGTATTTTACACGCGGTGCTTTGCCTGTCGGCCCGACCTCCAAGCTCCGTAGGGCTGACAGACAAACTTAGTTTTAGCGAGCCTGGGATTTCTCCATTGTGCTCGGCTCGAGGGAAGACAATAGTATAAATAGCCACTATAGCACTTTCACAGCACCTCAGGCCTTTCGGCATCCTCAGAGCGACTCAAGATGTCGGTCAATTATCTGCTCCACGAATCTCCAGTGGGCTATGCGGTCTTCCAGGTCGTTCACCAACCTGATACGGTCGGCAATCGGCTGAAGGAAGTTCAAGAATCTGTCCAAGTATGCTATGGGAATTTTGGAGGGCAGATTGAGCGACACCGCTAATGATACTCAGGATCTGGCGAAATTCGGGAAGATGGTTAAGCTTCTCAGCTTTGCGCCATTTCAGTGAGTGTATTGGGTACGAGACTAGAGAAGAATAACATTAATCTGTGTCGTAGAGGAGCGGCTCAAGCTCTGGAGAACGTGAATGACATATCCGAGGGCATTGCTTCGGAGTATCTGGTTTCACTACTGGAAGTCAACCTGCCAAAGGCGGGGAAGAAAAACAAGATTACGCTGGGGGTCTCAGAGAAGAACATTGCAGGCAGCATAAAAGCAGCATTCCCAGGCATTGAGTGCGAAACCGGGGATACGAGTGGAATAGTAGCGGACATGCTTCGGGGCGTCAGACAACATGCGCCGAAGCTCCTAAAGCAATTGCAAGAAGGAGATGTCGAGCGAGCACAATTAGGTCTCGGACACGCCTACTCAAGAGCCAGGGTCAAGTTTAGCGTACAGAAGAACGATAACCACATAATCCAGGCAATTGCAACGTTAGATCACCTCGACAAAGCTATCAATACATTTTCAATGCGAGTACGAGAATGGTACTCATGGCACTTCCCTGAACTCATCCGCATCGTCTCTGAGAATCAGCAATACGCCCGCCTGGCTCTCTTTATTGGTGACAAAAAGCGTCTTTCGGACGCAGACCTGCATTCCCTAGCAGAGCAAGTCAATGATGATGCCGGCATTGCACAGAGTATCATTGACGCAGCAAGAGTCAGCATGGGTCAAGACATTTCCGAAGCGGACATGGAGAACGTTACAACTTTCGCTGCCCGAGTCGTCAGCCTTTCAAAGTACCGCAAAACCCTCCACGCCTACCTCATCTCTAAAATGGGCATCGTAGCTCCCAACCTCGCCGCTCTGATCGGAGAAATCGTTGGAGCGCGCCTAATATCACATGCAGGCAGTCTAACAAGCTTATGCAAATACCCTGCCTCCACTCTACAAATCCTCGGCGCAGAAAAGGCATTATTCAGAGCCTTGAAAACCAAGGGTAACACGCCTAAATATGGCCTGATATACCATTCCTCGTTCATTGGCAGAGCGGGGCAAAAGAACAAGGGTCGTATCTCGAGGTTCCTGGCAAACAAGTGCTCTATCGCCTCACGAATAGATAACTTCTCCGAGGCACCTACGACGAAATTCGGGGATGCGCTCAAGATGCAAGTAGAGGAGCGGCTAAACTTTTATGCTTCTGGGGCGCCGCCTACGAAGAATGAACTAGCTATGGTATTTCACCCTCCCTTTCTTCCGTTCCCTTGCTCTTGCGGGCAATCTATGCTGACAACATCCCACAGAAGAACGCAATGGATTCCGTCCTTGCCGACATCAACATCGACGACCCTACCAAAAATATCGACAGCGATGAAGACATGGCAGATGTAGCGCCAAGAGCTATACAGAAACAGGAAAAGCAGAAGAAGGACAAGAAAGAAAAGAAAAACAAAAAGGAGAAGAAGGACAAGAAGGAAGGGAGTAAAGACGAGAAGAAGAAGAGGAGGCATAGTGAAATGAACGGGGATGGGGAGCTTGGTGGGGATAGAAAGAAGAGCAAGAAGAGCAAGAGCAAGGAATAGGAAGGCACTTTATGAGCAATTGGTTTCGATTTTGCAAGGCGTTAATAGGATATGTAGATACAATTTTATGTTGGCACAAGAGATAGGATATCTCGGGCTAGTCAAAAGCTATGTACAAATGCATCGAGTACTGTATACGGTCCCGAATACACGCTTCTTACTAGCTATACTAAATGTATAGCCACTAGGTAAACCATCTATTTGGCCAAAATGCAAATATCCCTGTCTGATGTAAAGATCTTTGTACAAACGAAGAAGCGCCTGAGCGCCACCAGAACGCAATGCTCGCTATCGAAGCTGGCTACTGGGGAATCATTCAATCGTCGTTGAGTCAATCAGCCTCTCCAAAGTCCCAATGCCCCGTCTGTTTCGCATGCTCCAACGCACCATTCTCTCCCACAAAACTCCCTCCGCACTGATTGCACTTGACACTGAACTTGGCCGTATCCGTAAAGTAGTGTCGCCCTTGTAGCACCCTGCACAGCTCTACGGCCGTATCTAGGATGACACTATCCTGGGCGTCAAAGACCTTGGTGTCGAACTCTGGTGGCGCGTACGAGCTCTTGTATGGCGGATCCGAGGGCGAAAAGGCGATGGTATCGTAGTGTATGCCCGAGTAAACGAGTATGCAGCGTGTTGGTTTTCCCTCGTTGAATCTGTCGACCCGAAGTGTCTGTACATCGATGCTGCAGATTTCGATCTCGAAATGCCGGCTCAATATGTCCAACTCTATGGCTCCGCCCCATGCGTCCTCGGTCTGTATCCACCGGCAATATTCATCTGGTTCCTTGTCAAGCACCACCGCACTGTACACGTCCTTGTTCGCTTGTATCTGCTGCGCGATGATGGAGCGAAGCTCCGTCATGTTGTCCATTGCGCCGAAAAAGGCGCTACCGAATGCGCGGAAGAAGCAGCTGTTATCGTCAGGCATAATGCGAAGAAGGAGCGTAGAAGCGTAAACGGGGAGAGGGAGTTCGGGGGGTTCAAGGGAGGAGGTGGTAGCTTTGCGGGATAAGGAGAGGGGTTTGGTGGGTTTGCCAGTCATAGTTTGGTCAGGGGATGTGCCGATGCCGGCGAAGGAGAAGGGAGATGGTATGGGGGTATTTGACGAGGCAGAGGTTCCGTTTGGTAGTGTTGGTTGGGTGGCGGGGTTTTGTACTTGGGTGGCTGAAGAACTTGTCTTGGGTGTTTCTGCAGGCTTGATGGGTTTCTCGCTGACTATCAACTGTTCGCCATCGAGCCGAGTCTCAAGGTCGCTCAATTTGGTTGATGCTGAGTACTGATCCAGAGGTAATGGCTTGGGTGGATAGCCATACTTTATGTCCGGCTTCGAGATTGACGTCTTTCTTGATATTTGCGTCTGGAGTTCTGCGACTGTGGCGATCTCAGGAAGTGATATTGTAGACTGGCCCCCAGGACCACGCAGTCTGATCCTCATCGATGCTCGGAATCCTAGACGCTTGCAGCGTAGGGCGGAGAAATTCGTAGTAGGGATTTGACTGTAGCTAGTAGGTTATGGAGTGTAAACAGAAGATGGTGAGGGCATTAGTACTAATCCTGACGAAAGTACAGTTGATGAAGTGGGCAAGCAGATATGGTCGCAGAAAGTGGTGCTCTTGTTGAACAAGGGAAGAAGAACAGATACCTTGGGGTTAGCGACAACTGGACAAAAGAAAGCAAACTGGTTGAACAATTAGATTTGACATCCTCGGCTGGTCCGGCCAGGAAACACCGAGTTCCGGTTCCAACCTGACAGAGGCTCGATCTGGAAGAATGATATCCCGACGCTAACCCGGATATGTACTTATTGTCGATCACCCGCCCTGCCGCTGGACGGACTGCGAAATGTTAAATGCGTCGCGTTCGGAACCATATCAACTTTCCACCGTGTCGTTTGGCATTCTGTATGAACGATGTGGGAATCTTCGACCTGGCCGACGCCCAAACAATCAAGTAATCTATAGTATATCGCAAAGATGGCAGATGCAAATCAATCTAAAAGCCCTGCGCTCGTGGAAGTGGGTGAAAGCAATACCATACCTAGCGGCCAAGGTACGGTTAGGGATGAGCAATGGCGAGCTATGAAGAGTCTTATAGACACTACCTACGAACATAGGCAATCCGAGTAGGTTGCTCTCGCAACGATTCCTAGCGATTCAACTAACGTTCTGTAGTGGTCACGATCCGTCGAAAGTATTCCATCGCAAACCGAACAAGCGGGCACTTCCAGATTACTATGATGTGATCAAAGAACCTGTTGCTTTGAGTACCCTCAAGGCAAAGGTCAATGGCCGGGAATACAAGAATTTCGCGGAGTTTGTCAGAGACTGTGCCTTGATCCCTCACAATGCTCAGACATACAATCGGCCAGAAGCGGGGGCTTACCAAGATGCAATCGTCATTAGAGACCTTATGGAGAAGGAGTTTAAGAAGCTTGCAGATCAAAATATTATTACCTCCGACGAAGCCTCCCTCCCAGACCTTGGAGAGATACCGCCAGCATCTCCGCTACGCATTGTCGAAGAAGAGGAAGACGAAGATGATGAAGATGACGACGATGACGATGACGACGATATCGACGATTCAGACGACGAGGGAGGTAAGCGGAAGCGGAAGCGCGGTCCACGGTCTGTCGCAGCTATCACCAAGCGTGAGGGAGGTTCAAAAGAAGATGTGGGCCAGAAAGACGACCCGAGGAAGAAGAGAGGCCGACCTCCTCGCGTCGATACACCTATGGAGTCACGGATCAAAGCTGTTTTGAAAGGGATACGGAAGCATAAGAACGATATGGGACAGATCATGATCCATCAGTTTGAGAAATTACCTGACAAAACTACGATGCCAGAGTATTACCAAGAGATCAAAGAACCTATTGCCATAGAAATGATCAAGGTAAGTCAATCGGCCTTGGCGTTACTGGTGATAGCCGCTCATTTGGTATAGCGAAAACAAAAACGAAAAAAGTATCAGTCTGTGGACCACTTTATGCGAGACATAGATACGATGTTCAACAATGCGAAGACGTATAACACAGATGAGAGCCAGATCTACAAAGAGGCGTCCTATCTACAGGTACGCTCATGCAATTTGCGTTCTTGACATCCTTTTTGCTTACGCATATAACAGAATGAAGCACACAAGCTCGCCGATGCGGAAAAGCGTAAGCCAGATACAGACTATGTAATGGAAGAAGGTCGTTTACCCTTGCCGAACGGCATTCTGCACAACGGCGAATTGTGGAAGGTCGGAGATTGGATCCACATCCAAAATCCTAACGATGTGACGAAGCCCATCGTTGCCCAGATCTACCGTACTTGGCAAGATAGTGAAGGCCAGAAGTGGGTGAACGCATGTTGGTACTATCGACCGGAACAGACGGTCCACCAGTTTGAGAAGCACTTCTATCCTAGCGAGGTTGTGAAGACTGGGCAATACAGGGACCATCAGGTCGATGAAATCGTGGACCGGTGCTTTGTCATGTTCTGCACGCGATACAGTAGGGGCCGACCCCGGGGTTTTCCAACTGATAAAGAAGTGTACGTATGCGATTCGAGGTACAACGAGGAGAAGCACAAGCTCAACAAGATCAAGACTTGGGCCAGCTGCTTGCCTGATGAGATTCGGGACAAAGACTACGAGATGGATCTTTTCGATGGGTTGAAGAAAGTCAAGAAGGTACCGAGTCCAATTTTGCATACCTTAAAAGAGGACGCCAAAGAAACGGATGAATTACCAAAACCTCAGTGGGGTGCAGAAAACGCGCCACCCATTATAGGTGCGGTGTATAAAGGGTCGAGGGATGAGAATGTGAGTGCGGTGTGACTCGATGTGGGAAATACCACTAACATGAGTAAAGCAATCTCCACCTCCAGAACCAACTCCATCCCCACCTCCACAGCCTCCACCCCCACCTCCAAGACAAGTTTCCAGTGCAGCAAATCATGAATCACCGAACTACGGAAGGAACAGCGAAATGGACACAGTGTATAGAGGAGCTGCCCGTCCTTCTACTTCTAATCCATCACCCTCCCACGGCGCTCAATCTTCCTACACCCCAGCTCCACTCCCGCAACACCACCAAAACTCGGCTTCCCCGGCGCCAGTCTCACAACCCCAATACGGTCATCAAAGTACCACAAATTACTCCCAAGTGCCCCACAGCTCCATCAGCTCGTCCCAGCACTCCTCCCATCTCGACCACTACTCTACTCCCCAAAGCCGTTACTCCCAACCCTCAGCCGTCCACCGCTCCGCCGCAATCCCAGGCGTCAGCAGTGGCCAGCGTCCTTACGAAGTCTTTCACCTCAGCTCCTCCGCCAACGCCTCCATACCCGAAGATATCCGCGAGCAATTCCAGCGTGATGATCAAGGCCACGTCCTCTTCTTCACCGCACCCCCTCTTGACGTTCTTCCCCCGGTAAAAGAAGGCTCCGCACTTGGCCACACCGCCCGCTATCTTGCCGAGAAACTTCGCCGCAATATCACCCTGAAGGAGCAACGAAAAGCTAGCGGCCTTCCCGAAGAGCCAGAAGAAGACGTGGAGCCCCCGCGTAAGAAGCCAAAGCTCTCCACTGACCCGGCTATCTTGTCCAAAGTCCCGGAGCTGAGGGATAAGGCGTTGAGGATATGGATCGAGCAGATGGAGCAGGGCACAGAGACGATCTATAAGAATCTGTATGGGGAGCATTGGGAGGAAGGGATGAAGTATGAGCAGGAGAGGCTTGCGAAGGGCCGGGAGGAAGCGAGGGCGAAGAACGAGGTGTTGGAGGAGAGAGATAGGAAGAAAAAGGAATCCAGGAAGGTGCAGCTGCTGAGACCCACGGTTTTTCTGGATGACTTCGATCCGCGGTATTGAGAGGGCGTGGCTGGGGATTTGTGAGAATAGGTGTTGATACGAAGGTCTTTCCAGGAAAGCTATGGAGCTCTAAAAATGGACTTCCATGGGGGAGGAGTATGTCTTGTCCCATGTGTTGAGGACTTTGACTGCGGGCTACCGATTCAGGAACCCCAGGCGGTAGAGAGATATGATCTCCTCCAGATTTTCGAGGCGGATGGCATCTCGGTGTGGGATGTCAGAAGGACTGAGATATTCAGGACCTCTTTCCGACAGTTTTCAAGGGAGCGTTATACCCATATTGGCCTTTGATTAGATTCTGGGGATCTCTTAATTGGCGACGTTGTCTTGTCAACACTATGCTCTATCATCTACGAGCATACTCGATCTCCGCCGCAAACGGTTGTTTAGCTAGCTAGAAGGATCTCAATTCTAGATTAAATGTTCGTGGATTTTGTGTAGTCAAAGTCGGAACAACATGGGATTGCTAAGTGGACAGAGGTTCGAGTAGGAAAACGCCGAATAGGAGAGGAAGCCCTGCCATACCAGAATCTGAAATAGACAGAGTCTGTCAGAGAAAATGCTGCACAAGACAGATGCTAAAATATCAAGAGTAAGCCATCCTCGCACGCCTTGTTCGGAAAGGAAGCCGTAACCCTTTCATCAGCACCATTCCCACTCTTTGAGCATAAAGCACTCCTTTCGCCACAGCCACTTGCGCTCGACTTTCACTTGCCCCCCTCATCACCACAGCCTTCCACCAATCCCTCAAACAATCCATCCCGCCTCCTCACCAGCCCTTCTAATTCCCTCCTCATCCTCTCCACCTCCATCAATGCCATCTCCCTATCCGGCGGCAATCCATCAAATCCTCGAACCCGGCCTTCCAATCCCCGGACCCTCTTCTCCAAGTCCCTGAGTTCGCGCTCCTCGGTTTTGATTTCGGGGAGGCCGAAGTCGGGTTTTTTGCTAGCTGTGAGGGTGGACTCGAGGGCTTTGGTGCGGGATTTGTACTCATTCATTTTGAGGCCGATTTGTTTGGTGCCACGGTTCCAATCGGAGGTTTTTTGAGCGAGGTTAGCAGTACTGGTGTTGGTGTTGCGATGGTGAGAGTGGAAATCGTCCGTGGCTGAGGTTGAGGTGGTGTTGGTAGAGGAGCGTAGTTTGGAGAGGAGGTCGAGAGCCAAAGCGTGCTCGGACTTGAGTTGTTGGTGGAGTATTTCAACGCGTTGGAGTTGTTGCTCGACTTCGCATTCGGAACGGGTGAGGTTGGCAAGCTGAGAGGCCATTCTTTCTGGGTTGGTAGAGACAGAACCTAGGGCTACGGAAAGGGACGCGAGTTTTTCAAGAGCTTGACGGCCTGCGGGGGTGAGAGATTCTTTTATTGAAGTTAGAATGGATGATGTAGGATCCTCTTCTCGTTCAGTCTCCCTTAGTTCCTTGAGAGCTTGAGCACGGGTAGATGCAACGAGAGCGTTTTGTTCGGTCTGAGATGTCGAGTGCGAGGCTAAGGTGAGGAAAGCGGAGAGAGTAGCTTCGTTCCGCTCGAAACTGGGGATAGGGTTTGGGTGAAATAGAGGGCCAAGGAAAGCGGTGACTTCGGACCAGGCACGTGAGAGTGAGGCTGCTTGAGCGGCTTTAGAGGGTGAGATCAGAGGGTTGGGGGAGAAGTCCATAAGATGGTGGTCAGGCTTCCATTGAACTGGCTTTTGAAAGCTAGTGGTTGTTTTGAAAGGATGAAAGCCTCACAATAGATCGAGTGGTCTTCTTGAGATGCAGTAGTGGTCTCAGTAGGAATGATCAAGGTGAGCGTTGTAAAGAACCGCGGGGAATCTCGGCAATGCGCCAATCAATAACCTTGCCGCAGCGCTTCTGGTTTCGGCAGTACTGGTACTAGAGCACGATAGGGCTGTCGGTAGATCTGCATTTGGACACATTTCACTTTTCTCCTCACCAACTTCTCTTTTGATGGGCTTCCCTTTACGAAGCGAGTAAGCTGTTACGCATTCACCATGATTATTCGGATCTCCTCACTGGCTCTAGGAACCGCTCTGCTCACTTCTCCCTTCGTTTTCTGCCTTTCACCCTCCGAGATCCCCTCCGATACACCAATAGCTTCCCTTGTCTCCTCCGCCAAAACCAACCTCGCTTCAGGCAATGCCAACAATGCTCTTATATACTTTGATGTCGCGGTGTCGCGAGACCCAAACAACTACCTCACAATTTTTCAACGGGGCGCAACATACCTTTCTCTAGGGAAGAATGCACAAGCAGGCCAGGACTTTGACAGAGTACTGTCGATTAAACCTGACTTTGAGGGAGCTTTGTTGCAAAGAGCGAGAATAAAGAGCAGGAATGCGGACTGGAAAGGGGCAAGACAGGACTACCTGACTGCTGGCAAAACTGGTAGCGCAGAGGTCACACAACTTGAGGAGGCCCAAGGGGCAGCCCTACTAGCCACCGATGCAGAGAAAGCTGGAGATTGGGAAGGATGTGTCGTGCATGCTGGAACAGCCATTATGGTCGCAAGTTCGGCTTTGAGTTTACGGCAAATGAGAGCCCGGTGTAGATTCGAGAGAGGAGAAGTGCTAGAGGGCGTCAGCGATCTGGCGCACGCAATACAAATAAATCCGAAGTCAATAGAGCCGCATTTGCAGATTTCGTCGATGCTGTTTTATTCGATTGGGGATTTGGACAAGGGGATTGAGCAGATGCAGAAGTGCTTGCGCTCAGATCCCGACTCCAGAGCCTGCAGCAAATTATACAGGCGCGAGAAGCAGCTCAATAAGGTCATGAAACAGATCTCGGCGCTCAAAGAAAAGAAGCAATACAACAGCGCTGTCAAGCTTCTGGTCCGGACAGGAGAGGATATTGGCTTGATCCAGGACGTGAAAGAGGATGTTGCTCAAGGCAAAGAATCTCGAATCATTCACAAAAACTCTCCAAACGATCTTTATGCCAGTCTGCTGGAGATGACCTGCGAACTGTACACAGAGGCAAGCACACCGACCCTCCACGCATCCTAAAATCTCAACTAACTCCATCCAGATGAACAACAAAAAGAAAGCTGCACCCTACTGCAGCGAAGCTCTCGCTCTAAACCCACACTCCCTCTTCGGCCTCCTCGCGGAAGCCAACCGCCACCTTGAGAAAGAAGACTTCGAAGCCAGCATCCAGACGCTCAACCTCGCCAAAGAACACCACGGCGGCTCCGAACGAATCCAAACCCTACTCCAGAAAGCGCACACACTCCTCAAACGCTCGAAGACAAAGGACTATTACAAAGTCCTCGGCGTTTCTACAGATGCCGATGATCGCACGATCAAGCGCACCTACAGAACCCTAACGAGACAGCACCACCCGGACAAGAACCCGCATGTGCCCAAGGTGGAGGCGGAGAAGAAAATGGCTGGTATCAACGAAGCCTACGAAGTCCTGAGCGATCCAGAATTGCGGGCGAGGTTCGACAGAGGCGACGATCCCAACAGCCAGGAGCAGCAAGGCCAGCCGTTCCATGGTAGTCCATTTGGGCAAGGACCCGGCGGGCAGCAGTTCTTCTTTCGACAGAGTGGTGGAGGAGGCGGTGGAGGCTTTGGAGGCGGCTTTCAGTTTCGGGGGTTCCCTTAGGGAAGGCATGGGCGAGGCGTTTGGGGGTTGTTCTTGGATGTAGCTTTAGATGGTTTGGAAGTGGAATCGGGCTTTTGTAGCATAGGGGCGTTGACGTTTACTGTCGATGCTAGAATCAATTATAGCACTGTACTTGATATCTGGATGAACATTTTTCCTACATTCATTTACTATCATCCCCCTCCCTACATACATCCTTCAATAAAAAAAAATCCCACTACCCAACCTATTCATCCCCTCCACCTCCTCCTTTCAAGAAACTCCACCAACCCTCCTCCCTCCATCATTCTCCCACCAACATCGCAAAAAGCAAAACAGGAAACGACACCTGCAGGGTTCGAACCTGCGCTTCCGAAGAAAATAGATGTCTAAAAGACCTTCCACCAACGGGCTGGAGAAAGTCATTCAAGTCTATCGCCTTAACCACTCGGCCAAAGTGTCATTGAGTATAAAATATCTTTATTTAAAAATATATATTATTATTAGTGAGAGCTCTAATTGGAAGATTCCTAGGTGAATAAAATCCGCTTGGAGAGGGTTTACTATTTTTTAGTCGCTACAGTGGCATCCCCGGCGTATTCAGCTGAAAGCACGGGCTACAGTCACTGAAGAGACCTGGATGTAACGATACTTAAGTTCGTAACTCTACTCTGGTATCACTAGAGTAAGATTCTCATGTCGTCCAAAAACCCACCAGACAACCGCCCATGCTAGCCTGTCCACATCATGCCAAAAACTCCACTACGCATTGGACCCAAAAAATCCCCAGACACTCAACTCCACGCTCACTCCAAGCATTACTGCGGACAATTACCCAGAAAAAGCAAATCGCCCAAGGTTGAGCTTTGGTCGTTCGGGCCCGTCCAACTCCGAGCCTGAAATCACGTCTTCAGTTTCCGCTTCTGAATCCGGAAAAATGGCATCCTCGCTACCTTTGGTGGACGACAAGTCTAGGCTGGCATTGTAAAGAGGTTTGGATACGGTGGGGTTTTCTGTGAGGACACTTTTCTTAACGCTCTCTGCGGTAAGTTCCGTAGACTTCTTGAAAACGCTTGTACGGGAGCCAAGAGACGCCACACATGACTGGGTTCTGGTCAACGCACTTGCTCCGAGCCGTTGTAGTGGCGTCATGCTCCCCTGCCGGAGTAGGGGGGCTCTGGACTTGTTCTGGAGGAGACTCTGGTACTCCCCAGGCCTCACCTTATGTTCATTTGCACTCCGCTGTGGTAGGCGAGGTTCCGGTAGATGCTGGTGTGAGACTTCCCAATCCGAAGCTACTGGCTCGACTGTCCCACCCTCATCTTGGATTCTGGAAATCGAGGAAGTTGAGTCTGGAATGTTTGGAGCAGATGTGCCTATAGAACTGTCTTGCGGAGTAAGTCTCTGATGCTCCACTGATTTAACCTTGTGTATTTCACCGTTTCGCTGCGGCGGACGATTCTGCAATGCTGGCTGGTAAGAGAGCTTTTCGCACAAAGCTGCTGGTTTAGAGGCAACTCGGTCATTTAAAGTCTTGCTACAGGCAAGAGTCGTATCTGTGAAGCTTGTAGCGGTTGTCGTTGTGGTGGTGTTTGAGCTTGTTGAACATTGTGAATCATCCGAGGCAGAGCCGTTGTCTCGACGAAATTTAGGCGGCGGATCCCTTTTACACCCACTTTCTTCATCGTTGAATATCTTCAGCTTGCCTGTCTTTCTCACTACAGGACGATCTGAGACGTCTGGCAATCCAGCCATTATATCCTCGACGGAATCATCAGACCAGATGTTAATATCTTTACCTTCCCCACTGCTCTTCCCGCTCCTTTTGAGCGTTGGACTCGGATCTTGCATAGACGGCGCAAAGAACCGACTTCGTTGCGTCTCCCCCTTAGCCGAGGTTTGAGGAAGTTGTACCGCATCTCCAGGTTCTACGCACAGCCGTCTTCGTTTTTGCGGGTGTGGTGCAGAGAGGGAAGAAGCCGTACCGCTGGCAGGTAATAGGCCTGTGCTTGCCGCTACGGTAGATGGTGGCATGGAAGCGCTGGAACGAGGTAGTGTTGGCGGAGCTCGGGCTGGAGTTGATAGCCAAGGCCCATTTGATCGCTGCAGGAGCCGTTGCTGACTCGGAGATGGCGTGAAGCTATTTGGATCCAGCTCCGCCAGAGGTGTCCGCTTGGCTTTGAAAAACGCATCAATTGACATGTTTGCTTTGAGGTCCGCAGAAGTACTGAGAGATTTTTTCAATGTCCTTCCCCATGGCGTGCTTGGCAAGCTCCCAGAAGTGCTCTTTACTATTATAGGTTCCTTGGTCATAGGATGAAGATCACCCTTGGCTATGCCCAGAGCAAGACTTCGGTCAATAGCACCCCCGATGAACTCGAAATCCTTAGGCTCGTCGTCGATTTCCATGCTAGTAGTCATGACGATATCATTCACCAGTGGACAGAACACACGTTGGTGGAGGAAAGTCAGTTCGGCTTTTTGGAACGCTTCCAGGTATCCAGTTGGAACATGGTATTGACCGTCAAATTGCAGCATTCGAAGGATTTTCTCAATTGTCCTATACTTTCGTACAAATCGATAAGCGGTCTTCAAGCCCATCTTGTTGATGTTTGTCAAGTAATCGCAGCCGCTGAGAATAGCCATTCGTCGAAACTCGGCGTCAGTCCAGCCCACTAGGCTAATCTCCCGACAAGCAGTAAAATCACTTCGATTGATCTCAACGCAATCCCCATACTGGTCGAGTTTTGTGAGAAGACACTTAGCCCCAAAGACTAAAAGATCCGAGTCCTCAGATATTATACCGTGTATTACACCCTTCCGCTCAAGGTACGCAAGCTGGGCATCTGCTTCGTAAGGAGCAACGACATATTGCACCCCCAACTTCTTGAGCTCCTCGATCAATTGCCTTGCCATCTCTGGAGTAACATCCACTGCCTTCTGCAGTTCAAGGTATGCTTGAGAGGGTTTACCGAGTCGGTGGAGTTCGAGTCCGAGTTTCCTGCTCTCATCCCGCTTTTTAGCCCGTTCTCCTTCAGTCAACGCTTTGCTGGGTAGATAGTCGCCATCGAAGACCAAGTATGGGATGACACCAAAGTGTATGAGCATTCGCACCCGGTTCATCGAGAACTCGACGAATCTAATTCGAAGTAAGTGTTTTGCTCAATGCGCACTTAGATCTGCGAACATACTTGCTTGTCGGTTTTCCCAGGGCGAGGTCGATGGCGCAAGCCACCGTCCCTCGGTGTAGCCAGCCATAGGCGTCGACTCCAATTGTTTGACCGGCGAACTTTTTGAGATTACATGGCTTGTGGATGGACTTGAGTAGTGGAAGCAAGCCTATAAACGTAAGGAGTGGAATAGAGAGCGCTCATACATATTCACGTACCGGAAATACCCATTGCAGATCGTAGGGAAGCACATCAAACTCAAGAGCCATTTGTTCATCAATATTTACCCAGTGGTTTCATCCACATAGGTTATCGTAATGGAAGCGCAAGCGCTATAGTGAGGATTAACGTGCCGTAATTTCCTAGGAGCATAGTAAAGCAATGGCAATATATAGAAAAGTTTTAACAAGGCCCTATCTACGTGTTGTGTATGCACTCCCCTTGTGCAAGGTCGCGGTGGAGAACGCGAAGGGAAGCGACCCAAAAGCGGTGAAAAGTTCTGCCACCACAGAAATCCCCCCACATCGAGCTTTGGAACCCCCAAAGTTCATTCAATCTCACACCCGTTCGTTACAATGCCGAAAAATCTAGCAAAGTTGCAGAAGAAGATTTCCAAGAAGAAGGGCAACATCACAAGTCTGAATGAGAACAGCCGAGACTCCCAACGGCTGCGTCGCGCGGGTGCGAGAGGGGAGAAGCTAGAAAAGCTTGCGGCGGCGAGGGCAAAGGCGAATCAACCCCATAGTATGCATGGCAATCTTCCTCAGACGTTGTTGTACAGGACGCTCAATTTCTACAGTGCAAAGGGTGGCATTTTTCCAAGGAGCCGCAAAAGCCACAGATGGGCCGATTGGAGCGGAGAAGATCGCGAGTCTCATAGAGAGGTCGGTCGATTATACTACAGTACCTGAAGACTAGGGCTTAAGCTTTATTAGGTACATAAGACGTGACGACGAGGAGCTGGCAAAATTCAAAGAGGAACGAAGGCCTGGCCGAGCTTCAAGTACGAGGGAGGATCTGCTGAAGCAGCGAGTGGCAGTAGAGGAGCGGGAATACAACTCAGGGTTCTGGATGCCAGATGTAAAGGATGAGCAGAACCTAAGGCTGTTGCGGGACTGGAATGGGCAATGGACGTCTTTAAGTACCTTAAAGTATGTTCGTATAGCACGCGATGGGAGAAAGCACCCTTCGAGTTTTCCACCAAAAGGACAATCATGACATTTAACTCTGATCCCCAGCAGCATTTGAGTGTGAGGCGTAAAGAATATTCTCCGCTACTTTGGATACTTAGTGACATTTGGGAACCTGTCAAACTGCTCTAATGAACATGTACAAAGATCTATCCATCTAAGTGTCGAAGACGTAGGTAAGGTGGCATCTGCCGCAATACTGGCGATTTTGCATAGCAGCCATAAAGACACCAGCCCCGCACTGTATCGCATCATTAGCATTTTCTGCCACTGGATGTTTGCAGCGGCGGCTTACCTCAGGTGTAGGACATTCTCTCCTCAACCGCTCAATCTTGCCGTCTCCATCCACCTTGTAGTACTTGAGCACAGCCAACTTCGTCTTCTTGCGCTTGTGCTTGATCTTTTTGGGTGTAGTATACACCTTCTTCTTGCGCTTCTTGGCACCACCACGCAGACGAAGGACAAGATGGAGCGTTGATTCTTTCTGGATGTTGTAGTCGGAAAGGGTACGGCCATCCTCGAGTTGTTTGCCAGCGAAGATCAGGCGCTGCTGGTCCGGCGGGATTCCTTCCTTGTCTGGGGGGTTTAAGCATGTACAGAAGGCGCTAGAAGGAATGGTATCAGATCGCTCACCTTGGATCTTAGCCTTGACATTGTCGATAGTGTCCGACGACTCCACCTCAAGGGTGATGGTTTTACCCGTAAGGGTTTTGACGAAAATCTGCATTATGGCCTACAGAGAACGGGATAAGCTTCGGCAATGAGCATAATATGCCGAACGAGATCGAAAGACATATTAATTCATGTGGAGTTGTTCCAAACTTACCTCGACAAAATTGTCGTCCTCAACCGTCTGCAGAAATATTCAGAAATCAAGGTAGGAGACAAACTCGAGAGAAAGTCATTGTGTGTCTCGCTTATTGAGGCGCTAGTCTAGCTCATACGCCAAGCCTTGCGGATCCGCCTCTTGACAGAATAAAAGCGACATACGGAGGTATAGATTGCTGGTCTGATACTGGGGGTTTATGAAACTTCGAAAAGCTTGTAGAGCTTGAGGATTCTGGAATGCACTCCTTACTATCTGTATGAGTACTCTGTAAAGTCTGGAACTATCATGACCATCTTTCGTGATCATACGTAATTGTGAGTGTTGTACTCAAGAAGCTCGTGCTTAGGTGTGTAGCACGGGTTTTAGTGTCGCAATTCTTTCATCCCACTCCCCTGCTCCCTGGAGCTCTCCCCTGCTCCCTCGGACGTTGCCCAGCACTACCGAGACACACAGTATTGATTCTTTAAACGCCATGCTCTTGTCATCAAACCCTCCATCATCGCAAGCTGAGCTTGAACTACAAACTCTAAGAACATCTTGACCTACGATCTCAAGACCTATAACTCTACTTAATCGCATAAAATCCGGCAATCAACCAGGAGCTTCGATCCGTGGAGAGCACCTGCCCAGGAACATCCCCTTCAGCACCATAACTTAATCGTACGATAAAATTTCAATTTGACTGGGTAAAACTCAAGGATCTCAAGCTTTGCCCGGCCGAACAGCTTACGCTGCGTGAGGTACGTATCTTTAACCCATATGCCGAGCTGAGTAAAACTGACCTTAGTTTGGCAGTATCGAATCACGAAGGATCTCCATTATGTCTTCGACAACGCCCAATTCGAACTCGACTTGCATCTCCATGCTGCCTAACCAAACTTCCGACCTTCCATCAGGATACCACCGACGGCAGAACTCGACACCCACGGTACCCATCGCCCCGAAGGTCCCTCTTCTTCCTGCAACGCAACCACAGTACGACAACCACCGACGCGGACAAAGCCTAGATCAAATGATCTATGACCTCAAACCCCAAGGATTGTCCCAGCAGGACAAGAAAACAGTAAGTATTGACCAAGGACTCTATCAATATCAGCAGCATACAATGCGAGAAGCGCAGCAACAGCAACCAATGGCTCGACCGGGCCAATTGAACAAACAGGAACCAGTACATCAGAACGACTCTCCCAGATACATTCAGCCCGCGCCAGAGCAGGAATTTGGCACCGGGATCATTACAGACGACGACTTTTTCAAGCAACAACCTAATACGAAGGATGACATATTCGAAATTATCAGCAAATATTCACACACGGACATTTCTCAATACACCAACTTTGCGGCTTCCGCTGGATACCTTGAAGGTCTCGGAGATGAGCTGGTTGGAAACGTCCGAGACACATCAAACCCTGGAGAGATAAACGCTTTCAAGGTACCATGCAACGATGGTTTGCCTGGGTCTTGGCCTGGATCTTTGCGTCCAGAGAGTAGAGAAGGACATTTACGACCTTCTACGCCGATAAAAAAAACGGCTACGAGTAGGTTGAACCTTCGCTCGAGCCCGCAAGAACGCGATTGCTAATATCATAAAGGTTATTTTCCTATAACTCCAGCCACGACGCCTTCCGAAAAGTATACGAGAGTGCAGCAAGCCTCAGAGAGCCGGACAGCGGGGTCATCTCCTGTTAGAAAAGATCCGAATATGATCATCAAGGCTTCCCATGCAATGCAACGTGGATCGTCGTGGCAAGATTCGTTTTCAAAGCAGGGTGCTTTCATGCCTGGCTCTGAGCTTCCATCACCACCGAAAACAGGACGTCACAAGCGACCAAAGTCCTTTGATATCACGGCCATTCCTCCGCCCGATTTTCTCAATTTGGAGAACCTAAAGCTGGACTTCCCAACATGTAGTAATGGGTACGATTCATCGCACTACTCGCCAATGTCGAATGCTCTGTCGCCAACATTGTCATCTTTTCAACCTTCACCAGAATTAGCGCACATGTCGTTGTTTGGTACCACAACAGACAATCTTTCAGACTTTCCGATCTCTCCTCGGACATCTAATTTACCTATTTCAAAGAGTGCTGTAGATCTCGGAACATACCCTTCACCTGTGAAGGAGCCCTTCAAGCCGAGATCTCAATCAATACCAGAGCTCGATCTCGAGGTCGATGCATCGATCGAAGACACTGGCGTCACCTCTGATGAGATTGCATCCTTCATCTGCGGTCCTGACTTGATTGACCAGAAATGGATGTGCGTGTACGACGGTTGCGGGAAGAAATTTGGGCGCAAAGAAAACATCAAGTCGCACGTCCAGACCCACCTTGGCGACCGACAGTTTCGCTGTAATCATTGCAACAAATGTTTTGTACGCCAACACGACCTCAAGCGACATGGCAAGATTCATAGTGGCATCAAGCCATACGTGTGTCCTTGTGGTAACGGGTTTGCCAGGCATGACGCTTTAACCCGACACAGACAGCGAAACACGTGTGTTGGAGGTTTCGGAGGAGCAGGTCCCAAGCAGCCAACCAAACGTGGTAGACCTAGGAAGACAAGGCCTGATACAGAAGAGAGACTAGACAAAGCAGCAAAAACTCGACAGAGAGTACTAGAGAGAGCATGCGCATCGTCAGTATCTGGCTCTTCGGAAAGCTCCTACCCAAGCCCACCACAGCTGTTCGACGATATGGATATCTGTGGGGTGAACACTCAGGACAACATTGACTCCTTGCCACTGATGACAACTGCCCTCCCGCCCGACTTCTTTACCTACACACCACCCACGTCTCCAGGTTATAGCACCGGAAACTGCTATTCATCACATCATTCTCAGCACTCGCATACTCCGAAGGCGGCGAGCATGAGCCCCTCGCCACAGATCACGACGATACCAGAAGACGAACTAGGTGCCCAATTGGACCTACTCAGTCAGGCAATGTCGAGAGAAGGCTCGGGAACTGGATCCGACGACTCGTCCGAACCTGAGCTTGACGTCGACCAGATATTCCAAGATCTTCTCAATGGACAAAATCCGGCAATTGTCGACACGGAGTCCCAAGTTTTCTCGGATAGGCTCGACGCCGTCTTCACCAACCCTTGGGCAGATATCTGTGATGAAAGCTCGACGCAGAATTTCGATCAAGCGCTCACTATGATGTAAAAGGATGATTGGGATGACGGATGTTTTAAAGCCTGGGGATTGGTTGGGCCATTCTTGTACCTTTAGCAGTGAAGGCGGATAGATAGGATTCAATTCGTAACGTGCAGACTGAGCCCACAGCGCGTTGCAATGGTTGCCATGTCAAGGCTTGGTTCACTTGCGCTGCATTTTCCGATCCTGCCACCTTTAGATGACCTCCAGCAGCACCATTACCCTTTGAGTAACCATAGGCACCGGCCTTCCAACTGTAAGGCTAGGGTAGCCAAGGCAATGTATGCCGACCATCAAGCGTTATGAGAAGCGCTTGAAGCACCATCAGATCCCTTAATTAGAGATTTACTGCCATCCAGTCAGTCAGCCGTTAACCGCATACATTATTGTTCACCGCCTCGGCACAGTGATGCTCCGGATGGCATAAACACTAGAACACGTCACAGGTCACAGATGACATTTGACATTTGACTTGCATAGCCTGAAGGATCCGAACAGCCTCTTCCATTGCTACATGACTGTGAGAGTCTACGGGAAGTAAGGTAGGTACGGAGTAGGTAAATAATACTTGGTATAAAACATGGAAGGTAAGGTAAGGTACCTTAGCACCTTAGGTACTATAATTGAGGAGTGAAGTCGGAAGTGGAGGGAGATTAAACGGTGGATAGATTAGATTGCAAATCATTATCGATCAATCACGGTAGCGAGTACTTTAGCCACTCATGAGGCCTTTTGAGAGCAGAGTATGTACAGTAGTCCAGCCCAGGGATGACTGGGGTTTTTTAAAATGAAAGATGAAAATACGTATTCCTTACCTAGGTGTGTGCATATTACTGCGCCCTAGAATACCGAAAACCCACGGCTTGAACGGATTAAATCCCTGAGTACGGAGTAATCCTCCTGTCGTCGTTTGAGAGAAAACATCTTCCCCTCCCCCTTCCCCTTCCCCTTCCCCTTCCCCTTCCATTACCACTTACCAGAGGGGTTGATATTATTCGCTGCATCCTAACACGCGTTTATTCTCTCTGTCAATTCTGACCGCCCAATATTAATTCGCTTGACATTTGCGGCATTTCGAGCCGAGTGCGCGAGCTAGTTACTCTAGAACATCCCCCATTCCCCCGACTTTCCGCCGCCTGCCTCAAAATCTTAAGTCTCGTGCTCCGCTGAGCTGGCCACTCTGCTGGGCTGGTGCTACCGCCGTTGAACGAACCCCCATATCTGAGACACAGCACTCGCGGTGGAGTCGCGTTGTGAGAGACAGAGAGAAACAACTCTTCGGCTTCCCCGGCCTTGCTCGGCAGGCCTCAGATAACGATGAAGTCGTTCCTCTCGCGGAAAGAATTTCAAAAGACCTATTCAAAAGCCAAACTACCTCTCTCATGGCCACCCTCGTTACGAGCGATAATACCTCATCGCATACGGCGGAGGCTCAAGTCAAAGATACGGAGTAGACAGTCGCCGTCGTCTTCCCTTGCCTCTCTCCAGACATCTCTATCACCTGCCGACACCCTCCGCTCGCTCCGTGTGCATCGATGGTCTTATTACGATGGACAGTACCTAATACTCATCATCCTCGGCATTTTCTCCTTATCAATAATACCCTCCCCTGGGCCCATCATAAAAACCGCCATTGCGACGCTCATCCTCATCTCCCTCATACTACCACTCACCCGCCAATTCGCCCTACCGTTTATGCCTATAGCGAGCTGGCTCATATTCTTCTACGCATGCGGGTAAGCGAGTTATCCTGTTCTGGCATTTTTGGCGTTTTCCCTTTGCATCATGGCGATTACACGAGGGCAGACATTAACGTATCAATCCACGAATTGATAGCTAACATATGACTCTTAAGGTTTATACCAAGCGACTGGCGGCCACCAATATGGGTCCGGGTCTTACCAGCTCTAGAGAACATATTCTACGGCGCGAACCTCAGTAACATCCTTTCTGCTCATCAGAATACCTTTTTGGATATCATGGCATGGCTACCATACGGGATAATACATTTTGGAGCACCTTTGGTCTGCTCCGGCATCATGTTCATATTTGCATCGCCAGGAACAGTACCGGTCTTCGCGCGAAGTTTCGGCTACATGAACTTGATTGGGGTTTCGATACAGTTGCTGTTTCCGTGCTCGCCTCCTTGGTACGAAAACAAGTATGGGCTGGCGCCAGCTACTTACGCCATCAAGGGATCACCTGCTGGTCTTGCGCGTATCGATCAGCTCTTCGGTATTGCTCTATATACCCCCACCTTTACCGGATCACCGATGGTTTTCGGTGCTTTCCCCTCCCTACATGCAGGAAGCGCTGTTATCGAAGCCCTTTTCATGAGCCATGTGTTTCCTCGTCTCAGGCCCTTCTTCATTGCCTATACACTGTGGCTGTGGTGGGCAACAATGTATCTGTCGCACCATTACGCCGTGGATTTGGTCGGCGGAAGTTTACGTAGGTTTTCTAATGACCCTCCTTTACTTCGTATCTAATATTTTACAGTCGCGGGGGTCGTATTTTACGTCGCAAAGTCGAAGTTCCTCCCACGGATGCAACCAGAGAAGACGTTTCGCTGGGATTACGATTACACCGAAGTTGGCGAAGACCCCGCAGAGAAAGGTTACGCTCTCGCAGATCTTGATGCTGGTCATCATGCCGATGCCGATGAGTGGACTATTGGATCCTCGTCTTCGATATCTTCGGGCTCGTTGAGTCCTGTTGATGAGAGCCAGTCGATATGGGAAGGAGAAACACTGGCTTCACATTCAGATACCGAGGCGCAGCGGTAGCACAAACGACC
>JAABUS010001525.1_pt1 | contig 50043 bp, 33 predicted proteins | sample 5560161 | NCBI WGS metagenome assembly JAABUS01 (sample SAMN10711885, study PRJNA513376) | rock metagenome | isolation source: Antarctica rocks | place: Antarctica: Victoria Land, Trio Nunatak nord | collected 2016-01-04 | reverse complement strand
ATCCGCCCCCTCCGCTCCTCAACCGCCCGCCTCGCCTCCCTGGCCCACAAATCTCAAGCTCAGCCAGTCCCACTTCTCATCGAAGGTCCCTACGGCTCAGCGACCTACTTCCCAGACTTCGCCTCCCCGACGTTCTCGCGCGTGCTGTTTGTGGCGGGGGGCGTGGGCGCTACGTTTGCGTTGCCGATCTATAGGGATTTGAGGAGGAGGGAAGGGAGGGGGGTGAGCATGGTGTGGGCTGTGAGAAGAGGGGAGGAGGCTAGCGGGTTGGTGGAGAGGGGGGAGGGGGTGCAGGTTTTTGTTACGGGGAGGGAGGGGGGAGGAGGGCTGGGGGATGGGGAGGGGGAGGAGGGAGGGATTGAGCTTGAGGAGCGGGTGGGGTTGTTAAGTGGACCACAGGAGGAGATTATTGAGGCTGACTCTGTGGAGATGGAGCGTGCGCAAACCATCGGTTTCCAAAAGGGGAGACCGGATCTTCGCACCATTGTAGATGAGGTGTTCAAGGGCGCTGAAGAAGGCAAGATAGCGGTGCTGGTTTGCGGGCCTGTAGGCATGGGAAGATCACTGAGGAAGGAGGTTGGAAGGTGGGTCGAGCAGGGGCGGGAGGTGTTTTGGCATAAGGAGGAGTTTGGGTGGTGAGGATTTTTGGACTGAGTGGCTTGGTTCGTCGCCGTATGGTATCCAGTGACTTGGATAGGCAGCAGGGACTAGGGATGAGGGGCTTTGTGTAGGAAGGAAAACAAGGTACCCATCAACAGTCTGTTACGGCCAGACGGACCATCGAGATAGTGATTGAGTGAATCGATGAATCTTGATGCGGCGAGACTATGAAGATTGCCAAGATAGAGAAAGGAACCAGGCCTTGTCCAGCAGCAGAGCAACCTCAATCCCTTGATGCTGTTACTCGACATACCTGCCGTCTTCGAAACGTCTCTATAATCGAGCCTCTCTCAAAGACTTCTACCGCGTCTCGATTACAATCCGGCCGCCACCTCCGTCTACCAGCTACTCTTCCAATTCCCTTCCGTTTCCATTTCCCTGTCGACTGGAAAACACTGCACTCGGGAACCGATCAGAAGTGTATCCCCGACCGCAAGAAGCGAGACATCGAAACTAACAATACCAACGTACGACCCCATGAGCGAGAGAGTTTTCCCCAACATTCGAGGGTCGATGGCAGAGGCTAGATCAGCTTCAACCCCCAGGTCTGGGATTACTGTACGCATCTTGCAATCTCGTGAACCGCAAGCAAAGCGATGCGCGCCTTTCTTGCCGCAGGCTCGACTCGCCCTGTTTCTGCAATTCGGCAGACTGGCAGCCGGAGCAGTCTCAGCTTCGGTAGTAAAGCAAGTCATGTGAGTCTGGTGCGCCGTTGTGGCCTTTGTCTAAGCATGAGGAAGCTGAAGGGGTAGCAGACGGTATGGTTCTCTGCTGACACTATGCACTAACTTGACGGGATTTTCCCTCATTTCTTCCGCACATTGCCCCATTCCATCGCCAAGCTGCAGCAAAACGCAAGCCCTCCGCAGATAACCGATGGGACAAATGCTCTCGTGAGGGCGTAATTATATGCGTCCCTCACGAGGGTCTGGAGCTCTGAAGGTACTGTGCGTGCTATCGAGGTTGGCCCAGCCCGAATAATAGTCGCCGTGTCAATCTGCGGTTTGCTGTCAAGAGCGCGGGTCAGAAAGCTCGCAAAAATAGTTTGAGCTATGTTAATTCCCAGGAATGGACCGAGGCTGTTGTAGAAGCTAACCACCGTGCTCCCCAAGACTAACTTCTCTTTTGGCAGTTTGTGCTGAACGGCGTTGAAGGGAATCTGGTTGCATAAGCCTAGACCGAGACCAGCGACGAATTGGTAGGCATCCGCGGCCCCGTGACTCGAGTTCGTCCCTAAAGAGAGCAGCAACCCTGAGCCAATGGTGGCCAGCACAGCGCCAATCCACATGTATGGAACGTAAGGGCCAAAGAAGCTGATAAGTATTCCACTCGCCATTGGCGCGAACAGCAAGGTGATCAAAAAGGGGAGATTCGCGACTGCAGAGCCGCGAGCATCTGTGCCCTGGACGGCCTGAAAGTAGAGAGGAAGATAGGAGATCAGCGTGCCGACGATGGCCTGTACGAAGAGGAGAAAGAAGCTGCCCGCTGCAACGGTACGTTGGGAGACGATTCTCCACGGAATGCTAGCTCTAGTGGGTGTGTCAGTCCGATGCATCCAATTTTTGGGGGGTTTGATGGTCATACTCATCTCCCATCCAGATTTGCTCGGCTACAAATGTGCTGAGGAGCAAGCAGAATCCAAGAATGCAACCCCATACCCGAGAGTCCGACCAAGGGTGAACTATAGCGGCCCACTGCAACCCTAAGGTAAGACACACGAAGGCTGATACCAGCAGTAGCACACCAGGAAGGTCGAGCCTAATGAGAAATAGTCTTATCGATCGGGCTTCTGTTTTCGAACGGTCCGGGGGCTGGTAGAATATACCGATCAAAAGAATCGCGATAAATCCTATTGCTATGCCCTGTCAGCGAGCGTATCAGATCTCACATCACTGCTTGGATAGGCGCTTAAGTTACTTACGGAGATTTATCCAGAAGCAGAATCGCCAGGTCAACCGTTTGGAATCAGTGAATACGCCGCCCAGTAAAGGACCAGCAAACGATGCAACGCCAAACATACTTGTTACTACTGAGAGATAAAAGGGCCTTTTCCTGATAGGGACTGCGTGGCTGATCAGGATGAGCGTACCGACATAGAGTCCTGCTCCGCCGGCTCCTGCAATCAATCGACCACCTATAAGCACTGACGAGGATGGCGCCAAGGCACATAGAATGGATCCGACTTCGAAGATTCCCATCGCCAGTACGAAAGTCCATTTTGCGGAGAACTCATCGAACAAACGGCCAAATGCTGGTTGGATTGCCATTTGCGTCAGAAAGTATGAACTAGCATACCAGCCGACCGCATCAAGACTGTTAAATTGGCTTGCGATGTGGGGAATGGCCGTTGCTGAAATTTCGATCAGTCTTAATCTATCGTGGAGATCAGTTACCCAACGGTTGACGACTAACCAAGTATGTAATTGTCCAATGCCACCATCAAAACGCACGCCATGATACCGAGAGTCATGGTAAGAAGGCGAACACCCTCAGGGTAATTGATCATGCTATCTTCATCTAGCGGATTTTCTTGCTTCGTTTCTCTCAACACCTCTTGGCCTAGGCCTTGGCCTTCAGTACTTCCAATGCCTGCTTTAGCACATGCATTCTCGGTCCGAGAATTGTCCCCGCCCTCATTTGAAGCCCATGGCTCATCACCGAGAGCTTGAGCCTCCAGGTCCCTTGCTGCTGGAGTCGCTTGTACCTGGTTTGCTTCTAGGTGGAGGCAGTCAAGGTCGTAGCTATCTTGGGCTCCGGAAGAGTTGTCATTGCCGGTTTTTGAGGAGATAATTTGTGTTCTTGGCTGGACCATATCGAAACGCTTCTTGTTCGAGGCCTAATTCTGCTGAATGACAGCGTTGCTTAGTAGCATTTCACCTTGTCGTCAATAGGTATGATGCTCATGCAGAGAATGGGACTCGACAAGGTCACGTGTGCTGTCAGGCAACAATATTAGGCTGAGTCCGGGAGCAAGTGCAGGAGGAGCCGAAGTATGGCACACCATAGGCCAAAAAGTGCATTGAATATGAACTACGCTGAAGGAAAAAGACGCAAGAGGCACCTAATTTTTCACTTCACGCATCTCATAAGGATTTACGCAGTGCAATAGTCGTGCTTGGAAAGCAAGAACGCGGCACACCCAGACAAAGGTTTAGCCTACTGTTATGGCGTGCATCACACAAGTATGCATGTAGCTCGTGTCGCCTGAATTCGACGCAGAATTTGTCGATCGCTTTCCCAATTTTACCCATGTATAAGAACTCTTGCGGTGATCTGGAGAGTCGAGACCAGGAAATGCATAGTGATTGGTGCGCGATATGAACATGCATCGTCTACGCAAGACCCGGCATTGCGTGCGCAAAAGGCGTGCGATAATTGAGTAAAAGGATTGTGCATTGATTAACGTATGTGCATCAATTATCGATGTGCCCAGGCCTGCCGATTGCAGATCGCAGAACACTAGAACCAGAAGTCGAAAAAAGAATTTGCATAATATTCGACCCTGGAGAGCTCTAGCACATGAGACTTGAAATCAAATCGATACTCCTGCTCTACGCAATCTGCTTTCCCGCATTCTGCGGGCAGGAATGGCCTGTAAGATCTATCTTGACTGCCAAGATTCTGTCTTGTTCTGAATATACCAATTCGCTTCTTTTAACTGTGTAGACTCTGGTCGTATGGGTTTGGCAACATGATTAAATAGGCCCGGTTCCAGTGGCTCCCTTGCGAATCTTGCAGCGATCCAATCCATCCATATTGGTTGCCCCGCGAACATTCCAGGTACGTGGGAAACGTTGGGCAAGACGTGATATGCAATGTGGACTGCGGGACACACTTCAGCAGTAGCATGGACAGCTTCCGTGACTGACTTCATCGTAACAACGGAGTCACTATCTCCGTGCATCACTAGTAATGGTCCGCGGATCTGCTTGCCCCCAGTGAATGCAGTTTTCTGGTATTCTTGTATGTGAGGGTTGGTCTGCCAATCAGACCGAAGAGTGTCGTGGGCACATGGCAGCTGAAAAAGTAGTGTATTACACCCGTTCAGAGCCCTGTATGTTTGGAGGATCTGGACCCCTTTTGGTGTCAGGACATCCTCCGGTCCAAAATCTTGGAACCTCTGTTGCAATGCGGGTACGAGCATCATCACCAGGAGAGGTATGGCCCATCCGGTTTCCGGTAGACTCAATAGCCTTGTTAAAGGGGAGATAGCAATGGTGCCAAGGTGAGTTGGGAGCGGTTCCTTGTAGAGCCTCTCCGCGGCCGCCCACGCTGCTTGTCCACCTTCAGAATCTCCGATGATGACAAAATCCTCAGATAGTTCTGGAAATGCGACACGGGCCGCCTTTACGGAGAATATAACATCGTTGCCCTGGGCCGGTCCTGTCAGGTACTCATGCACTATTTCGTTGTCCAAGCCGTCTTTTTCCAAGCCGAGCCCGGCATAGTCTGTGGCAACGATCACATAGCCGTTGAGGGTTACCTGATACACTACCTGAAAATCATGCCATAAATTCTTCATATTTGAGGGAGCGCTCTCAGGGTTGACGCCGCTGGTACCGTGTGCCCATGCGACTACCGGGTGCCCTTGTCGATGTGTACGTGCGATGTAAGGCCAAAGTATATAAGCTGTCACTGGTACCAGCGAGCCGTCAGATTTCTGTGACTGGTACATGAACCGAGATATTGCATGATTCGGAGGGATGTTATAGAGATTGGGGTCAACCTCTCGCTCCACCTTCAAGAGTGCACCTGCTGGGGCTTCAGCACTCCCAGGTGGAACTTTGTAGAAAGAATCTTCAAAGACGGAGCTATGAGCACGATAGGCTTTCTCAAAGTCGTGCGCTTTGAGTGCTTCAGTAGAGAGGTGGCCATGTTCAGCTCCAGTATGGAGGTGCTGCTGGGTGCTTGTTCCCACTTTGTTGGTCATATTGGACGTCTGATCATGAAGGACCAGACACGGATTATTGGATTTTCGCCGAGAGACGATGGGTAGTAAATGGTGGAAAGCGTTAGGTGAACCTTGGGTTTCGTTGATGCCCCGCCCATGCTGAGCACACCAAAGGGGCTGCCTGACCGTGGACACCCCACTAAGAATGGGCAAGCTGAGGAGTGTTAGGATAGTCTTGCCATATCCATTTAAGGTATCGTGCAGAGACTAGCCTTGATACTAAAGTAGGCACGGACATGACCCGCAGTAAAGCAGGTAGGACGGATTATCGCCCAATGAGAGCATGAGTGCTGATAGGCGCGCTTGCAATGGTGCAGACACGGACATCAAATCCGCTCTCAGCATTCGTATACAGGTTGGTTACCTATAGGTAAAGTAAAGTAGAAGGAGCGACTGCGATGCCCGCTCCTCCTTCGATGGACACCGTGTTTCCCGCTTCATATACACATTCCGTCTATCTCCTACCAAAACATCACATTCGAACCGTAACAGCGGCTTAACATATTGCAGAGATACAACACGCCTTGCAGTGCTGTCCGTAAGGCAGGGCCAAGCGTTCATCCTAATCAGGCGGATCTGGACATGCAATAGACCATACAGCACGACGCATCCTCCAGGATGACTGAGGGGTGGTGTGAGGCTGGCTTCCCGAATCCTTCGTATCGTCTCCAACGCTCAGCGGCAAGCAACACGGTAGGTGTCAAATCGGACGATGTACACCATTATGCGTGATGAACAACGAAGCAGGCTGTGGGTTCCGTCCGATGACGACTTGTTGTTGGAGCCAATAAGATGCGGCTGACTCCTGCGGGACTCTTACTCGATTAGACTAGCGCCTTAGCAGTCTCGTGTATGTTAGATCTTTTACACCATAGATTTTATAGACAAGCAATAGATGCATAACTGCACTACATTACTTGCTTCAAATAATTATAAACTCAAGACAACTTTATTAAACAAACGCCTCAATTATATTAAATATTGAAGTATTATCAATAATTCAATTAATTCGTAAAAAGAATTTACAAAACAATTACATATTGAGAGAATCTATCTTAAGTGTAAATCGATATTTATAGCTTTTGCATTATTTTTTTTATATTTACGAATCTTAAATGTTATTGCAATATAGATAAAGACAATAATAAATTATTTAAATAAATATTTGCAAAGCTAATAGAGTTGTTGACGTAATTAAATTGATTTAGAAATATAAAGTTTGCTCTATTTAATACAAATTTATAAAGAAACGTTAACAACAATAGATCAAAATCTACATTAAATATAGACAAAATAAATAAATAAAAATCTTGTAATACAAAGATACGCAAAAAGATAGATTTTATATACAATAAAATTATTTAATTGCAACTCAAATTTATCTAAATTGCAAAAAAAACATAAAATTATCTTAAGAAGATTAATATCTTTAACAATTAAAGCAATAAATAAGAGTTAATAAACAAAATAGAAAGTTTATTATTTATTAAATGCAAAGATATTGCAAACTTTTATAGTTAATTAGACAAATTAAAAATAGAAATTGTCGATCTTAAAATTTTAATTAAAAACTATTTTGTAATTAAGATAATTAATTCTTTTAATTAACAATTTAAGACTTAAATAATTTATTTTGTTTAACAAGCTCGCAATAGCAAAGACGACAAATTACTTAATTTCGATACAATTTTTTAAAATTTATAATAGAAGAAGTATTGTCAAAAGATTCGAAATAAATAAGTCAATCTTGTTTACAACAATAAAAATCAAAATTAACAAAAACGCAAATAAGAAAGAGATAAAAATTAATAAAGTTATCAAAAATACAATTATAATAAAAACAATTATATTAATAATTAAGAATTTAGTAAAAAATATAAAGAATTTAAAAAAAAAAAAAAATATTGCAATTGCAAAGATTGCAATAAAAATAAAGATTATAACAACAATAATTATTAACAACAACAATCTATATCTTTAAAAGTATACAAAAACTATAAATATTGTTATAAAAACACAATATATAACAATTATAACAAAACAAGTTATAAATAACAATATTGCAAACACAATTATAAAGAAAATTGTCAAAACTTTGTTTTAAAAGCTTTAGAGAATAACAATTAATTAATATTTAATTCTTTTATTAATATAATTAAAAATTACAAATATATTAATAAGATATCTATTTCTCTTTTTTTGTAATCTTTTTATTACAAATTGAAGATTAATTATTTTGATATTGCAATTGCAAGAATTGTATAAATTATTAACTTAAAAGCTATTATATATATCTTTGAAAATCAAAATCTCTTTAAAAATCTATATTATAACTATACAAAAATCGAAACAACTAATAATTTTGTTTTATTTATTAAAGATATAAGTAATTGCTTAATTTAATTGTCTAAAGACAATAATTTAACTTTTATACAAGTTTTGTTTGTTTTAAGTATTAAAATTAATCTTATTAATATAATTGTTTTAAAAAACAAGAGTATTAAATACTACTTTTTATCTAAATAATTTGTATATTTTAATTACAATAATTAGTATATAATCTTTGCAAATAATATTAAACAACAATATCTTTTAAGATTTAAAATATTTAAAGCAATAAATCTATACAAGATTAAACAACTTGCGTAAGCAAAAATTTAATAAAAGAAGAAATCTTATTATATATTTAAGATATCTAAGAAGACTATTAATATTAAGATTTAATATTGTTGCTTTGTTTATCTAAGCTATCAAAACATTCTATTTAATATAAAGAAAATTATTAAAATAAAGATTAAAAAACTTATTTTAAAAGAAATATATAAATCTTGTTTAAAAGCAAAGTAATAATTAAAGTCTTTTAAGTATTTTATATTAAAAGCGATTGCGTTTCTTAATCAAGTTTATATTAATATTAAAGAATTGTTGTCTATAATATTTTGTAGTAATTGTTATTTTCTATTAATTAAGAATAATATTGTAACGAGATAGAAATAGAATTCTAGTTAGTAGACAACTATAACAATAGAGACTTATCGCGATGTATGCATAGATTGCACTATATAGTCTAATAGTATATTAAGTAGCTAAGATTCTAAAATCTAAATAAGAGAGATTGTATATATATTGCAAATAGATTGCTAGTATTAATAGCAAACATTCTTAAGTTTATAGTTTAATATTATCTAGTTATCTAGCTATATACAACTTTCTCTCTTTTAATAATTGTTTCTTGATTACTAAATTAAGAAATTTTTGTTTTTGCTTATACAAAAGTTGTAGTAAGAAAATAAGAAAATTGCTCTTATTTTTTTAAGATTGTTAGATTAGAATTCTTGTTTCTCTTGTTATTTGAGTTAATTATGTAAAGAACGTAATAAATTAATTTGTATAAAGTTTCTTTTAGAGTTAAAAGAAGTATTTGATTAAAATTAAGTACTTAGTAAAGCTAATTATTGTAAATCTTGTTTACTCTCTAAAGACAATAACAATAGTAATAAACTTTTTTAATATAAATTTAAAAGATTAATCTAAGAGAAAAATAACAATAATAAAGTAGATTGTTGTTGTTGTGCTTGCATTAAACTTTTTAAGACAAAAAATAAATATATAATTCTAAAAGTTATTTCTAGTCTTAAGATACTTAATTTAGATTGTTAATTTAATTTTAATTTATAAAGTTTCTTCTTAATTTTAAATTAAAATAGCAAAATCTTCTCTTTTTTGTTAGAACAAATAGTCGAAGACTTAAATTTTTTTTTTTTTATAGTTAGTCAAATAAGAATCTAAATTATTTTAGATGTTAAATTAATAAATATTAAGTATCTTAAAGTTTCTAGACTTTATAAATTGTATTTATAAATAAAGTTTAAATACTTTATTTTTTATTTTTTAAATCTTTTTTTATATTAATTTTACGTAATGTATTGCATATTTTTGAGTTTGCTTTATTAGACAATTAAATTTCTTTGTATCTTCGAACAATATTTTTAACTTTTTTATTACTTTTGTCGAATTCTAGAACGCATATTCTATAATAGCATTTTTAATATTAAATGTAAAAAAAAAGTTAATAGTAACTTTAAAACAATAAAGTATATTAATTGAAAATAAATTTGACAAAATTAAGTTTTAATAAATTGCAATAATATTGTTTCTTATATTTATTTAAAAATTCTTTAAAGTTTCTTTATTTTTTAATAGAGTTATATAGACAAAAAATATTTTAATTTTTGTATTAATTTTAATTTCTAGTTTGCAATAAAAGATTTAAAGTTGCGCAATTTGCATGTTTTTAAATTAACAAAATATATTTGTTTAATGCAATTCTTATTCTAGCAAATTCTTCTTTGTTAATTTAGTTTCTAATATTTTTTTATTTTGTTATTTTTTTTTATTGCTTTTTGCAATTATATGTCGATCTAATTATAAAAATTATTTAGCAAATACTTTTTGCAAGACAAATTATTTTGTGCAACAAAAAAAATAATCGATTGCAATTGTTAAGATTTTTAATAAATATTTTAATTTATATTAAGATTAAAGTAATATTTCGATGTTTAATTTTTATATTTTTTTAAAAATTAACAAATAAGATATTGTTAACAATTTATATTTGTAATTATCTTGTAGAAGTATATATATTATATAAGAATTTAGATTTATTTATATTATTATTTGCAATATAGAGAACAAACAATTAAGAAGTTACTTTTCTTGTTAATTGTTATTTTTTTGTTAATAATATAATATTATTTGCAATTTGTTTTAAAGTTGCGACTATATCTAGTACTTTAAATTAGCAATCAAATAAGCAAATTAATTTTAACAAATAATTATTTTATATTAATTTTATTTTGCTAGATTAATATTATCTATTACTTAAAGTTAAATATTAGTTTACTAAAAATTGTTAAATAAAAGATTAGCTCTTTTCTCTTATAAGTATATTGTCTTAAGAAATCTTTAAAAACAAGCAAACAAATATTAAATTTAAAGTTCAATTTATTTTGTTTTACAAATGCTAGAAAATTATTTTGTTTCTTATAATATTAAATTATTTGTCTCTTAATTTAATTATTAAAAACTCGATTTATTTTTAACAAAAATTCTAGCTTTCTTTAATAAGCTATGTAAACAACTAATTTTAATATAATTGTAATTAAATCTTCTTTTTGCTTTTTTGTTAATATAGTTAGTTTAACTAGTTAAAAGACTTTAATTAATATTGCTAAATAATAGTTAATTTAATATTGCAGATTTATATTTACTTTTATATATAAATAGTTCTTTGTATTGTTCTTTTTATTTATCGAAATAAAAATAGTTATTGTCTTTAAAAAAATTCTTGCAATTTTAATAATTAAAGTATATAATTTTGTTGTATTAACAACTTTAAATAGTTTAAGATTTAACAAAGACAATCTTAATATCGAATTTTGCAATTATAATAGCAAAGAAAAAACTTTTTTAAAAGAATTTAAATTTTAGTCTTTTTTTTTGTTTTGTTTTTTATAAGTTTTATTATTTTTGAATTTCGACTTTAATTTTAATTAAAAAATTAACAATTTAAGTTCTTTCTATTTGTTGTTTTAAGTTCGCGCTCTTTTTGTATTTTCTATAAGAGAAGACAAAATTGTTTAAACTTTTGTTTAACAAGTCTTCTTTAGCTTTGCGTTTAAAATTCTTATCAAATTATACTTTTAAAAATAATTTTTTATTTTAATTTTCAAAAGCTTTTGTTCGATAAATATTATTGTATTTTTGAACTTTTTAACATTTATTTTGTTATAGTTGTCGATTGTATAGTTAACAACGCGTTTCGATTTTATAATACAATATTTAAGTCGATCGCACATAGTTCGATCTAATTTTTTTAAAATTTTTTGCAAATCTTAATACTTCTTTGCTATTCGCAATATTGGTTTAATAATTAATTGATTTATATTTTTAAACAATATATTTGTAGTTTTTAATAATTATAGTTTGCGAAATTAAATTTAATTATTTTGAATTTGTAGTTTTTTGTTTTAATTAATTTCTTGTGTTGCGTTCTTCAATTCTTGCTATAATAAATTATTTATTAGTACTTGGGCGTTCTTATTAATTATTTGTTACAAATCTCGCGTTTAATTCTTAATTATTTTTAAAATATCTAAAATTGTATTTTAAAGATTTTTTAAATGTTCTCTTTTTTTATTGCTAGTAGTTTTATTATATTAAAGTAGAATATCGACTACTTAAATATAGACGCAATTCTTAATAATTAAATTGTTTTTTATAGATTAAATAATTGTTTTTTGCAATTTAATTTAAGTTTAAGTTTAAGAAGTTTAACGCTACAATGTTTGTAATTGTTGCAATAATATTTGCTAATCTTGTGCTTAAAATAATTTAATCAAAAAAGTCGATTTTTAATTACAAAGAAAATATGTTAATATTATCAAATTTTAATTTGTATCTTGTTTAGCAAATGTAAGTTGTTGCTCTTTACAAGATTTTTTTGTTAATATAAATAATAACTCTTGTTTTTAATTTTAATTTTTTAATAAAAATTAAAAAGTTTTTTTTGCAAAAGATTGTTTACGTCTAATACTTTATAATTGTCGTTCTAAATTTATTATAATACAAGCTTAATAAAGAAAGATTTATACAAAAATAATAAATCGAAAAAAAAAATTTTGTAAACAAAAAATTAAATTATTGAGTTGCTATATTTTTATAAATAAAGCAATAACTTGTTTTAAATATTTAACAAATATAAAGCTTTAAATACAAAGAATTTTTACTTATAGACTTAATTGTTGTTTGCAACATTTATATTATTAATTACGCAAAAAAATTGTATTAATATTTATTTGTATATTAACTTACAAACAAGTATAAAGCTAATATAATTAACGTATAATTTTGCTATTTTTATTGTTAAAAAATGTTGCGTAAAAAATAATTAAAACTTGTTCTCTATAATTTAAAGAAATTCTTAAAATTCTAGAACTTTAAATTAAGATTTGCTATTAATACTTTTAAATTGCTTTCTAATTGTTAATTTTAATTAATTTAAGTAAATAAATAAATACTAGTACTATTTGTCTACTTCTAATTAATCGAAATTGTTAGTATTTCGACTTTTTAATTTTTTTGTTTTTCTATTTGTTCTTTTTAAATATTCGAAATTATAATGTCTTGTAAATTACTTTGCGTAATTAAATTACTTTTTAATGCTTATAAATCGATAAACTCTATATTGAAGCTCTTGTAAATAAAACGAATATAAAGATTGCAACTTTTTTCTTTCTTAAAAAATCTTTTACACTTTTGTGTAATTTAAATAGTTATAATAAAGTAGCAATAATATAATAATTGCAAACAATCTTTTGTTGCTTTAATTAAACTAATTTTTTGTCTCTTATATAAAATTATCTTTTATTTTTTTATTTTTGTCTTTTAACTTCGCGAAGACTTAAAGATTCTAATTTTTTGCTATATATCTCTTTAGCTAATTTCCTAAATAGATACTTTTAAGTCTCGTATTATTAATTTTTTTCAAAATATAAAAGTCTTTAATTTTGTTTTTTTTTCTTATTTTAAAGAGATCTAATTATTGAAAGAATAGTTTTATATTGTATCTTTTATTAAGTTTGATATTATATAATAAAATCAAATCTTTAGTTTAAAATAAACGCGTCAACAACTAATAATTATTATCGAAAAAATTCTTGTTCGCTTCTTTAAGACAACAAAGACGTAAAACTATTTTCTAGATATCTTTATTTCTTTTTTTTAATTGTTTTGTTTGCAATGTTAATAGATTTGTTGTTAAACAAATTTTTTTTCAATTTATAATATGCTAGATTAAATACTTTATTTTAATTAATAATACAACTTTGTATTTAAACTTAAAACAAAACAATGTCTTTTTAATAAATTTTTAAATTGTTGTTCTATTAATTTATAATATTGCGTGCAAATGTTGTAACTAATTTGTAAAGACTTTTTTAATTAGCTTAAACAAAGTATTAACAATAAGCTTGTATTTTTTTATTATTATTTTATTTGCTTGTAAGTAATAAGTTGACGTTGTTACTTTTTTGACGTTATATCTCTTTATTTCGAACAACTATTAAACTTACTTTAATAGACGTTTTTGCAATTAATATATAAATACAATCTACAACAATCTTTTTTTATAAATCGAAAATATAAGTTAAATATATAATTTTCTTTTGTTTGTTAGAAACTTTTTGTTGATATTTATTGCAATTTGCAATATACTTTTTGCAAAAATTAAATAAATTTTATTATGAATATCGATTTGCAATGCGTCGATAAATATTTTTTTTTTCTTTATAACTATTTTTGTTATGCAAGCTTTTTACAATTCGATTTTTGTCTTTTGTTCGATTTACTACTTTATATAGAAATATATTTTTGTTTGTTTTTCGAAACAAATACTCTTCTTTTACTAGAAAATAAAGAGCATAATTCTTAAATTTGCGAAAATTCTTCTAACTTATATTTGATCTTCGCAACAAGATTAAATATTAAACAATTTGTTCAAATTTATTAAAATATTTGTTTTCGAAAATATTTTTGTTCTTTTTTAATATTGTTATTTGTGCAAGACAAATGTAAATACAATTTAATTAATTATTAATAAAATTATCAATATCTTTCTTATTAATTTTGTCGATATTGTCGAACAACTCTTTTGATTTTTTCGAAAATCTATTAATTGTTGTATATTTTTAATCTAGTATATATTGTATATTAAAGTTGAAGAGACAAATTTAAATTAATTAGCAAGTTATTAAAGTATTAAGTAGATTTGTCGCAAAATAATTAAATTAAGTTATTAAAATATTTATATTAATTTTAATTATAAATTGAATTTTATATAATTAGAATTGCACTTTCTTTAAGATTTTTGTAAGTTTTTGATATTTTTGTTTTTTAACGTTGTATTAAAATTCTTGTTTGCTCTAAAGTTTACTTTTATATTGTAAAAAATGTCTTCTTTTTGTTATTATATTAATTTGTATTAATATAATTTTTTAATCTTTTAAACTAGAATCTACAATTAAAATAATTTTGTTAATTAAAATAGAGTAGTTTAAGATATATATTATCAATATATTTGTTAAAGCAATTTTTAATTTATTTATAATATTTTGCTACTTAAAGTCTTAAACAAAAATATATTTTGTTTTGAACAAACAATAAATTGACTTTGCAATAATTATAAATTTTAGCACTTAAATTTAATAATAGACGTATATTTTTATAAAGATTCTAATTTCAAAAATGTTTCTATATAATAATTACTTAACAATCTTAATAATTTTGATATTATTAGAAGATTGTTTATTGAAATTATATACAAAATCGACAATTTTGATTTTTAACTTACAAAATTAAGATTTTTTGTCAAATATAATATATTTGAACAATTTTATATTTATTAATATTGTATTCAATTATTAAATATATTTTAAAACAAATAGTTTAATTTCTAGAATTGTCTTCTTGTTGTTGTAATTTAATTTAAATTCTTTTATATCTATGTTGTTTACAAATAAGCAATATTTATTAAGAAGATTCTTAAGAATGCGTGTTACCATTTTTACAAATTAAGCAATCGAATTAATTGTATCTTGCAATAGACGAATTATTTTAAATAGTTTAAAAAAAATTATAAAAGCAATAAGATTGCGACTCTTTAACGCAAGACTTATTTAATTGTACTCTAAAAAGAAATCAATTAATAACGCAATTATTATTTCGACAAACTCTTTTGCAAACTCTTCGATATTAAAAGATATATTAGCATTTCGAATAATTATTTTGTTTATCTTTATAGTTGTATTAATTATACAATACTTGTTCTTCTTCTTTTTACTTATTAGAAACTAAGAATTTTGATAAAAATTATAACAATATTTTAGCAAACTTATTTAAAGACGTTTTTTTAGTACCTTAATTACAATAAAATTTAATGTTTAAAAAATTAAAAATTTTAAAACTTGTTATATTTTGTACTTTATAGTGCAAATTTCTTAATTAAGTGCGATCTTTAATTTAATTTTGTTTATTTTAGCAAAACTTTATATTAAGACAATTTTATAATTAAAGAGTATTGTAATTAAGAGTTCTTGTTTTTGCGAAAAAAGTTCAAATTTTATAATTAGCTTCTAAATATGTTTCTTAATAAAACAAAAATTGCATTTGATACTTAAGAACTTAAGTATTAAAAAGAGATTATATTTTTTGTTAAGTTTCTTCTAGAAATCTTTTGTAATTAATAGCTTTAATATTTCTTTTTAATTTAAATATTTGTCTAAAATAAAATTATCTAAATTGTTTGTATTTATTAAATTTGTTTTTTAGATTTTTTGTTTGTATATTGTATTTATTTAAACAAATAAGCATAACGCAATAAAAAATTAACAAAAAATATCAAACTTTTTAAACAATTAAATAGTAAAAATCTCTTTTATAATATATAATCGAAAAGTTCGAATTATTAATAATTTTAAAAATGTTCGAAATATAATATTAATTTAAATATTTGTTTAATTTTAATTAATTATATTAATAAACAAGTAAACGCTAATGCTATTTGTCTACTCTAATTAATTAGAATTTTGTTAATTCTTTTCTTTAATTTTATTTTGCGACATTGTTACTCTAATAATTTTAACTTGTATTTTCGAAAATTTCTTGCAATTAGATTTGCGAAGTTGAACAATTGTATTAACTAAACAATTATCTAAAGATTTAAAAATTTCTCTAAGAACACAACGTTTTTATTCTTGTTGCTAAAATAACTAGCAAACATTTTTAAAATATTGATACGTTTTGCTTTGTCTCTAGAATAAATTGTTAATTTTAAAGAGTTATTATTTATATTTACAAAGCTTATTTAAGTACTTTGCTAAAAAGATTAATCTAATAAAATTTCGTAATTAAGTCGAAAAACAACAAAGATAAAAATATAAATTATTATTTTCTTAATTAATATCTTTGCATTTTTTATTATTTCTTCGAAACAAATATATGCTCTTATAATCTCTATTAATAAAATAAAAACATTTTGTCGAATAACTAAATTAATTTTGTTCGCAAAACTCTTGTTAATACAATTAATTTTTGTATTACTATTAAATATAGCTTTAATTTTTATATTTTTTAATTATATTTATGCAATTAAACAAGCAACAAAATATAAAGTTCTAAAAAATTTTACTTTGCAATAATATTCTTAAAATAAACAATTTTAATAGATTTAGCGCTAATTAATTTTATAATAACAATTGTCTTTTTCTCTTTTTTTGTAAACTTTTAAGATTTTTTTTTTGTTACTATAGCATCAAACTTCTTATTAAAAAGAGAACAAAAAAAAGAGCAACTTAAATTAAAACAAAAATCTAAAAGATTTATTAATTTTATCTTTATTTTTAAAATAAAAATATTTTAAGTTAAAGTTTTAAAATCGATTTAATTTTTTATAGTTTGCAATATTTTTTTTAAACGTTTTGTTTGCTATATATAGTTTATAAGAGTCTTTTGCTTCTTTTTAGATTTGCTTTTCTAGTACTTAATAATTCTTAAATTAGAGTTAATTATTGCAAGAACATTTTTTATTATAATATTTTTTACTCTTGTTTTTATTACTTTTTCTTTTATATATATTTTTTTGTTTAAAACTTTTGTTATTTTTAAATAATTTCTAGATTTAATATTTTTGATTTTTGAAAATCTTTCTTTCTTTTTAATTCTTTCTTTAATTACTTTGATTAATTGTTCTATTAAAGACTTTTAGAGCATTTATTGCTTAAAAGAATCTTGTTTTAATTAAGTTTTTTAAATCTTTATTATTGTTTAATTTAATTTATTATTCTTTTTGTTTTTTAACAAAGAATTAGTATTTAATTTTATTATTATTATTGTAATTACAAGATTTCAAATACAATTTTGCGCTCTTTATTGAAAACAAATTCTTACAATCTTTTTTTTTAATTTTCGTATTATTAAGAGACAACTTTATTTCCTTATTTTTAAAATTGTTAAATTTATAACAAATTTTGTTGTTTTTGTTTATATAAATCTTTTTATTTGTTATTAAGATTATTAACTCTAGACAAACTTATTGTTTATACAAATTATAACAAAACAAGTACTTATTTAATTAAGATTAAGATTAATTGTATCTAAGAACAAATACAAATTCTTAATAAATATAAATTGTTTCTTAAGATAGACTTTAAATTGTTATTTAAATTTAAGAAAATACAATATATAAAGTCTTTTATAATTGCGTTGTTATTGTTTGTTAAATTATTTAATAAATCTTGTTCTTTATTATTTTGCGAATATTATTAATTTTGAAATCTTTAAAAACTTGTATTAAAATATTTAGTATTTTGTTAATTTTCGTATTTTCAATTGCAACTATTGACGATATTAGAAAAGCAAAAACTATCTTTAACGTAATTTTCTTCTTTATTAAATTTTGCTTCTTGCTTACTATATTTATTAATTTACTTATATTAATGTTTGCAATTTGCTAAGCAACTTAATTGCTATTAATACTTATTTCTTGCATAATTGTCTTATTTTGGATTAATTTTATAATTGTCTTATATAACAATTTAAATATTATAATAATTGCGTTGTTTAAATTAACTTTATACTTTTGCATTATTTTAGTGCAAATATTGCAAAAAAGATTCTTTAAATATTACAAAAATCTAATATATTTATTAACTTAATCAAATTTAATAAGCTTCGAGAAAATAACTTTAAATTGTCAACTATATTTACAAATGTTATTCGACTTTGTTTTTAATACGTCTTTTAAAAACTTTAAAAAAGTACAAGAGTTAATTTTTTAATCTAAATTCTTATCTTTATATTTCTTTTTTAATTTATTTATTATTTTAAATTACTTTTTATTTGTTTAGACAACAATAAACTTAATAAAGTTCTTTATAAGCTTGTTGCAATATTAAGACAACTTAGTAATTTTATGCTAAAAGATAACTTTATACTTATTACAAAAATTTAAAAATTAATTTAAAAAGTTAATAATATTAAGTTTATTAAAGTGCGATACTTTTAATATTTTTAAAAAAGATATAAAGATTATATAGTAATAAAACTCTACAATTTTTATAAAGTTATTAAGTAAGCTTGTTGTCAACATAGATATATTAAAAGAAAACTTTGCAATCTTTTTATTGTTTTAAGATATTATTTCTAAAAAAATAGCTTAACAATAGATAGTAAAAGTAACAACTACTAAATTAAAAAAACTAATAATAATAATTAATTTAAAAAATAATATTTTCGATTTGCAAATTTCTTTCTTTTTTTTGCAAAAATATCAAAAAGAGATTTTTTTTTTTCTTTTCGACTTTGCGCTATTTTTTTGTTTATTGTTTTTTTATTTTTTTAATTGTTTATAAGTAGACGTTTTTGATCTATTGTTTTTTTTAGTTAATTGTCGATTTATTGTTAACAAATAACTTTGCGTTAAAGATTTGCTTTAGTCTCTATTAAAAAGAAAATTCAAATAGCGTTTTTACTTTTAAGCAAATAGATTAATTATATTGCTAAGAAGTTTTTTTTAATAACGCTACTATAGTTAGCAAGCAATTTATTGTTTCAATAGTAGAAACTAGTTGCAATTTTAATAAAATATTTTAATCTTTAAATTTACAATTCTTATTACTATTTCTAATACTTTAATTTTGTCTTTTCTTTTTTTACTTTTTAATTTAATAATATCTTGATCTCTAAATTGTTAATTTCGTATTTTTAATTTTTGAAGTTTTTAATTTTAATAATTTGTTAAAGTTAACTTGTCTCTTATACTTTTTTTTTTTGTATTTTTAAGTTCTTGAATTTTGTTACGAGTCGCGTGCTAATATGTACTAGTTGTCGCACATCGCTCTTCACAAGATAATTAGAAAGAAAAGATCTATCAATAGAATTAAGATGATTAAGAAGACTTGACTCTTAAACATCTTAAATTCTAATTAAGATAATTAAAGTGATTAAAATTTTAATCATTTTAAACATTTTAAACTTCTAATAATGAAAAAGATATATAGCTTTCGAACGCGACTCTTTTATGAATCGTATTTAACTTATTATAGATTTTTACTTATTGTTACTTTGATTTATCGAATCTTTGTCAAAAAGTTTTAAACATAGAAATTGCTTATAGTTGCAAACCTTTGTTACTAAGTGATTGCTTACATTGCTTGAAGACGTCTACAAATCTCTTCAAAAGCATAACTTATCTTAATATCTTCGAAGAAAGTAGCAACGTAATAAATTTCTAAATTTTTAAGATTGTTTTTAGAGATATATTAACAATTTGTTGTTTTGATATTTGTTGTTATAACTAAGTTTTTGCGTTAAGCTTTAATATAATAAAATAAAGATAGAATTCTAGTTAATAGACAACTATAACAACAAAGACTTATTGCGATATATATATAAATTGTACTATACAATTTAATAGTATATTAAGTAGCTAAGATTCTAAAATCTAAATAGAAGAGATTGCATATATATTGCAAATAGATCGCTAGTACTAATAACAAGCATTCTCAAGTTTATAGTCTAATATTATCTAGTTATCTAACTACAATATCTTTGGCATATTTTTTATCTACGTTATAAAGATTAAAAATAAGATTTTTTTATATCTATAGAAATTTTGTATCTAGATTAAGAAGCAAACAAGTTATTAAATTAAATATATACAAATAGATAATAAGCTAGAAAGCAACATCTTTGCAAGCTAGTTTAAGAAGACAAGCATTTAGTAAAAGTTGTTTGTTTCTTATACGTCTAAATAGAATAGTATTATCGAAAAAAGTATATATATAATTGTTGATTTAATTTGTGCAATTTATAAGATATATTAGATATCTATAAAATTTTAAGATTATACTATCGAAGCAATTGTTTATACGTAAAATAGAATTACTATAATATTGTTTTGCAAATCTAGTACTATACTTTTTAAAATAATTAATAAGATTAAGTCAAATATTTTAAATTTAAAAGTACTAAAATATTGCTTTTATATATATATATCAAAGACAACAATAAAACACAAATTTAATAATTGTTTTTAAAAAAATATTTTCGTAAAATACAAAAATTTAAATTAATAAAAAATCTACAATTTTAGAATTAAACAAGTATATCTATTACGCAATATATGCTTTAATAAAAAGACTAGCTATTATATACTTAATTTAGTAGCTTCGAAATATATTAAAGATAATTTCGATAAAAAGAAAATAAAACATATTTAAACAAAGAAAAATAACAACAAAATAAGTATTGTTTAATATTCTTAGAATAGATATTTTATACTTGTAGATACTTCGAATATTGCAAAAAATTTTAATAATATTAAAGAGAAAAAACAATATAAATATAATGCAAATAGTTAGTTTATATTAAATTAAAATAAATTAAATCAAGAAAATTCTATTAAAGATAAATTTATTTTACAAAATTCTATATTATTATTTATTTTATTGTTAGTATTTTGTAACTCTATAGTATTAAATAATACTATTGTAGAGTTTTTTTTATTATTAAAGTTATCGAAATGTATTTATAACAAAACTTTGTTATTGTTGCTTTTAGATCAAACAACTAGAAGTTTCAAAATAATAAATTATTTTAACTACAAAAATCTAAATTGTTGTAACAAATCTAAAGATTATATATATATAATATGCGTTCTTTGTATATTGTCTATTAATAATAATTTAAATCTTTTTAATACTAGAATATTAAAAATATTAGATTTATCAATTATAAAATTGTAGTTCTATAAAAAGATTTGTCGATTATTTAAATAATTGCAATAATAGAAGACTATAAAGATTAAAATTGTTTTATATATTAAAAACAATATATAAATGCTTACAAAACTATTATATAATTAAAAAATATTTATTAATTAATAAGTATTTAAAATTAAATATAATCTTAATAGCAATATTCTTAAATATAAGATACAATAAATAATTTACAACTATAAATAGATTGCTAAAATAAAATTTATTTTTATTTAAATAAATATAATAAAGCTAGCGTTCTTTAGAGTTCTATTTGTATTAATAAAAGCTTGTAGTTTTTATATCTATTAAATAAATAAAATTATTGTCTTTCTTTATAATTTTTTAAACAAAGTTATCTACGTAAATTAGTTTAATAACTTTATTAAGAATTCTATTTTAATATACAAATTACAAAAAGTTCTTTATAATTTTTAACAATTATTGCAAATTTAATATAAAGTTATTTAGAACTTTCTTAAGAGTTTAGAATTTATATTTATTGTTATTAATTCTTTTGTTTTTGTATTAAAGAATTAGAATATATATTTGTATATCTATATTAATAATATATTATTAATTAACTTTAAAAAGATTTATTTAAAATTAATAAAAAATTGTTTTAAAATATATTTTAAAATAAGCAATCTAAACTTTATTTTATATTACTTAAATATATTAATTATATGTTTAAACAATAAAATTAATCTTAATTAGACAATTTATTTGCAAACAATATTAGATTGCTTTAAGATATTAAATTGCAAGACATTATTAATTTTTATAAATTTAGAATTTTCTAATATAGTTATATCTTTAGATAAGTTCTATAAAGTTAATATTGATACTATTTATTAATATATATTAGTAATAAAATTATTAATATATATTATAACAATAATACAATTAGATTTAAAATTTGTTTTATCGATACTTTCTTATTATTGTTTTAATTTAAATTCTATATATATTTATATAGTTATTTGTATTTTAAAATATGTTAAAAAAATACTATATTATAATATTTATTACAATAAAAACAAGAGTTTGATAAATTATACAAATACAAATTTTGCTAAAACAATTAACAATTGTTGTTTAACAAACAAATAAATCTACTTTCTATTTAATAACTCTATATTATAAAGCTTTAAACAATAAGATCTTGTTACTTAGTTTATTTGCAAAGCTAAATATATTGTTGTTGCAAAAACAAACAAAGAAGCAATATAATTTCGCTCTTTATTAATACAATTATATACAATTTCTAAAATTTTAATTCTTTTATATAAAGACAATTAAGAAGCAATCGCTTTAATCTCTAATTTAGAACATTATTAACGCACAAAATATATTGACGTTCGATATTATTAAATTCGCGAGATAGTCGAATTAGATCTAATTGTTCTAGAATATATATCTATAGAAAATATAATTATAGATAGTCTTATTAAGATATTGTTGTCGATAAAATTTTAAAGATTCTTAGATATATTAGACATGCTATATAGAGATAACAAACAAAGTAAATAATTTATAATTTATAAGTTAAGAGAGTAGACGAACAAATCTAGCAATTGTTTGCCAACAATTAATTAATTTGTTTAAAAATCAAAGTTTATTTACATCTAATTGTTACGCTAGTACTTTCTTCGAAGATATTAGAATGAGTTGTGCTTTTAAAGAGATTTGTAGACGTCTTCAAACAATGTAAGCAATCACTTGATAACAAAGATTTGCAACTATAGACAATTTTTATGTTTAAAAAATCTTAATAAAGATTCGATAAATCAAAGTAACAATAAATAAAAATCTATAATAAGTTAAACACAATTTATAAGAGAGTCGCGTTCGAAAACTATATATCTTTTTTATTATTAAGAGTTTAAAATGTTTAAAATGATTAAAATCTTAATTACTTTAATTATTTTAATTAGAATTTAAAATGTTTAAGAATTAAGTCTTCTTAATTATTTTGATTCTATTAATAGATTTTCTTTTTTTGATTATTTTGTGAAGAGCGATGCGCAACGATTAGTATATATTAGTACGCGACTCGTAACACTATTTTCTCTCTTTAAGAATTTTCGTTTCGAAATCATTTATTCTTTTTTTATTATGTTAACGAAGTTGATTATTGAACAACGTCGCAATTCGATTGTTGATCGTCGCTATAAATACGCTTTTGTTTCAATGCGTTCTTGTCGAGCTTATGTATCGTTTAGCGTGCTCTATTAAGTAAATAGAAAATATCTTAAGTGTGAGAAATGTTATCGAAAGAATTAGAAATGTAACTTGGCTCCTAACTATTAAGAAATGAATAAAATCATAAAAGAAGCTAAAAAGCTAGATGATAAAATAATGAAATTGCGCTTAAGAATTGCGCGTAAGACGAAACAAAGAAAACACTAACTTCGTCGTTTAAAAGATATAAATAATGTCGAATCGAAGAATATTCTAGAAATCGAGAAAGACGAAAAAGAGATCAAAAATGTTAAGAAGATGTTCGAAGCTCTATTTGATATAAACATCGATTCATCTTTATTTGCTCTTTTGTCTCTTGATGCTTTGTCTTCTCTTATGAGTGATTTTGTTGTTAACGAAATTGTCGCAACTTGTTAAAGCAATTCTTTAAATTCTTAAGTGATTCTTATGTGTTCTTAAAGATAAAATATTTTTTTCACTTAATAAGATACTTTTGATTTTTTTGTTATAAAATTATTTTAATCTTAAATTATTTCTCTTTTTGTAAATAAAAATAAAAGATGTTCTATAAAGGCGTAATTAAATTTGCTAATTTCAACAATGAGATATAAAATACTAGAAATATTTTGACGTCTTTAAGTAAGTCGAGTTCGTAGTTGCTTAATCTTTTAGTCTTCTTAACGAGAAACGATTTAACTTTGACATAATTTAATTTCTTACTTAGCTTTTTTATCTTAAGATTTTTTATAAAAAGATATATTTTATTTTTCTCTTTTAGTTAAGATGTCATTTTTCGTTTTTTATTTTAATATTTGATCAATTTTTCTTGCATTTTTAAGATATTGTCGTGTATCTTTTTTAGCGTCGCTACTCTTTCGATAACTAATTGCGTAGACAAATGCGTGCGCTTTTCTTTAAAGAGATTTAATTTCTTGCTATAATTGACGAAGAATAAAGTTACTTTAATGATATTCGAAACCTTTGCATTAAGTGTTAGTTGTGTCATAAATAAAAGTAATATCTAGTTGTTATAAGTATTGTTAATATAGTGTCTTAAATATTGCTCAAAACTCTAGTTCGTTCTCTCTATTTAATTATTCGTAATTAAGTAATAGACAATAGACATTTAAAGTCTTGTATTTAACATTAAGAGAAACGTCTTTCAATAATTAGACGTGAAGAGCTTATCTTTGTTATTAATTAGTCTCTTAAATATATCGTGATATCGTATAAATTAATTTAATATAATGTATTTTAGTTGTTTTGCGATAAACTTCTCTTTGCATGCGATAATATGTAAGTACTTAATAAGTTTATTAATCATTACTAGTATCAAATTATATTTATCTTTAATTGCTAGATTCGTCGATTTGGGCAACTTAATAATAAAGTTTATCGTAACTTCATTTTATAACAATTTAGATAATTTTTAATATTAAATTTCGTTATAACTCGCATGTGTATTATGTTTGTTTTATTAATAGTTAAGACATCGCTTAATGTATGCTTTAATAGCTTGTCTTATCTATGAAAACTAATAATGTTGACGTAAAAGTTGAAGAGTTTTAATCACTCTTAAATGTCTTTGCAATGATTCGTCATAATGCTCTTTTATATATTCGTCGATCTTATTAATAGATATTTGAAGTTTTTCTTTCTTTATTAAAAATTCTTTTGTATTATCTTGAAGTATTCGTAATGTTGCATTTAGTTCGTACTTGTTTGCTAATAATAATTCGTTTTTGTTAATCTTAAGTATGTTGTAATTAAACGATTTTTTTATTTTTATATAATTATTTCTTTTGTTAAGTGCGTTTGCTTTATCATTATTTTTGTCTAAGATATATTGTATTTTAAACTTGTACTATTTAAGTCTTTTTAATTATCGCATTTGTTTTCTATTAAGTTGCTTAATAATAATAAAGTGCACAAAATTTTTATAATTTGTAAGAATCGTAAATTTTAATAATTCTTTTATGTATACTTTTTATAACTTTAAGAAAACTACTATAGCGAGTAGTTTTTTATTGTAAACATTATAGTTTTGTTTAATTAATAAAAGTTTTTTCGAAAAATATGTTATTAAGTGTTATATGTCTTCATGTCTTTAATTGAAGCATGCATTAATAACTAAATTTAATGCGTTAATTTTAATTCTATTTAATAATCGCAAATTATACATTTTTAATATTAATTTTTTTAAACATTTTAATTTAAGATTCTAAAATGATTTCTTCTTTGCGAGTTCTTATAATTATAACGTATTTTTTTTCGTAAAATTCGTTAATGATATCGCGTTTGCTAAGTAATTTTTGATGAACTTCTTATTGTAGTTTATAAAATCTAGAAAAGATTATATTTCTTTAACATTTATTAATAATTTTTATTCTTTAATTGTTTGTAGTTTCTTAAGATTTATGCGTACTTTATGTCGTTTAACAACAAATTCGAAGAAGTTAACTTTCTCTTAATAAAATTCGCATTTCTTTAATTTAAAATATAAATTTTTTATGTTTAAACATTTTAATACTTTAAAGATATAACTAATATACTCTTTTAAGATTTTTGAGTAAATTATGATGTCGTTCAAGTATGTTATGACAAATTGATCTAGATATTGTTATAGTACATCATTAATTATTTCTTAATACGTTGTTAAAACGTTCGCAAATTTAAACGACATTATTATGTATTTGTATAATTTATATCGTATACGAAAAGTTGTTTTTTACTTTTTTCTTATTTTTATTTTAATTTAATTGTACGCTTTTTGTAAATCTAGTTTAATAAAGTACTTTGCTTTAAATAGTTGATCTTGAAACTTATTAATATTAAGTAATAAATATTAATTTTTAATCGTAATATTGTTTAGCTTTTAATAATTAACACATAGATAAAGAATTTTATTCTTCTTTAATACAAAGAGGATCAAGTATCTTGTCTATAATTAGAATTTTTTAATAAATTCTTTTTTTTTCGTTTTTTGCTAAGTATTCGCAAAGTACTTCGAACTTTTTCTCAAATAAAGCATATATAAGTTTAAACGTAAATTGCTTGTTTAATTTAAATTTAATTTCGTAATTTTACGATTAATGTTTAAAAAAAACTTTTATTGTTTTCTTTTTTTAAAATAGATACTTTTAATTGTTATATATTCGTAATACGTACTTTAGCGATTTCTTCGTTGTATTAAATAGTTTAAGATTTTTAAAAAATTCGTAATTTTCTTTACTTATTTTGATTTTATAATTTGATTAATCTTTATTAATGCTTGTTAAGTCGAACTTTGTTAAATCGTTTTTTTGCAAAAATGTAAGCTCGCTATTTGCGATCGATTTTTAATTCGTTTTTTTATTTATTATTGAACGTTGTTAATGCGTAGATTAAATGCGAATTATGTGATCACATTGCGCAAATTTAAGTACTTGTATATTTTAGTTAACTTCTAGATTGTGCTACTTTAATTAAAGCATTTCTAGAACGATATTATAAGTAGTTATTTTCACTATATTAAAGGTTAATTTCTCGTGATGTTACTAAATAGCTATCGATAGTAATTTCGTTTCTCTATTCACTTTTTCATTCTTATCGAATAATGAGTTTTTATCTACAATTATTAGATTGTATGCGTTAGACTTCTTTTAAGTAGAATATTCTTCTCTTTTAATAAAAGCTTTGATCATAAAATTATTTGTCGCATTAGAATCGATCATTGCAATGAGTCGATAATTATTGATCTTAATAAGTGTAATAAAATATCGTGCGTGTGTTGTTAAGTTTAGTTGTTGTTGTTAAACTAACATGTTGCATTTCTCTAATATGCTCTCTATTAAAAAATTTGAACTTTTCTCTATTTTGATGTTAAGACTTTTGCTTCGAACGCTTGTTTGCGCTAAGCTTTTTTCTTTTGTTGAATTAATAACTTTGACTTTCTAAAGAATTAGTTGACTTCTTTTTTGTCTTCTAAATGAGTTTAGCATAAGTCGTTATAGCATTTTGTTCAATTAAGTGTCGCGTATTTCTTTGCTTTCTTTATTTTCTTTCGAGATAAACTTACATTGCTTAGTTGTTGTTTAATTTTATCAAGAATTTCTCTTTTTATAATGGCGTCGCTTTCTAGCGCTTTCTCGCATTTATTTATGATTTAATTTATTTGTCGTTTCTTTAATAAACTAACTAAAGTCTCGAGATGTTTCGTGATGTCGTTTAGGCATTTATGAAAGTTCTTTTAGTTGTATTCGTCATTTAAGTTTGTTGTTAAATAAGAATATAACGTTCTTAGTCGTTTCGCTCTTATAGTCTCATTAAGTATTTAATTAACTTCTTGCGTAAATGCGAATGTCTTGTTTAATAATGTTTCATCTAGAACTTTTTGTAACTAATTTGGATTTTTTACTAAATAGTAGTTGTCGTTCGATCTAGTCTTAAGAATGTTCGTCTTTGTGTTAGTTTACTTCTTAATGTCGTTTTAGCTATTAAGTATCTCTCTTAACATAGCATTGATTTGTCGATAATTTATCAAGTTTCGTAATTGATAATCTCTTGCGAAGTGATCTAATTTGTCACATAAATAGCACGTTTTTTAGAATTTGTTATCTTGCTTTTTTCTAAAAAAATTCTCTTTACGTTGCTAAGTAGAATTTAGTTTCATAAATGCAAATTTACGATAATTAAGATTATTATACTTCTAGTTAAAACGAGATTCTCTTTATTAATATTTGATCGTTAATTCAAAGAAAATTCTTGCTCTTTCTCAAGATTAATTGTATCTTTTTTTCATAGCTCTTTTATATAATTTGTCGTCGAAATCGATAACTACTTCGATGAGATTAAATATATCGTTAAGAGTTCTTTTATTATGTATAATTTCGTTCTTTAGATTGTTCTTTAGATTTCGTCGAAACAATGTTATAAGTGCGACATCGTTTCATTCGATTAGATTGACATACTCTTAAAACTTAGTTGCGTAATTTGCTACAAAAATTCGTTAAATTAGATGCTAAATCACTCTTTTTGCAATTTGTTTCTCGTTAGATGTTTCAAAGATTCTTTGAAGCTCTTTTTTGAAATTATTGAAGTCTATAAACATTATACGAGGATTTTCGTCATAATTCTTCAAGTATTTTCGTAAGTTTAATTTGAGTCAATGTTGAACTCTTCTTTTAAAAAATGTTAATGCGAAAATCGTCTTCTAATTCACTAAAACAAGATAGAAGATAAAATAGATATTTATTTGCATAAGCTAGTTCTTCAAGTCGATACAATTCTCATAATAGATATTAGATTTATTGATTTTGATTTTGTCGTTTCTTATGATTAATAATTGGCGTGATGTTGATGAGCTAATGTTTAAGATAGAGACGCGTTAATCTAATATAGACATTCTTTAAATGTTCAAAGTGTTACGCTAGTATTTTCTTCGAAAATATTAGAGTGAGTTGTGCTTTCGAAGAGATTTGTAGACGTCTTCAAACAATGTAAGCAATCACTTAATAATAAAAGTTTGCAACTATAGGCAATTTTTATGTTCAAAAAATCTTGATAGAGATTCGATGAATTAAAGTAACAATAAGTAAAAATCTATGATGAGTTGAACACAATTCATAAGGGAGTCGTGTTCGAAAGCTATATATCTTTTTCATCATCAAGAGTTTAAGATGTTCAAGATGATCAAAGTCTTGATCACCTTGATCACCTTGATCAAAATTTAAGATGTTCAAGGGTCAAGTCTTCTTGATCACCTTGATCCTATTGACAGATTTTCTCTTCCTAATTATCTTGTGAAGAGCGATGTGCGACGGCTAGTACATATCAGCACGCGGCTCGTAACACTAGTAAGAGTGTTGAAGCCAATAAGATGCGACTGACTCTTGCGAGACTCTTACTCGATTAGGCTAGCGCCTTGGCAGTCTCGTGTATGTTAGATCTCCCACACCATAGATTTCATAGACAAGCAATAGATGCATGACTGCACTACACCACCTGCTTCAAGTCTTGTACTGGTCCTCGGATTAAACCTGTAGCAAATTGCCGATCAAAACGCTCCTATGGATGGGCGTGGCAGGACACTGTGCCTTCGACGTGCCTTCGGTGTGCCGATCGCGTTGCCTACAATTTGCCTACAATTTTCCTTCCAAACCACTAATCCTGCAGCAGCCATGACGTATAAGGTTTGAATTTCTCGAGCAATGATCCTCCAATCCTGCAGTCATCCTCTCCGATATTCGAACCGACAATCCCAGTAGAATCTATCGAACTACCTGCTCGCTTGCTTTCAAGAAAGATCCATCTCTTGTTTTGCCTTTCAGATGCGTGCGATTGCAGACATGATCCTCAGGCGTACCGCGAGAGGTAACGCATAGCCTCAAGAGAACCATGATGCCGAAGTTGCCAGTGTTGGTGGTGTCTTCTTGGCGATCTCCTCCTTGGGTATTGCAGCCCGGCTTGTCTCACACAGAATAAAAAGACGTCGAATACAAATAGATGATGCGTTGCTCTTGTGGGCGCATGTACGCTTCAACATACCAATTTCCGATACCACTCTAACGAGCCATAGGCCATCAATATCGCGGAAACAGTCACTCTGATCCGGTGTATGTTCATCAGGCTTATTTTCCCTGAGGTGAGACTGACCAAAGCTCGACTAGCGGCCAAGTACGCCGGCTTCTGGCATCATACCCAAAACATTGAGCAAGAGTCAGCTCGTTTCGTACCGGAAGGCATGTGTAAAATCCATTCCCATGTACGAGTCCGTCGCTAATGCTAGAACTCAAGGTCTTCTATTCTGCTTCTGTGCTACAGCCTTGTGTACTTGCCTCGGCCAAAATGTCCATCCTCATTCTCTTGTATTGCATTTTCGTAACCCGCGCCTTTCGCGTAACTGCAATTATCCTTATGTTGATCGTAGGAGCGTGGTGGATATCTACTACGTTAGCAGCGGCTTTCATATGTTCTCCCATGAAGAGTACTTGGGACACGGACGTTCAAGGAACATGTGGCGACCAATGGGTACTGGACATCATTACCCCACTACCGTGGATTCTGAAAGATTTCGCCATTCTTATCGCTCCTCTACCGAGTGTTTGGAAACTACAAATGCCGATTCGACAGAAAATGGCCTTAATAAGGCTACTCCTCATAGGGTTCCTGTGAGTGTCTCATCTCTGGCAGGAAACTGACCTGTCACTAGTCTACGTAAGAACTTGTCTTATTAGTTGTATCAGATGTCGTCAAGTGTTCTTTGACAAAACCGATCCAACCTGTATGGCGATGTCCAAGAGTCTTGATAGCACAGCTATGCTAATATCCTCAATAGGACTCTGTTAATCTTGCAATATGGCAGGCAATTGAGTCAAATGTCTCCATACTTTGTGTTAGCCTTATTGCGAGTAAGCCGGTAGTCATGATTCTGCTACCTGATGGCTTCATATCCAGAACGAGTTCCTCTATACACAAGCAGCTGTCGCCTCGAGGCAAATTTTGGTCGGGGCGAATGCAGAATTTAACCAGCCAAGCTGGGTCTGATAGCGGCTTGCATCTTCCTGGAGAAGCGTCTACCGAGCTTCGACAGCATTCAGACTTACACAGCAATGGGGTTCAAGTGACGTCAAGATATCAGAAAGAGATGCCTCCTTACGAAGAAGCGCCTACAATACCCCACGAATGGAGGGTATAACCGAAACGCAAGCGGGAGACTGAAACATTGGATGAGGTTCTGGCGTTCGTTGAACAGGGACTAGAGCAAGGCTTGTAAGGCGTGCCGTTGGAGAGATGACATTGATCCACCAGCTCGATGAAGTAAGGACGAGTACTTACAAAGACATCCAAATTTCGATACCATAGAAATTGCATAACTCATCCGGGCTAGAGACTGGGCAGTCCGTTGGCGCAGATAACCTAGTGCATTTTGTCGAACTGAGACGTATGGTAGAGGGTAACTTCGAGTGCTTAAGTTCGTACGGCAGTCAAGGCTCCGTTTGGATACCAGCTAGTCTTGCTGTACCTAAGCAGCCGGAGCGCTGGGTATCAGCCGATCTCCCGGCTGTGGTTACGATTTTCCATGCGTAGCTGCTTGTAAACGAGTTAGCAATCATGGGCGGATGCTTCTTATATGCAAAAGATGAGTAGACCGTTCCGAGTGGACAGAAGCGGCCAAGTGTTGCTGCCTTACTTTTTGTAGCCCCATGCCACATTGCATATAATGCCTTGTGTCAACCAGTGTGCTTTCTTCGCACTTCATTGCTCCGCAGCGACCCCGAACCACCGTTATACCAAGCTGGCCATCCTGCGGACACAAAGATCGAGTTTCTTGCTCCAGGTAACGCATCGACATCTCCTATCTTACTCTGTGGTTCCTAGAGTCTGGGATTAAACTGACTACATCGGGAATTTTGGACCTTTGCTCCTCAAGGCATCGCTATACTCTGGTTTACTGGGAGCCTGGGAGGGAGCACTAAGAATCTAAATTGATCTTTTCTTGAGCGTCGTCAGCCATGGATCAACCAGTCGCAATAGTTGGAATGGCTTGCCGCTTTCCAGGTGGCATTTCCAATCCCGAAAAGTTTTGGCAGACATTAGCGGAAGGACGTAATTGCTGGACCAATGTCCCAAAAGACCGTTTCAACGAGGAAGCTTTCTTCCATCCCAATCCAGACTTCAGAGGTGGGTACAATCATCGTGGGGGACACTTTCTGGGCCAGAATGTGGTTGCTTTTGACGCCTAATTCTTCGATCTATCCGCGACAGAGATCAGCTTCATGAATCCCCAGTAGCGTCTATTGCTTGAACTTTCTTACGAAGCCTTCGAAAGCGGGGGTTTGCCCATCGAAAGTGTTCGAGGCTCGGACACCGAAGTATATGTTGCAGCATTCACACACGACTACGATCGGAATCTTTCTAAGGATCTTGACGATATCCTATAATATCACATTACAGGGACTGGTAAAGCCATTATGGCTAATTGGATCTTCTATCTTTTCGATCTTTATGGGCCTTCTATAACACTGGATACTGGCTGCTCTGGAAGTCTCGTGGCGCTGCATCAGGGTTGTCAAAACCTTCGAACAGGAGAATCGAACATGGTCCTAGTTGCTGGTGTCAACCTTATGCTGACTCCAGATTATATGATTGGTATGAGCAATTTCAAGTGAGTCACTCGTTCCTTGATCCCACTGTGTATGGGAAGCTGACGGATTGAGCATGCTCAATGAACAAGGTAAATCTTTCGCATTTGATCATCGAGGGTCCGGTTATGGCCGAGGTGAGGGATGTGCAGCTGTCATTTTGAGACGCCTAGATGATGCGGTACGTTGTAATGATCCCATACGGGCGGTGATCCTTGGCACTGGAGTCAACCAGGATGGAAAAACCCCAGGTATCACGCGACCGGATAGTGAAGCACAGGCGAGCCTGGCGGAAGCAGTTCTTCGCAAGTCTGGCGTACACCCACGAGAAATTGGTTACATTGAAGCTCATGGGACTGGCACCATGGCAGGAGACATAGCCGAAATGCAGTCGATTGCTAAAGTTTATTGTTATGAACGCATGGACTCTGTATATGTGGGATCCATAAAATCGAATACTGGCCATCTTGAGAGTGTAAGTGGCCTTGCTGGGCTGCTTAAGGGGGTTTTAGTCATTGAGAAAAGCTACATACCCCCTCAAGCTCACCCAGAACATCTTAAATAAAAACTACGGGTAGATGATCTCAATGTCAAGGTTAGAATCCTTAGACGCCCATGATCAATGGTGCGCTGACTTGTATAGATTCCACGAAAGCTTGTAGCATGGCCGTATCCTCAGGAGCGCCTGGTCTCGGTCAGCAGTTTTGGCTATGGTGGGACAAATGCGTATGTCGTTCTCAAACAAGCTCCCGGGGTCACGCACGTCAATAACACTCGCATATTACCCATTCTTGGTGATGAGGACAAAGGCGTACAGGGGAGAATTGAGCTATTTACTGTTTCTGCGAAGTCGGCGCAATCCCTGAAGCAGAACTTGATCAACTTGCAAGCATGGCTGGTGTCTCAGTCTCAGCACGGCGGTGTTCTACCGAGGGACCTTGCGTTCACGCTCGGTGCTCGACGTACAACCTTCGATTGGCGTTCAAGCTTCGTTGCTGCTTCTAGCGCCGAGCCATCCGAAGCACTAGACCAGGCGGCAAGGAAGGAGGCGATAAAGTACACAAAGCATTATCTGAACCCAGAATTGTTTTCCTGTTCACTGGCCAAGGTGCGCAATGGGCCGGCATGGATCGCCACCTTATTGCTCCAGATTCCCCATTCAGGATTTCCCTACTCAAGTCAGAGGCTGTTCTAAAAAGATTAGGAGCTCCATGGCACTTCATCGAAGAACTTCAAGTGAAAACCCACGAATCTCGGATCGACCAAAGCGACTTGGCACAGCCGATATGTACTGCGTGGCAAATTGCCTTGGTTGATCTTCTCGGCTCTTACGGTATCAAGCCGTTGACCGTGGTTGGTCATTCGAGTGGCGAGATCGCGGCCGCATATGCTCCCGGAATCCTATCTCAAGAGTTCGCACTGGAGGTTGCCTATTACCGCGGATTCGTTTCATCGATATGCAGAAGATCAATGTCTTCGAAAGGTGCCATGCTGGCCGTCGGCCTTGGTTCAGACGAAGTTGAAGGCCTACTCAGTCAAATCAGTACTGGCAAGATTTCTATTGCTTGCGTCAATAGCCTTTCTAGTACCATGGTATCTGGTGACGAGGAAGGAATCAACGAACTCCAACATCTGCTTAATTCCAAGTCGGTCAGAAATCGGCGACTGAACGTGGATACTGCGTACCACTCACATCACATGCTTGCAGCTTCCGAATGGTATCAGGAGTGTCTGAAAGGCATGAAGACTTATGCTCCCAGGCAAGTCTGATTTGTGTCGACCGTGACAGGAGCAGAAAAGTTGTCAGACTTCGGTGCAGATTATTGGGTGGCCAACTTGACTTCTACGGTCAAGTATCGTCAAGCTGTCCAATACGTCTTACGTACTGAAACATTGGTCACAACGATGCCTGCTACCAGTCTGGTTTTCGTCGAGATAGGACCTCACAAGGTTCTGACTCCGTTGACTAGGGAAATTGTCAGGACAAATTATCCGCGTTCAGACTGCCAATGCGTTCCTACTCTTTTGAGAGAGTCGGGGGCAATCCGCACAGTTCTCGAGACTGTTGGCAAGCTCTTTGAAGCTGGACTACAGATAGATCTCAATAGGGTATTTTCCTTGACGGCAAATGAAGGCTCTACGAAATGCATCCCCGAGTTGCCGCCGTACGCTTGAGACCACTCTGAGACCTATCGGCATGAATCGCGTCTCAGCAAAGACTACCGATTCCGTAGATACCCCTATCATGATTTGCTCGGCGTACGGATTCCAGGCAGTACTCCAATCGAGCCCAGGTGGAGGAACCTCATCTCCATCGAGAGTCAGCCCTGGCTTCAAGACCATAAAGTCGATGATTAGGTCGTGTTCCTGGAGCTGCATATATGTGCATGGCTATCGAAGCGAAACGCCAGACCATGGAGGATCATCAAAATAGTAGACCGCCTTCGACATACGTTCTAAGAGACGTTTCATTCAGCAAAGCCCTTACTTTGCAAAAGCAATTCAAAAAGACAGAGATGCAGCTGAACCTGAGTCCTCTATCGAAGGCACCTAAATCCGGTGGAGAATCCTGGTTGGCGTTTCACATCACAGCAATGGACCTGAAGGGTACTTGGGCTGAATATTGTAGCGGCCTCGTTGGGATTGTTGAGGTCGAACCAGGTAACACACCTCTTGCAGAAAACGAGAACAGTACGATAGTTGAAGCGCAGAACTGGAACTCTAATAGACCGTGTCAAGGAGGTGGAGAATTGCTCACAGCGGACAAGCTCTATCATGGTCTCAGAAAGTGCGGAAACGACTATGGTCCCACTTTGCGGATAAGATGCGAAAGTATTGCGACAACGATCATGCGATCGTCCTCAGACGCGGTCACGTTTTCAAGATCGCATGGAGGGATCAAACCGGGGCATGCTCACTGTCGGATCTCGAGAACGCTTTTGAACGGATCATAGAGCTTTCGCAGACGTGGCAGCTGTCTGCATCTTCACTGACCGCCGATGACCGGGATTCTTGGGCGGGCGTCCGGCAATCACTGCTCTCTGAGTGCTCGAGCAACGGAGATATGATCAAAACTGTAGAGGCTGCAGCTTTTGTTGTTTGTCTTGATGATGGATCGCCTGAGACAGCTTCTGAACGTTGTAATCAATTCTTCTTTGGAGACCCGAGTAATCGTTGGAGTGACAAGAATCTCCAATTCGTCGTCTGCGACAACGGCGCATCGGCATTGATAGGAGAGCACTCAATGCTAGATGGTTTGAGTGTGAGAAAATTGCAACAGGCTATCACGGCGGCCATTCTGGACAATGACTGCAGCACAAAAGCCGGTGTTCTGCCTGCGATAGAAGCAAACTTAGCTTCCGGAAATGTTGTTGTCGAGGAGTTGGTCCTGGGGCTGGATACTGCCTTAGATCATCGGATAAGTCATATCCAGACCAGTTTTAGTAGAGACTTCACTCCTATCGAATTCAGCCACTACGAAGTCCACGCTTTTGGTAGCCAATTTCTCCGTAGACACGGTTGCGCCTCAAAATCGGGGTATCAGCTCGTGATCCAGCTGGCCTGCCTCCTCTATTACGGTTACCAGCCTCCGGCTTGGGAAACCATCTCCATGGCGCGACTTCACCATGGACGTGTGGACTGGATTCAAACAGTAACACCCCTGGTCGCCGAACTTTGTTCCTCGGCCCTCGACGATACGGTATCACGGACGGAGTGTCGCAAACTTTTCATCGATGCTGCAATTGCGCATACTGATCAAGTAAACCGGATCGCTCGCGGTCACGGCTTCAAGGCACATCTACACGCTTTGCGGGAGGTGGTAAGCGATGACGAGCCTATTCCGAAGCTATTCCAGGAGCCAGCGTGGGAGAGTACAAGGGTGCAGAGCACAAAGATTGTGAAAACGGATCGTTTGGAAGGGATGATGCTGCAAGAGACCGACTTTTTGATGCCGACACCAGAGTGTATCTTCATTCATTTTGAGGTAAATTACGATCGGTAAGTCAGATACGTCTGCTGCCAAGGGTGACGCTGGGAACATGCTGATGGAACTGCTAGGTGTGTCTTCTCCGTCCAAGCTGGACAAGGGCGAACTCAGACAGTATGTAATAGGCTTGCTGAGGCAGCTGGAACTGTCAAAACGTTTGTCGAAGCGTGATAATCAATCACGATTTCGCAGCGCCTAAAAGTATCAAGCATCAGGTAGTCAAATGTTGGGATCTTTCGTACGCATGTACAGTCCTCGGTTATAAACAGTCGCTTTATAGGCAGTATCGGTTTATGTGCAGTCACGTCGCTCGGAATTCTCGATTTTGGTGGTGATTTCAGCCTATGGGCAGAGGTTATAGACTTAGGTTTACTTCGGACAGTCTGGTTTCCTATATCCGGCAGTCTGATTAGCCACATTATCTCTTATTGCGCAACCCACCTAGTAGGCACTATACCTAATAAGGAATACCCCGTCGTCGTCATCGAATATTGTGTATAATCTTATTGACGGTGTTTCTGGTAGAGTTTTCAATTTAGTGTATGGCCGGTACCTTTGTCGATCTGGTGCATTGATGATATTTTATTCTCCATCTTCTCTTTTCCACATCTACACCTTCTACCTATTAATAACATTATTATTGTCTTTATTAGTTTACATGCATCGTCGATATGCAGTTCAGTATAGCTGACATTATTGTCGATCTCGCAAATAGCAGTCAGAGCGTCGTTAGATGGGCTGGGGCTTTTGCCTTGCGTTCTGCAAGAGTCGAGGTAGACTCTATATTTATGGCGAACTAGAAGGAGGTAATTGACGATGTAATTGAATCAGATGCTGATTTGGTAAGACTTGGTAAAAAAGAGTGTAGATGGCAAAGAATTTCTGGAGGGCGACGTTAACTCTATTGCTTTATTGTCTGCTTGTCGACCTCTATCGACGACGTGTCAGTGCAAATATACTACTACTATTATTACTAAATGAGCTTAGACTATATGCAGACGGCGGTGGTGAGAGTGATGGGGGTGGCGATGTGGCTAATCAGACTGCCGGATATAGGAAACCAGACTGTCCGAAGTAAACCTGTCATAGACTCCTCGAAATTTTTGGTGAGACTGCTTATACACGGGAGAGCCAAGAATCTTTGGGTCAATAAAGTAGTTGATGTCCAGGCTTGGCAGGAGTGCAAGACCCTCGGTGTAAGCAGTGTTGCGTTATGCGCAGTCAATTGTCTTGGAATACTGATTGCTTAGGCCGAAGGTTCACTGTATCGAGATATACGCAGTCCATGGTTATCGCAGTTTCAATCCATAGGCAGGGGCGATAAAATGCTCCGCTTGTTTTGGTGGGACTGCTCGCTGAAATTCCCCTCGGCCTTATTATCTGGTTCCAGGTCACCCACCTGCGCACCTACGGAGAGTAGTCATTGGTAGGCTGTACGGCCGGACGAACAAGATGATGGTCAAGTGAACCGATGGAAGCATTCAAGTACTCGGAGTAGTATACGCGCTGTCGCCGCGGTCGACGAAGTTCAGAAGAGGGGATAATGCACATCAGAATTACTACTTACCTACTGAAGAAATCTCCGAAAGTTAAGATAGAGCAGTGGAACTCCGGCACTGGGACGGTGTTTCTAAACGAAGACATCAACATCAAAGAAAACAACAAACGAACAACCTGCGGAACTGTTTTTGTGTTATAGTAGTCCCTCGAGGTTCTTGAACTGTTTGATTCTTTTGTGGTATGTACTGTTTGGAATTCGTAAGTTGAAAAAGTGACACTTGCAAACGTGAGGGCGGCAAGACGAGGAAACGATTGGCGGTAAGGTAATGACATTACTGCTGTGAGTATCGCACAGGGATTCACGGAGTAGGTAAACCACCGAAATTGCGATCGCAAGGTAGATGTATGGAAGCGCAAAGGTAATGTGTAGTTTTATTCTTACATCTCCTTCTATGCAAAGCAAGCCCAACATGAGCGTGGACCTCCACCACTGATCTACCTAGGGATAGACACTATATGAGCTGAGGAACACAAGATACCAACGCCATGCAATGCTCCCCCTACCAATTTTCCGTAAGATATGCAAGTATGTAAAGTCATGACAAGGGCATCCAACCGTTTCTCATTGCATCTCAACCTCCATCTCCTGCTTCGCCTGCTTCAATACCGAAGGGCTCGTTCGCTCATCCTGGCTTCGTCTCCCACCCACAACATTCAAAGCCGCTACGCCGGCGGCGAGAATAGACGCTGCACCGTTGGCAGTGATCTCGTTGGTGGTCTTTCCAGAAGCGCCGGTGCCGATGGCGTTATCAGCTGTTTCAACGCCTGTGAGCACAGTCGGAGGGGCTGAAGCTTCGTCGGCGTTGGTTGGAGAGGCAATCACATGACGGCGCTGAGAAGATGGCGGGCCGTTCATCTCGGTATTGGTCCGTCCGAAGAGTTCGTGCCACCACCGGACTTCGCCAGCTATGGGCAGGATCAGTCGTTCTTGGCCGCGGACATTGTCATCAATCGTGCTGTCGTATTTCTCGTTAAGGAACTGCTCTTTGCGTGAAAGGAAGTAGTCCCAGACGCTCCGCGTCTTCTCTCGGACATGGTTGTCGAGGCGCTCCTTTTCGTTGTTGTAGAGGAAGGTACCGTATTGGCAGGAGTAGAGATGGTAGAGTAGACGCCGGAGGAAGCGCTCATTGAATTCGAAGCGTGTAGGGTGCTGAATTAGGAGTTGATATGTTGCGTCTAGGAATTGATGGAAGACAGGACTGGTCTCCTTGACCTTGGTGGTCGTTTTGTCTTCTTTGCTCTTGCTAGGCGCTGGTGCTTTCCGGAGATGTTGCGTTGCTGCGTCGTATGGTTGCAATTCACCGTCTGAGTCCACGAAAGAGTCCCGGCTGCTATTGTCTTTGTTGAAAAAGCCTTTGGCACTGAGAAGGGCGTTCTCGAGTGCATTTCCCGTAGGCTTAGTTCCAAGCTCCTGTCTGTTCATGCTATCAACTCCAATGCGCTCGTTCTCAATATTGAACCATTTCTCACTCGAAAGGAAGCCTGATCGGTGGGCGAACATATGACCGAAAGATAGCCAGTCTTTCTCTACCAGAACAATGAAACCTTCTAGCGTGCGGTAATAGGGATCGAGACACAGCTGGCTCAACGCGCTGAGCTGGCTTGTGCGATCCCATCCGTCTGAGCAGTGTATCAATACGTGCGAATGCTGAAGCGCGACTTGGCGAGCAATGATGCTGGCTCCATCTAGTAAGCCTGTAATGTGCTTTAGCCACTTGCTGCTGGCTAGAGCCTCGCGATTCGGTGCCAACGGAGTCACATCGGATTCTTTCAAACAATCGATGACTTTGTTCAGGGATTCTCTCATCACGTGTATATTATCAATCCCAAGGTAGACCTTCGTAGCAAATCGGTAATGGTCCATATTCTCGGATCCCAAACCCACGGCTTGCATTGCGAGCGCGTTCACGGTAGGCCTGGCATCAACGATGAGATTGTGCTGTTGTGCGCCATATATACGTGGCTCTTCTGTCTTTCCATCGTTGCTGGTCTGAGCTATGATCTCATCCTCGAGCCTTTCAGGATCTAAGCTACTTGACTCCCTACTCACTGAAGGTGTGTTTTCTTCGCTGGACCGTGATGACTGTCGACTTCGAGGTTCTGAAGGAGTTTGAGCTCCACATGGTACATTATGCGAGGTGGAAAAGATCGACAGCAGTAACTTCTCGTCCTGGATACTCCGGTTTCCTCGCACCCCTACGAGTGGCTGGGCAGACCGGGTTATGGAGCAATTATTGACAGAGTGCAGGTAGGTCAATATTGGTAATCGGACACGAGACCGATACTTGCCGGCGTAATTCAACGTGTTATCGGTGATGGAGGTTGGTACGGGTAGCAGTGCTGGATAAGTTGGGGAGAACTGAAAGTATCAATCAGACGCATTGTCTCCAGGAATTGGCAGAGACTTACGCCATAGTCTGTATTAATGTTTGATATTCTCCAGCCTCTGTCAGCGCCCTTCTCGCTGACGCCGAGCCTTTTCCACTCTTGTCGCGCGTCGTATATGTCCCAACCATTGACCTCCTTCTCTGGTTGCTGGGGCCTGTAGGCGAAAGCATAGAGCTTCTCGATCCTTCCAAGCTTGCACGTCCACGCCTTGATACTGTCGTATACATCTCTAGCCTTTCTCTCGTCTGTAAAGCAGAAACAGACAAACGTAAAGTCTCGGCATCGTAGGCGGATGGAAGATGGTATATGTGAGGCAGCAGGGGCAGGTCGTAAAGTACATATTTGGATGATTGGGTAGGTAATCCAAAGCTCTCGAGGTCGACCTCCTGCAGAGTCGGCGGTAGAGGGCGCGGTGTGAGAGAAGATAAGATGGTGGGGCGTTAGATGTAGAGTTCCTTCGACCTGCTCGCCTCTCCGTACGAGCTTCACATCATCTACCTGATGCTGGTAAGCAAGTCCTCCAATCAGTTGAAGCCTCTGCTACCTTGGCTATTCGTGTCCTTTCCATGTTCCGCACAGCCGTTCATGACATCTCGAACAGCCCTTCTAGCCAGATGAGCCGACGAAAGTTGAGTAGGTACTGCTATTGACGTCGACAATGGCGCAAGTGCTCAAAGAAGAAAAAGACCATATAATCACGATTAATTTTGTAGAGTTTATGATTAATGGGACTGTGAGCTTCATCCATGCATTACACCCTGCAAGCCCTTGAGGCTTAGCGCCATTTCCGAAGCGAGCGTCGATCCCGCACAAAATCTAGCGCCCACTAAGGTACTACATCTTCCGACCAGCGTTCGTCAATCTACGGGTTTCAATAACAATCACAATCATGGCAGCCACAGCCCAAGGAGCGTCGATCTCCAAGCGAAGGAAGTTCGTCGCCGATGGAGTCTTCTACGCCGAATTGAACGAATTCTTCCAGCGCGAGCTCGCCGAGGAGGGTTACTCCGGCGTCGAAGTTCGCGTTACGCCTACCGTTACCGATATCAGTATGTCTCCTCCATTGCAGATACCCTCCTTCTTCCCAAAGCTCTGGATACTGATATAGCTCCCCAGTCATCCGCGCAACCCACACCCAGGAAGTCCTCGGCGAGCAAGGTCGCCGCATTCGCGAGCTCACCTCGCTCATCCAGAAACGCTTTAAGTTCCCCGAGAACTCCGTGTCTCTCTACGCTGCCAAGGTCCAAAACCGTGGTCTCTCGGCCGTCGCGCAATGTGAATCTCTACGGTACAAGTTGCTGAACGGGTTGGCCGTGAGGAGGGCTTGCTATGGTGTGCTACGGTTCATTATGGAGAGCGGAGCCAAGGGCTGCGAGGTTGTGGTCAGCGGGAAGCTGAGGGCTGCTAGAGCTAAGAGCATGAAGTTCACGGTATGTATCAGCAGAGCTATGGGGACGGGGGAGGCAGACAAGCTGAAGGATTACTAGGATGGCTTCATGATCCACTCTGGTCAACCAGCGAAGGACTTCATCGACTCCGCTACTCGTCACGTGCTCCTCCGTCAAGGTGTGCTGGGCATCAAGGTCAAGATCATGCGTGGTTCGGATCCTGAAGGAAAAGCTGGCCCGCAGAAGTCCCTGCCTGACTCTGTTACGATTATCGAACCAAAGGAGGAGCAGACACCGGTGCAGCCTATGAGCCAGGACTACGGTGCGAAGGCGGCTGCGGCGCAACAAGCTGCTGAGCAGCAGAGGTTGCAAGAGCAGCAGGAGCAAGGTGGAGGCGAGCAGGAGGGCCAGGATTACGGCGAATAGGGATAAGTTCGGTAGCCTGGTGGGCAGTATTTCCAATTTAGACTGGAGCTACCAAGCTTGAGAGATGAACGAACAAGCATGAGCACAGACAATGGTACAAGCCTTCAATACGCTAGGGCAAGCGTGTATGTCTCGCAATTAGAGATCTGTTGCCCCTGAACCTTGGAACGCAATCTGAGTTTGCGCTTGCTGCGTCTTCAAATGGTTTATGTAGGTATCTCAACCATGCATCTAACCCGTCTCTCCCGATTTGAAAACAGAATTATAAGACCCAAATACCGCATTGCACACACTACTCTAGTCTATGGTGATGTGGCCATGGCGTCTGATATACTTCCTGCTGCTGTCGTCGCAAAATATCTCACGTCAACATCGTCATCCTGCTGGAGCTTCTCCAGATTGGGTAGAATCTGCTGCTCAATGATGTCTTGGCCTCGGGGCGATGGTGGGAGTGTGTGACCAGACTTCTCCATGGAGATGATTGTACCTTCAGCGGGAAGGCGTTTCAGGGTGCCGATCAGAATTTGATACGACTTGGCAACATTGAACCGGATATTGGGGATGTCGTCGGAAACTAGTCTGACCATCATGGGCAGAATCGATCTTTCAATAACGGAAACGTTGATGACTGGGGCAAGAGTCTTGACGTGAAACGTCAGTCTTAAAGTAAAGGGTGGAATGGAGTAGAGGCCTTACCGAGATCGCAAAGCAGGTAGTCATTCGATAAAGATAATTTGGATGTTCACCCATGGCCATGACTTTTGGTATTATGGCTTCCCGCGCCCACTCAACACCAAACACTTCTGTCAATTTTCTCAGATTTTGGGTCGCAGCTTCTCTTATCGAGAAGACGGTGTCGCCGAGCCAACTCATACAGAGCTGACTTAGTTTCTCATCGAAGAATTGCACGCCAAGCTGACTTGCAAGAAGTGGAATGTATTCGATTATGGCCAGGCGGACTCGCCATTGCTTGTCTTCCGCTAATTGGACAATCGCAGGGAGAAGCGATTGTGATAGCAGTTCGATGCCGATGACTAGTCTAAGTAAGTCTCGGATTTTCTGTAAGAGGTGCTTTGCATACCTTTGTTGACAAGCTCAAGTTTGGAGATAATATGAAGACGGACGTCCGGAAATTCATCCTTCAGCATTTGTAGGAACATAGGTAGGAGATGTGCAATGGTTCTGAATACTTGTAAGGATGGAATCGCAATCCAATGGGAATGATGATCTTACTCTTCTTTGCCTAGGATAGGTGCAAGGCCACTGATCTGTGTCCCTAATGCAGCACGTACGTGTTGTGAGCTGTCCGATACGAGATCTTCGACGCTGCCCATGATTTCGTTGAGTAACGTTTCACGATCCAGCAGCCCACAAAACCCTGCTACCAATCAGCAGGAAAGCTTCGTGGTTCACGAATCGTCTCTGACCTGGTATCTGCCCAGCTATAGCCGTTCTAACCTCCGCTTCTGTGTCTTTGAGGAGCTTGACGAACGCAGGGACCAGATCTCTGGTCACTGTCTCGTCGTCTACGGCCCGGGCAATCTGCTGCATGTCAATCGTATTCCTATCTTTTCATGTACCTATTCGTACCTTCTCAAAACGGTCCGCAACCATATACCGTACCCGCCAGCCTTTATCTTCAAAGAGACTCCGTAGAGCGGTGAGCAGTGTCCCGTGACTACTTTGCTGCTCTTTAGGAATCACCTCCGCGATTGCGATCAAGATCTCCACAGTCAGAAGCCGCACGCTATCCTGATCATCGCCTGCAAGGTGCTGGAAAAGTGGGATCATCTCGTTTATGACAATGTCCGGTGACATCTCCTTGACGAACTTTGCAAGATTGTTGGCCGCCTGCCTCCGCACCATCGGCGTTTCATCATGTACCAAGTGTCCAAAATGTGTACGAAGACCTTCCTGGGACGGCGGAGTGGCTTTGCTGTATGGGACGTTGTATAGTCCTGTTGCGGAGATTTTGGAGGTAAACCAGTCGGCTTTCGAAAGGCGAACGGTAAGAGGTATGAAGTAGTCTTCGACTTGTGATTGGGACAGTTGTTCGCAGATTTTGTTCAAGGACTCGACAGCCTTTTCCCGCACCAACGGCTCCTCGATTGCTGCTAGATTCTCCAGAGGTGACAATAGCACATGCCCATATTCAGGGCCACCCACGTACTCCACGAAACTCCCGAGTTCGTCGCTCAGAGCTGTCAATACTTCATCCTCGTCTTCTACAGATTCTGGTTTTAGAGTCAGCGCAAGCCAAAGATTCAGAAGGGGCAGCCTGACTAACCATCCAGGAGAGGAATGAGCTCATCTCTCGTGCGTTCGGCTCCCAAGGCTAAAGCAATTGTAGAAAGTCGGTGTATTGCGTTGAGTCGTAAGAGAACATCGTCATGCTATGCATTGTAAGTCGCCTCCTATAAACCAGGTCTCAGGACAATTCATCCCACCTTCAGCTCGTCAATTAGTACCGCAATCGGGTAGAGCTCATCATTCTGATTCTGCCCCTCCATCATGCGAACTATAGCTCAGGAAATAAGTCGCTGCACTTGATTAAGTCAAAGCTGGCAATTGTTGGCTTCGTGCCGTAGAGGCTCCTAGACTCAATGGAGGTATGCCAGGTTGAGATGGTCGCAGCGCGTCTTCAGGAGTGTTTGCTATCCTTTCTTCAAGTGAAGCTGGGATGGAGAACCCGCCTGTCAGCAGTACCTGCGTTGAGGAGCTCTATTGGAGTGATGCCGGTCCAAGCCCAAGCCGTATATCGTGAAGTGTTCAGTATCTTAGCAAACGATCTGTATTGCAAGACGGCACAAGGAGCGACAATCAGTAGGGTGCCGCAAGCTTGAATGTGATGGAGATTCAAGATTCTGACTAGCTTGTACGTGTTGTCTTAAGGTCGTGTGCATGCTTCATTGTGAAGCTCGGGGCTCCTGCCAGGGATCTTCGCTTGAAGCTCGGTTCAAATGCTTGGCCAAAAAAGACGCAGAAATCCAACCCTGGCCCACACAGCATTTTAGCGAGCACTCCGACCGTCATCAAACATACAAACGTTCAACATCGATCGCGCGCTTTCTCATGTACCTTTGTTTCGTCTCATTCCGAGATTCTTGTCGGTGAATGACATGACGGACTATAAATTGGGTCGATGTCTTCTCGGATGTGAGATTGATCAATCATCGACGAATTTCTTCACACAACTCATCATTGCAAATGTCTCGAATCTAGCTCGTTCATCGCCCCACTAACACCCAACTCATTGACTTGCTCATTACTGACATCCAATTGGTTGACTTGCTCGGAGGTCAATCTCGCGTCTCTGCCTAGGAAATGAAACTGTTGGTCCACCTCGGCCGCATATTTCGCATCGACACCGCGAAAACGGAACCCTTTCCCGCCTCGTTCTTGACGTCGTCCAATGCAAAAAGCTCCAACGATGGCACCTACGAGCAGTATGCCACCCATGGCCCAGTCTACAGAGATTCCCGCTATTGCACCAGAGCTAAGACACCTGCCACTGCCGTAGGTCGAAGAAGTTGCCAGTGGACCTGACGATGTGAGAGTCGTGGTCGAAGCGGACGAGGTCAGACTCATCGACGATGACTTCTGGGAGGAACATGTCTAGTAGGAAAAGAGGTCATGATGAGCAAGTAGAGAAGGGGATATTGGATCCGCTCAAGGTCTTACTGGTCGTGCGGTTTCTGCCTGAGTTCAGACCTGTATACTGAAGGCAATATAGGCACCGTAGATAACCAATTTCGTCACAATCGATGTAGCAGTCCTGTCCATGTCCACAATTGTCACGCTCGGCGGCGTTGATACTCCGAAGGGAGAGGTATATCCTAAGGTTGCTTCATTTGGTTGTGGTGAGGCGACATTGTTACATTCATACCCCCCCGTGTATAAGCGATGCTGGTTCGAAGGGCGTGAGCACACGATGAAGTCTACAGACGACAATATATAGCCATCGTCTCGAGCGTACTATCACTATACGAGAGCGAGGAACATAAGAGAACGAAGCGAGACAAGCTGTGGGAGGCGTGAACGTCGTAGTCAATTCGCCGAGCGACATGGTATAGATAGGGCTAGACTGTTGATCAATGGCAGTTGAATGAACGCGATACATTTCACATGAGCAGGGCAAATCATCCCGAATAGGGGCGCAGCCAGCCACGATTATCCAGGGTTGCGCGACTACCACCCAGGTCGCACAAGTTTAGAAGTCCGATGTGAGCCGTGAGCAATTCGACAATCCGTAGAAAGCAGCAGAGACGATCTGCATCGAACGCCCTGGCAGAGGAGCAGATACACTTCGAAACGAGCAAGACCGATTGTACATTGATGCTTATCACAACCACTAACATTACAGCAAAGTTTCACAGCTCATCAAGCTTCACCCCAACCTGACACAACTCATCATCTCTAAATACCTCCGGATGGAGCGTAAACCAACGAGCTTTAAAGGCAGTGCCAACCGCTCCAACGTAAAGAGGATTGATATTGTCCCGAATTTTGCTTTCCTGGCCTGGAAACGCTTCGACGAGAGCGTTGTGTAGCTCTTCCATGGAAGGTTGCAATACCTCGCAACTCACAACGATCGCTCTCAAGAAGTGGAAACGATCGAATCGGACCTGCTCGTCGACGAAAGTAGAAGACTGTATAAGCTTCGTCAGGGCGTTGCCAATCTTCGAAAGAATGCGCTCATCGTCGTCTGCCAACGACACTCGCGCACGATACTCAGAAAATGCACCATATTCCGTGACGTCGGCTACCTTGAGCTCCAGCGCATCGGGCTGATAATCCACATAAATGACTTGGTGTGGTCCTTCATCGATATCACAGTCCTTCTGGGTCAAGCCGAAGGCTTGACAGGAATTAAGGCCGTACGCAGATCGGGCTGCGTTCAGCCACCGAACGATCTGCGACGGCAGATGAAATCGCAACCCTACATCTTCAGCTGCGTCGAAAACGCTCCTCGAGGATGAATCATTGAGATAGTCCGGGATGCATAGCGCATTGACCACTGTGTCTTTACCAAGGGCATTCCATGCCGCATCCTGAACGTTGCGAAAGGGCTTCAATGAATACCTGCCGAGCTTGGTCGCTATCATGTGCTTCTGGAGGTGCTGGAGTCCGCGCGCCTTGGTTGTCTTTGATATACCACGTTCCATAGAACTGCCTAGAGGGAGTTGCAGTCAGCCACTAGCTCCGACTAGAAATTGAAAGTTTGCTTCCTTGTAATTACTCTGCCTACACTTGCAATCACAGAAATAACACTTACGTCCTTTTGCCTTCGCTGGCAAGTGCATCAGTCATGTAAGATTGATAAGCTGAACTTCCGAGCACTTTGGCGACAAGCACTGGCTGAGTGTTATTCTGCTTTGCGAACCGTGCTGCCGTACTAAGATTGGAGATCGGGTTCGAGTCACGTAGGTCAATCTGCATCCCCTACATATACCGCTGACCCAACTCAACACCCAGTGCTGGATTTCCGTTAAGTCAGCCTTGCAACCACATTCCTCTCCCATCATGCAACGACTCCCGAAAGTTCTCTGTAGCGTTCCGATCTTGGCTACTGCACACTGTCAAAGAGGAGGTGAACAAGATGGTAAGATATAATGACAACATCATCGAAAGTAGAGACTTAGTGCTGTTTTCCAAGGAAAGTGTAAGAAGCAGAGATACTGCCTGATAGATACGCCACGTACAGCTCAGTGTTCAACGTGCGCGTGGCACAGAGGATTGCAATCTGGACACATCAAACCTCTTTCCCGGTAAGAAATTGATGGACAACGGCCAACTGTAAGCACTCCAGATGTTGTTCAATACTATTAGACATAAAGCCTCTCAATATTCACTTCTACATTGCTAGAACGAACAGCCTCTGCATGGTCTTGTCAGGGGTCAGGGCGTTCTGATTGATTTCGTTCTGATTGATTTCGTGCAAAGGACATTAGATTTTGAAACCCTCAACAGTCCATGCCTTATCATGGAGCATCTTGACGTGTTTCGGGCTGACAGGATGGACCCACGCGCGACGTCAATGATAAGTCGGCGCTCATCCTAGGCCCGATTAGATTTCTGTCTTCTTGGCATTGATAGGGCTGATGACTGCATGCAATACAGTCTAAAATCGATCTTAGGTACCACTGAAGGCGCACTCCACACGTTGACAAGTATTCGATCTTCATATTTTCGAGCTACTCAATGACTGTGGTAGCTTACTCTTCGCCTGCGCGCACCTCGAGCCCTAGACAGCGTCAAGAATGCCTACAATTGCGGTAGACAAAGCAGCGCTCTTCGAAGCCCTAGGTCAAGAGTAGGTACATTGCCCGAATCACGGATGCTTGCTCAGATTGTTATGCTTACTGAGGACCAGATTCACCACTGAAGAGTTTGACGAACTATGTTTCGAATTTGGTATGCTCACTCTACATGGATGACAGGACGTCGATACTGAACCTCTGCAGGTATCGAGCTCGATGAAGACGTACGTTCCAGATCCTTTAACATGACCTCGTATCCTACTAAGCATATGTAGACGTCGACGAGCGAGAGGCCAATCGTGAACGGCAAGCAAGAGCCTGCGCAGCTAAAGATCGAAATTCCGGCCAACAGGTGAAGCTGATGCTTTAGTAGGCGATTAATGTGCCATTGGCTGATGGTATATGGGCAGATATGATATGCTATGCTTCGAGGGCATCTCTTTGATGCTCAACATCTTCCGTGGAAAGCAGTTGTCGCCAGAGTACAAGCTAAAGCCCCCTCCAAATGGCGAACTACAGAGCATCACTGCGACCAAAGAAGTAGGTCTCCTACGGGGAGCTATACCAGAGGAAAGAGAAGTGACAGAAGCCTGCAGACATCGAGGATACGGCCGTTCGTATCTGGGGCTATACTGCGAAATATTAAATTCACCAAAGAGCGATATGACTCCTTCATTGCGCTTCAGGACAAGCTCCATCAGAATCTGGCGAGACAGCGGACACTCGTGGCTATCGGAACGCATGATCTTGACACAATAGAAGGACCTTTCACATACGAGGCGCTGCCACCAGAGGACATTCAATTCGTACCTCTAAATCAGGCCAAATCAATGAACGCCGTGGAGCTGATGAAATTCTACGAAGTAAGGGCCCATCATGGCGGCGGACAACGCGTTCATGCTAAACCACTATCCAGAATGATAAACACTTGTCACGATATCTGCATATAATACGGGACTCGCCCGTCTACCCCGTGATCTTGGACGCCAACCGCACAGTCTGCTCCATGCCGCCTATCATCAACTCGGACCATTCCAAAATCACCCTTCAAACCCGCAACGTCTTCATCGACATAACAGCAACCGACAAGACCAAAGCCGAGATCTGTAACAACATTATTGTCACGATGTTCTCCCAATACACCTCCGAACCCTTCACGTAAGCCACCCCCCCCTGATGTCCTCCTATCGTCCCTCACTAATCTTGCCCTCCCCTATCCAGCA
>JAABUS010001524.1_pt1 | contig 50057 bp, 45 predicted proteins | sample 5560161 | NCBI WGS metagenome assembly JAABUS01 (sample SAMN10711885, study PRJNA513376) | rock metagenome | isolation source: Antarctica rocks | place: Antarctica: Victoria Land, Trio Nunatak nord | collected 2016-01-04 | reverse complement strand
AGTGCTCCAGGACGTCGCCCAGTCGCTGCCCGCCGCTGTCATCGCGATGGGTTCAGTGAGTGAGCCTGGCACCCGCGACGCGCTCTTCCAGCCGTATGGCGTCACCGACCCCGCCTTCAGCACCCAGTTGACTGACCTCCTCACCGACCACGACGAGGCGCTCCTCGCCGCATGCGTCGACGACGCGGCCAGCGTCCCGTACTCCCAGCTTCGACGCGAGCTGGCCGCGCAGACCCAGCGGTCATTCATTCACCCGGTGTTCTTCGGCTCCGCCGTCACGGGCGCTGGCGTCAACGCGCTGATTGCAGGCCTCACGGGGCTCCTGCCAGCCACCGACGGTGACATCAACGGTCCCGCCTCGGGCACGGTCTTCAAGGTCGACCGAGGTCCTGCCGGTGAGCAGATCGCCTACGTCCGCATGTTCTCTGGAACGGTGCGGGTTCGAGAGCGGCTGCGGCTTGGTTCCGGCGAGGCTGGGAAGGTCACCACGATCAGCGTCTTTGGCCGCGGCGCCACCACTCGGCGCTCGTCGGTCGCCGCCGGGCAGATCGCTAAGCTGTGGGGTCTGGGTGCAGTCCGGATCGGCGACGTGATCGGCGTGCCGCGACCGACGCACGAGGACCACCACTTTGCCCCGCCGACGCTGGAGACGGTCGTCGACCCGTGCCAACCCGCGGACCGGGGTTTCCTGCACTTCGCCCTCTCCCAGCTTGCCGAACAGGACCCGCTGATCAACCTGCGCCAGGACGACGTACGGCGAGAGATCTCCGTCTCCCTCTACGGCGAGGTTCAGAAGGAGGTCATCCAGGCCACGCTCGAGAACGACTACGGCGTCGACGTCACCTTCCGGGAGACGACGACCATCTGCATCGAACGACCGATGGGCCCGGGCGCCGCTGTCGAGATGATCGCCCAGGAACCCAACCCGTTCCTTGCCACCGTTGGGCTACGCGTTGACCCGGCACCGGTCGCCAGCGGTGTGGAGTTCCGATTGGAGGTGGAACTTGGGTCGATGCCGTCCGCGTTCTTCACGGCCGTCGAGGAGACCGTGACGGAGACACTGCACCAAGGGATCCACGGGTGGGAGGTCACCGACTGTACGGTCACCATGACGCACTCTGGCTACTGGGCGCGGCAAAGCCACTCACATGGTTCCTTTGACGCCAGTATGTCGAGCACCGCGGGAGACTTCCGCAACCTCACGCCGCTGGTCTTGATGAGCGCGCTGAAGCAGGCCGGGAGCCGAGTGTACGAGCCCATGCACCGCTTCGAAATCGAGATCCCGACGGAAACCCTCGGCCCGACGCTGGCTGCCCTGGGGCCGCTGCGCGCGGTTCCCCGAGAGACTGTGCTTCGGGGCGCCTCCTATGTCCTGGGAGGCGTGATACCGGCGGGGCGCGTCCATGAGCTGCAGAAGGAACTGCCGGCGGTCACCTCCGGCGCAGGCGTGCTGGTTTGCAGCTTCGACAGTTACCAACAGGTCCAAGGCGCGATCCCGACCCGGCCGAGAACGGACAACAATCCCCTCAACCGCAGCGAGTACCTTGCGCGCGTCGCCCGGCGATCCTGACACGACTATCGCAGCGGAAAGCGCCTACCCAAGCGCGGAACGAACGCGCAACCTGCCCAGTTCATGGCTTCTGGCGGCGGTTCCACTCCCGCATCCGGTCGGGGTAGCCGACGACGGCGGCGTCGTAGCTAGGGATGCCCAGCTCGTTGGCGAAGTGGTGCGCCCACTCGACCGAGGGAACCCGGCGGCGGGTCCACTCGCCGTCCTTTGCGACCAGCAACATGGTCGTATCGGTGACCGCCGTGCGTGGCTCGACGAATCCTTCGATACCGGAGCGGGTCTGCACCCACTCCTTCAGATAGCGAACGTCGTCGGACTCGGCCGCCCGCAGGGTGCCTGGCCGCCTTCTCCGCTTCAGGAAACGCATGCAGCGTCCTCTCACTCGAGCCGGCCTCCAGTATCGCCGATGCGCTCCCGCGTTTCTCGATTCGTCCGGGCGCATCTCGCGGGAACCATCCGCGCTGGGTCGGACGAATCGGTTAGAGCGGGCGGCTCGGCGGATGGGAAGATGGCGTCGCCGGTCGACGCGGGTCGACCCCGATAGCTCGGAGGAACCGTGTCAGACACCTCGTTCGATGTCGTGGTCTTAGGCGGCGGCAGTGGGGGTTACGCCTGCGCGTTGCGCGCGGCGCAGCTCGGCCTGAGCGTCGCGCTCGTCGAGAAAGACAAGGTCGGCGGCACATGTCTGCATCGCGGCTGCATCCCCACCAAGGCGCTGCTGCACGCCGGCGAGGTGGCAGACGCCGTACGGGAGTCGGAGCAGTTCGGTGTGCTGGCGTCCCTCCAGGCGGTCGACCTCGAGAAGGTCAACGCCTACAAGGACGGCGTGGTGAACCGGCTCCACAAGGGCCTCCAGGGGCTCATCTCCGGCCGCGGCATCACCGTGGTGGAGGGGTCCGGCAGGCTCGTCGGCCCACGCACGATCGAGGTCGACGGAGCGCGGTACGAGGGCCGCTTCGTCGTGCTCGCATCAGGGTCGTACGCCAAGTCGCTGCCGGGGCTCGACATCGACGGCGAGCGGGTGCTCACCAGCGATGAGGCACTGCGGCTGTCCTCGGTTCCTGAGCGGGCCGTGATCCTCGGAGGTGGGGTGATCGGCGTGGAGTTCGCGTCAGCCTGGCGGTCATTCGGCGCCGAGGTCACGATCGTGGAGGCGCTGCCGCGGCTGGTTGCCGCTGAGGACCCGGCCTGCTCGAAGGCGGTGGAACGCGCCTTCCGCAAGCGCGGCATCAGCGTCCTCACCGGCACGCCGTTCAAGAGCGTCGAACACACCGACAAAGGCGTGCGCGTCAGCGTCGAGTCCGGCGACGACTTCGAGGCCGATGTGCTGCTGGTCGCGGTGGGGCGCGGACCCTTCACCGAGGGGCTCGGGTACGAGGCCCAGGGCATCGAGATGGACCGCGGGTTCGTGCTGACCGACGCTCGTCTGCAGACGAGCGTCGCGGGGGTGTACGCCGTCGGCGACGTCGTACGCGGCATGCAGCTGGCGCACCGAGGGTTCGCCCACGGGATCTTCGTCGCCGAGGACATCGCCGGTCTCGCACCGGGCGTCATCGAGGAGTCCGGCATCCCGCGCGTGACCTACTGCGACCCGGAGGTGGCGTCGGTGGGGTTGAGCGAACCGGCGGCGGCGGAGCGATACGGCGCAGCGTCGATCGAGACGCTCAGCTACGACCTCGGAGGCAACGGCAAGAGTCAGATCCTCAAGACCCAGGGGTTCGTCAAGCTCGTCCGTGAGAAGGACGGACCCGTCCTGGGCGTGCACATGGTCGGCGCCAGAGTCGGCGAGCTCGTCGGTGAGGCGCAGCTGATCTACAACTGGGAGGCGTTCCCCTCCGACGTCGCTTCCCTGGTGCACATGCACCCCACCCAGAACGAGGCGCTGGGCGAGGCTCATCTGGCGTTGGCCGGCAAGCCGCTGCACAGCCACTCCTGAGCAGTCGTCGTAGGCTGAGGGGCACGGCGTACGACGCTCGGCACCCTTCGACGTAAGACAAGAGGATCTCGACCGACATGGCGACTGAAGTTACCCTCCCAGCTCTCGGTGAAAGCGTCACCGAAGGCACCGTTACGTCGTGGCTGAAATCGGTGGGAGACCAGGTTGCGGTGGACGAGCCGTTGCTCGAGGTCTCCACTGACAAGGTCGACACCGAGATACCGTCACCGGCTGGCGGCACGCTGCTGGAGATCAAGGCCCAAGAGGACGAGACGGTCGAGGTCGGCGCTGTCCTGGCCGTGATAGGCGAGACCGACGAGTCGGCCGCCCCCTCGAACGACGGTGCGGACTCTCAAGACAGCGGCACTGACGACGCGGAGCCAGCAGCTGACAGTCCAGGGGATGACGCCAGCGACTCAGACGGTGAGTCTGCAGACTCAGGCGGCGGAACCACCCAGGAGTCGTCACCCAGCGCCGTGCCCGACGACCCGCAGACCGATGAGGGGGCCAGTGACGAGGCTCCCTCGGAGCAGACTCCGGCTGCCCAGGCGGATGTTCGTTCGGCCGACGCGGGCTCCGACTCGGGGTCTGGCTCCGGTGGAGGAGAGGCCAAGGAGATCACACTGCCGGCGCTGGGCGAGAGCGTCACCGAGGGAACCGTGACGTCGTGGCTGAAGTCGGTGGGCGACGACGTGGCGGTCGACGAACCACTGCTCGAAGTGTCGACCGACAAGGTCGACACCGAGATCCCCTCGCCCGTGGCAGGCAAGCTGCTCGACATCCGCGTGGCCGAGGACGAGACAGTCGAGGTTGGCGCCGTGCTGGCGGTCATCGGCTCCGGCGCAGCTGACTCCCGTGCTCCGGCGCCCGCGACGGGTGGCGACGGCGCGGGGTCCACCAGCGAGCCGGTGGCTCGGTTGACCGCAGACGCCGAGGTCGGGGACGACCAACCCGACCAGCCGGAGGATCTGGCGGGCGTCGCTGCTGGAGCGCCTCCGTCGCCGCGGGAGGAAGCGGCGCGGGCGGAGTCCGACGACATCCAAGCCGAGCCACAGCCGCAGGCCGAGGCACTCCCTGTTCCACAGACAACGCCGTCAGCGCAGGGACCCGCCGCCCAAGCTGGCACCGGCGAACCCGCCGGCGATGGCAAGATGTACGTCACCCCGCTGGTGCGCAAGCTGGCGGCGCAGCACGACGTCGACCTGGCGAGCCTGAGCGGTACCGGTGTCGGTGGACGCATCCGCAAGCAGGATGTGCTTGAGTCCGCGGAGAAGGCCAAGGAGGCGGCACCAGCTCCTGCTGAGGCCACTCCTGCAGCCGTTTCGTCTGCGTCAGCCCCCGCCGCTTCGCCAAGTCCGCTACGCGGCACCACCGAGAAGCTGAGTCGACTGCGCAAAGTCATCGCGGCTCGCATGGTGGAGTCCTTGCAGACCTCTGCCCAGCTCACGACAGTCGTCGAAGTCGACGTCACGGCGATCTCACGACTGCGCGACCGAGTGAAGGCCGGCTTCGAACAGCGGGAGGGCGTCAAACTCTCGTTCTTGCCGTTCTTCGCCAAGGCGGCGATCGACGCGCTCAAGAGCTACCCCCAGGTCAACGCCTCTATCGACACTGAGGCGGGCGAGGTCACCTACCACGACGGGGAGCACCTCGGCATCGCCGTCGACACCGAGCGAGGGCTGCTCGTCCCCGTGATCAAGGACGCCGGCGACCTGTCTATCGCGGGGCTTGCACGCAAGATCGCCGACCTAGCCGTCCGCACCCGCGACAACAAGGTGACGCCCGATGAACTGTCCGGTGGCACTTTCACGTTGACCAACACCGGAAGTCGCGGCGCTCTGTTCGACACCCCGATTATCAACCAACCGCAGGTGGGCATCCTCGGCACCGGCTCGGTCGTCAAGCGAGCCGTCGTGATCGATGACCCCAACCTGGGCGAGACGATCGCGATCAGGCAGATGGTCTACCTGGCGCTGACCTACGATCACCGGCTCGTCGATGGAGCCGACGCCGCCCGCTTCCTGACCGCTGTCAAACAGCGGCTGGAGGAAGCGAACTTCGAGTCCGAGCTCGGCGTCTAGGAACGGGCCCGGCTCAGTTCTTCGTCGCCTTGATCAGGTAGGTCGCCGGTAACCAGGAAGCAGCCGAGCCCAGTCCGTCATACATCCGCGGCAGCGGAAACTCCGAGAACTGTTCAAGTCGCAGACCAGCCGCCACCAAGCTCATCACGACGTCGCTCAGCGGCCAGCTGAACGAGGAGAGCTCGGCGTCAGGGGTCCAGCCGACGGGTAGCTTCGCGTCGTCGTACTCCTGCTGGGTCGGAGTTCCGCGGCCGAAGTAGTCGACGGTCACCCGGACCCCGCCTTCAACGACGCCGAGCACTTCCCAAACAGGGTGATGCTCGCACAGCAGCAAGGTGCCGCCTTCGATCAGCCGGGCACTCACAATGCTGGCCCACTCAGCTAGGTCCGGGAGCCAACACACCACACCCCAACTCGCATAGACCACGTCGAAGACTCCGAGGTCCTGGGGCAAGGCGTAGATGTCGGCGGAGACGAACCTGGCATCGAGGCCGGTGGCCTCCGCCTGTGTGTTGGCAGTCCTGACCGCAACGTCGCTGATGTCTACGCCGACAACGCTTGCGCCTCGTGACGCCCAAGAGAGCGACTCGTTTCCGCTGGCACACGCCAGGTGAAGCAACCGAAGTCCCGCCACCTGCGGCAGCGCGTCGGTCTCCATGTCTTCCAGCGTCGTGCCACCACGCAAGAAGAACTCAGCCGGTTCCGCTGGCCGCGAAGGCGCGATCATGTCCCAGCCTCGGCGGTTCCTGCTGGTGTAGTCGCGAGTTTCACCCATGAGCGACTCGGTCGAGGAAGGCCGCCTGGCCGTCGGCGAGCCCGATGCTCAACGGCAGCGGCTCCCAGCGGCACAGAAACGTCATACCGGCGTCATCGCCGTCACCGCTGACGGTGTGTTCCCACGACGGCTCACCGTTGCTCGGGGCAACCAGGTGCACGAAGTTCGTCATCGACGGTCCGCCCTCGTCGTGAAGCCCGAGTTCGACGAAGCCCACTTGGTCGACGTAGCTGAGCCCGCTCAGGCCGGTCTCCTCCGCTACCTCTCGCAACGCGGCCGCGGCCAGCGCCTCGTACGGCAGCATGGTTCCCGCGGGCACCTGGACACCGGAGGGGTCGTGTGGGTCGTCGTCGGCGTGCTCGAATACCAGCAGTTCCTCGCCCTGTCCTGTTGTCCTGGTGACGTAGCAGGCCACTCGGTGCCTAAATGCGTAGATCGACATGTGACGACCGTAGCCAGCCGGGGCCGCGAGCGCTGTCCGTCCCCGCAGGAGGCAGGATGGACGCGTGAGAATTCTCGTCGCCGGCGGGTCCGGTTTCCTCGGCACAGCGTTGCGCGCGCACCTCGCGCTCGCAGGCCACAACGTGACACAACTGGTGCGCTCTGAGCCGTCGACGACGACGCAGGTGCGGTGGGACCCCGACCGCGGCGACATCACCGCATCGGTCGTTGACGAGGCCGACGCCGTCGTCAACCTGGCGGGTGCGCCGCTGGCGCACTGGCCTTGGACGGCGGCGTACCGGAAGCTGATCATCGAAAGCCGCGTGGCCACTACCAACACCCTCGCCGAGGCGATCGCCGCCACGGGTGGCAGCACCGCCTTGGTGAACGCCAGCGGGATCAACTACTACGGCAGCGACCGCGGCGACGAGAACCTCGACGAGAGCTCCGCGCCCGGTGCTGATTTCATCGCCGAGGTGTCGAAGCGTTGGGAGAGTGCAACGGCAGCCGCCGCCAATGCCGGCGCCCGGGTCGGCGTGCTGCGCACCAGCGTGGTGCTGGACAGCTCAGGCGGCGCGCTGAAGTCGCTGCTGCTGCCGTTCCGGCTCGGTGTCGGCGGCAGGCTGGGAACCGGACGGCAGTGGTTCGCGACCGTGTCCCTGGACGACTACCTGCGGGCCGTGACCCGGATCGCCACAGACGACACGATGAGCGGTCCATACAATCTCGTCGCTCCGGTGGCAGCCACGAACGCGCAGTTCACTGCGGCTCTGGGGCAGCGGCTGCACCGTCCGACGCTACTGACCGTGCCGAGCTTCGGGCTGAAGGCTGCCCTCCCGGAACTGTCGAACAGCCTGCTCGGCGGTGTCAAGGCAGCACCTCGGCGGCTGACGGAGGCGGGCTTCGAGTTCTCGCACCAGACGATCTCCGCGCAGCTCGACGCAGCCCTGGCCTAACCTCGACAACCCGCACCACTTACCGCACCCGCACGTCGGCGATGCGCCAGCCACCGTCAAACCGCCGCAGCACGATGGTGTGGCGGCTGGGGCTGTCTCTGGGCAGCTCGACACGACGGCCCTGCTGGTCAACCGCGGTGGCCGTCCGAAGCTGATCGACAACGTGCAGTCGCACGGCGCCGCGGGCTCGGTGCACCACCTTGACCGAGTCGAACGCGAGCCTCACCCCGTGCACGTGCAGCCCCCTCCGGGCGTAGGCGCGCAGCATGGAGCGGTCTTCTGACCTCTCGGCCGCTGATGGCAGGTAGACGTAGCGCAGCAGAGCTGAACGGCCCTGCCGCCACGCCTTGGCTCGGTCCCTGTCGAGCGCGTCGAGAACTCGCTGCCAGTGCCGGGCTGTCGGCGACCCCTGCCGCTGGGCGAGCGGCCACACCTCCCGCTGGGTAGGCGGCGACCGTTGCTGCTCTCTTGAACCGGTCGCAGCGGGCGTCGGCGTCTCGGTGGTTGCGGCCGGTGAGATGACGTGCGCCGGTGAGCCAGCAGTGCCAAGGACCTCCACCTCACCGGCCGCCAGGCCAACGAGCGCGAACACGGTGGCCACGCCGACCAGACCGACGATCAGGTTGCGGCTCGAGGAGGTCTTGGTACGTCGGGTGGCGGAGGCGGCTTGCACGGTTCCAACTCTTGCGCAGAACGCCGACAGGCGTCGGAGGTTGTCCACAGGCAGCGACTCGTCGGACGTACGCTAGACAGCCGTGACGACTCTCGAGGCCAGCGAGGCTCCCTCCGCTGTGGCGGGGCCGTCCTTCCTGTACGCAGGTTTCGGCGTGGACGCCGTGGACTACCAGCAGGCTTGGGCGACTCAACGCCGGCTCCACGCCCAGCGGGTCGACGACAAGATCGACGACGTGGTGATGCTGCTTGAACATCAACCCGTCTACACCGCCGGTAAGCGCACCGAGAGCCAGGACCGGCCAGTCGACGGGGTTCCCGTGGTCGAGGTGGACCGAGGCGGCAAGATCACCTGGCACGGGCCAGGGCAGCTTGTCGGCTACCCCATCACCAAGCTCCCGAACCACGTCTACGTCGTCGACTACGTCCGCCGCCTCGAGGAGGCGCTGATCGGCACCTGCGCCGAGCTCGGAGTCATCACCCAACGGGTGGCGGGACGCAGCGGGGTGTGGCTGGCGGCTGACGACACCGGTCCGGACCGCAAGGTCGCCGCGCTGGGGGTCCGAGTATCTCGCGGGGTCACCATGCACGGCTTGGCGTTGAACTGTGACTGCGACCTCAGCGGCTTCGACGCGATCGTGCCTTGTGGCATCGCCGATGCGTCGGTGACGACCCTTAGCCGCGAACTTGGCCGCGACGTCTCGGTTGCGGAGGCAGCTCCGCTCGTCGAGCGCCATCTCCGCGACCTGCTGAGCTGGGCGCCGTACACCGGCCACCGCGTAGGCTGAAGTTGTGACGATCGCCCCTGAAGGCCGACGGATGCTGCGCCTGGAGGTGCGCAACGCCGAGACGCCCATCGAGAAGAAGCCGGCCTGGATCAAGACCCGCGCGAGGATGGGTCCGGAGTACCAGCGGCTCCAGACCCTGGTCAAGACCGAGGGCCTCCACACGGTGTGCCAGGAGGCGGCTTGCCCCAACATCTTCGAGTGCTGGGAGGACCGTGAGGCGACGTTCCTCATCGGCGGTGACCAGTGCACTCGACGATGTGACTTCTGCCAGATCGACACCGGTAAGCCGGCGGCGTTCGATGCCGGTGAGCCGTTGCGTGTCGCTGAGAGCGTCCAGGCGATGCAGCTGCGCTACGCGACGGTGACCGGCGTCTGCCGCGATGACCTGCCCGACGAAGGTGCCTGGTTGTACGCCGAGACGATCCGCCGAATCCACGATCTCAACCCCGGCGTCGGCGTGGAGATGCTGGCGCCGGACTTCAGCGGAAACGCTGCCTACCTGGGGCAGCTGTTCGACGCGGCTCCTGAGGTCTTCGCCCACAATCTCGAGACGGTGCCACGGATCTTCCGCCGGATCCGACCCGGCTTTCGCTACGAGCGCTCACTTGAGGTTCTCGACGCTGCCCGCCTCGCTGGGCTCGTCACGAAGTCCAACCTGATCTTGGGCATGGGCGAGACACGCGCCGAGATCACCGGAGCGCTCCGCGACCTGCGGGGTGTCGGCACCGACCTCATCACGATCACCCAGTACCTTCGCCCGTCGCTGCGCCACCACCCGATCGAGCGGTGGGTGAAGCCGCAGGAGTTCGTCGAGCTGCGCGACGAGGCGTCCTCGCTCGGTTTTGCGGGTGTGATGAGCGGACCGTTGGTGCGGTCGTCGTACCGTGCCGGCCGCTTGTACCAGCAGGCGCTAGAGTCGCGCCGGCTTGCGGATGCGACCCCGTGATGCAGCATCTCAGCCCAACCAGACCTCCGAAGGAGTAGGCCTCAGCCGATGGCGCGCAACGGATCGACGACGACGAAAAAGCAGGGGGGTCTCAGCAAGCTCCGTGCCGCCTACCGGATGACCAAGGAGAACGACAAGCACGTCGGGCTGATCTGCTTGGCCTGGTTCTTGGGTGTCGGTCTGCTTGTCGGGGGGCTGGTGGGGTGGCTGATCCACCCGATCGCCGGCGTGATCGTCGGCATCCCGGCTGGCTTGCTGGCTGCGTTGGTGGTTTTCGGGCGACGGGCGCAGAAGTCGGCATACGCGCAGGTCGAGGGCCGCCCCGGTGCTGCGGCCGCAACGCTGGGAGTGCTACGGCGGGGCTGGCATGTGCAGCCGGCCGTGTCGGTGACGAAGAACCAGGACCTGGTGCACCGGGTGGTGGGACGACCCGGCGTGATCTTGGTCGGAGAGGGCAACCTCAGCCGGGTACGCAACCTGTTGGCCGTGGAGAAGAAGAAGCACGCCCGCGTCGTCGGTGAGGCGCCGATCTATGACGTGATCGTCGGTGACCACGGTAGCGACGCCATACCAGTCAAGGACCTGACAAAGCACATCATGAGGCTGCCCCGCAACATCGCCCCCTCCGACGTCACCGATCTGCTGCAGCGACTCAAGGCGCTCGACGCGATGCGTCCTCAGGTGCCGATTCCGAAGGGCCCCATGCCCACCAGCATGAAGCAGGCCCGCCAGTCGATGCGTGGTCGCTGACGCCGCTGCGGGTCTGTCAGCGTTCGAGCGTGATCGAGTCGACCGCCAGGTCGTGCAGACCCTGCCGGTCCTGGTTGTAGATGACCGGCGGGATCACGGCGCAGATCAACAGGGTTCGCAGGAGTGCGCGGAGAAGGTCGAGCGGTTGACCAGAGGTATGCCGCACCGTGACGCGGCAGACCACCTGGCCGGCCGACCCCCCGAGTAACGTCGTGAGGATCCACACTTGCAGTGCGAAGACCGCCAACGGCGCCCATTGGCCGGTGCCTTGCGCGGTCCACACGTCGTTCCCGAGCAAGGTGCTGGCCGCGAGCAACGACAGCAACCAGTCGATCGCCAGGGCGAGGAAGCGCCGCCCCCAACCGGCCAGTGATCCCTGCCCCGACTCGGGAAGGCCGCGGCGTTGGCCGGGGTAGTCCTGCTCGACCGGACCTGACTCCACGGGCCGCAACGTAACACGCAGGAAACACGTCAGACACGGCGGGGAAATGGCCGGCTCCTAGCGTGAACTGCGACCATCAGGGGCCGGCCGGCCAGCCGGGTACGCAAGGAGGATCGATGTTCGCCGACCGCGAGGAGTTGCTCCAGTTCGTCGAGGACGAGGACGTGGAGTTCGTCGACGTCCGGTTCTGCGACCTGCCCGGCGTCATGCAGCACTTCACCGTGCCCGTTTCGTCGTTCGGTCCAGCTGTCTTCGAGGAGGGACTACAGTTCGACGGGTCGTCGATCCGCGGGTTCCAGGCGATTCACGAGTCGGACATGTCGTTGTTCCCTGACCCCACGACGGCGTACCTCGACGCGTTCCGGGCCGACAAGACGCTGGTCGTGAACTTCTTCATCCACGACCCACTGACCGGCGAGGCCTACAGCCGCGACCCGCGCAACATCGCCCGCAAGGCACAGGCATACCTGCAGAGCACCGGCATCGGCGACACCGCTTACTTCGCCCCCGAAGCGGAGTTCTACGTCTTCGACGACGTCCGTTTCGAGACCAAGCAGAACACCGGCTTCTACTCCATCGACTCCATCGCCGGCGCCTGGAACACCGGACGCGAGGAGGTCGGCGGCAACCGCGGTTACAAGGTGAAGTACAAGGGCGGTTACTTCCCCGTACCGCCGGTTGACCACTTCGCCGACCTACGGGCGGAGATCTCCCGTGAGCTCGAGGCGGCCGGACTTCTCGTCGAGCGCCAGCACCACGAGGTCGGCACGGCGGGTCAGGCTGAGATCAACTTCCGCTTCAGCGACCTGATGACAAGCGCCGACAACGTCATGAAGTTCAAGTACATCGTCAAGAACGTCGCCTGGCGCAACGGCAAGACAGCCACGTTCATGCCGAAACCGATCTTCGGTGACAACGGATCAGGCATGCACTGCCACCAGTCGCTGTGGGCAGACGGCGAGCCGCTGTTCTACGACGAGGCCGGGTACGCCGGTCTGTCGGACACTGCTCGTTACTACATCGGGGGGCTGCTCGCGCATGCCCCCTCGCTGCTGGCGTTCACCAACCCCACGGTGAACTCCTACCACCGCCTCGTGCCGGGCTTCGAGGCGCCGGTCAACCTCGTCTACAGCCAGCGAAATCGGTCGGCCTGCATCCGCATCCCGATCACAGGCGCCAACCCGAAGGCGAAGCGGATCGAGTTCCGCTGTCCCGACCCGTCGGCGAACCCCTACCTTGCGTTCTCCGCGATGCTGCTCGCCGGACTCGATGGCATCAAGAACAAGACCGAGCCACCTCAACCGATCGACAAGGACCTGTACGAGCTGCCGCCTGACGAGCACTCCGGCGTACAAACCGTGCCCGCGACGTTGACCGAGGTCCTGGACGCTCTCGAGGCGGACCACGACTACCTGCTCGAGGGGGGCGTGTTCACGCCCGACCTCATCGAGACGTGGGTCGACTACAAGCGGGTGAACGAGGTGCTGCCAATCTCGCTGCGCCCCACCCCGCACGAGTTCGAGCTCTACTACGACATCTGATTCAGGGTTTTCACCCTCTCAGTAGTTTCCGAAAACGTCGGCTGACCTGCGGAAACGTCTTTCAGCGTCTTCCAGCGTCAGCCGCCGTTTTTCGTTGTTGTGCGTACCCAGTGCACCCCAAGTCGTGCCGGACGAAACCTTTTCGCGGAAACGGACGACGGCCCGCTACGGTCGCCGTCATGGTCGCGGTCGGGTTCGCAGGCGATTGGCACGGCAACCTGCACTGCGTCCCGCGCGGAGACCTGACCTACGAGCTGGAGGGTAGGTGGAAGGGTGTCGACACTACGCGGCTTGATCCGGGCGGCGAGTGGCCGGCAAACGGCGGCCACGTCGACGCCGACATCGGTCCCGTCGACCAGGATCGTCGCTAGCCGCTTCGGCCAAAGCATGTGGACTCCGCTGCGTTCGCCGACATGGTGAGGCGGAGGTCGATACGGTTGCATCGTGACGCAAGTGACTGACGAGATGATCCAGCTCGGGTTGGACGAGCTAGGTGTCTCAGACCTCGGGGCAGTTGGTGCTGTCGGCGGACAGAAGGCCGTGCGCAAAGTCTCCGACGGGACCCGAGATCTCGTAATGAAAGTCATAGCGTTGACGCCATCCGCCCCGGACGCGCTTCGCCGGGCCGGGCGTGAGGTGGATCTGCTCGCTAAGTTGACGAGCCCTCACGTTGTGCGTGTGGAATCGACGTTGCGAGAGCTCGGCGAACCTGCGGTCGCGGCCGCTTGGCTTGAGGAGTACCTGGACGGCGAGGATCTAACCGCACGGTTGGGCACGCCCTGGTCGTGGGACGACACATCTCAATTGGGGTTTCAGGTCTCTCATGGGCTTGCTGCTGGACACGAGGTAGGGGTAATCCATCGCGATCTCAGCAGCAACAACGTGCGCCGTCTCTCAGACGGCACCTTCAAGGTTCTCGACTTTGGGTTCGCGAGGCATACGCTGCTGTCCGGCATCACTGTGGGCGGCCAGCCGGGGACGCGCGGCTTCTTGAGCCCAGAGCACCTGAATAGCTACTCAGGAGGGCCTATGCCCTCCTCTGACGTCTTCTGCGTGGGCATCCTTCAATTCAGCGCGCTCACGGGCCAGCCACCCATTCCTTGGTCCGGGGACGACGACGATTACCTCCGCCGGCTGGCTGCGGGTCGGCTTTCAGCGGACCTTGCAACGGTCCGACCGGATCTCACGCCGCCTCAAGTTGCGCTCGTAATGCGGTGCCTGCACTCTCAGCCGGCCCGACGGTTTACGAACGCCGGGCGGCTTCGCGATGCGATTGGTGCCTTGTGATGACGACATTCATCGAGGACAGTCCGCGAGCATTCCAAGCCAAGTGGATCGCCGAAGCAATCTCAGCAGGTCATGCGCAGGGGGCTGTCCTGACGCCGTGGGCAACGCCCTGGCACCACCGCGGAGGGCCGGGCAAGAAGCCTGGAATCCGGGAACGCGCACAAGAACTCGTCAGCGATGGCGTACCGATCTGGTTCGATGCGACAACTCATGGCCTGCAGATGGGTGGCGTCGGAGACTTCCGCTACTACGACGAGTTCGACCTTTGGGGCGGGCCCCGCGGGGACCTTGCGACCCCGGCGAACCGCGACGAACACGTGCGCAAGGTCTTCGACGTCCAGGATTCGCTGGGCGCCCGTCATCTCGGGCCCACGGTCCTCCTGCACACCGGCCTTAGCCAAACGAGCGTCGTGGCCCTAGACCTTGCGCGAGACGCCATCGAGCGGGACCCGCAATGCTGGCTGACAATCGCTGGAACGAATCCGTTCTGGGCAAGTGGCAGCGCACTCGACGCACACGTAGGGGCACTCGCCGCGCTCCAACCGGCCGGATGGTTCGTGGCTGTGGCGCGACCACTGAGCACGATTCCAGTGGCTTCGACCAGAGAGGAGATCTTCGGGCTCTGTCGCACCGTACGAGCTCTAGCGGAAGACGCGCCCATCCACGTGTCGCACGGCGACCTCGCTGCACTACCCGCCATTGCTGCCGGCGCGGCGACTGTCGGTACCGGATGGGACAAGCGGCAGCGGGTGCTGTCATTCGCCGACTACGCCGCTCGGACTCCGGTGACCACCGGTGGTGGCTGGTACGAACGTCCGACATTCCGGGGCTTGATGGGGTCTGTCAGCACCAACGAGGCGAGTGTGTTGCAGTCGCGCGACCCTGCCTTCACTACCCGAATGGGTGGGCTTCCGGCGCCCGGGCCGAAGGAAGCGTTCGTGCAACACGCTGCAACGCTTTCCTCGCTCGTGAGCGAAATTGCAGCGCAGCGTGACTTCGAGCATCGTTTTCACCGACTTGACGACCTCTACCGTGCGTCCGCTACCGAGTGGGTCACGTCGCAGGCACTGAGCCCGTCGGACACCTCGGCCTCCGATTGGATTGGCGCTCTGGAACAGGGACTAAGCGATTACGGAGCGGCCGAGGGTTGGTGATCGGTTCCTATCAGGCCGGCCACGAAATGCTCTGAGGCCCACACACGCTTCGCGCGGGCGACCTCACGCTTTCGTGGCCGAACAACCCAGGCACCGTCGACGACCAGCCCGCCAGAATCCTGTGTGACCTCATCGCGCAACTTGGCGACGGTTGACGGTGCAAGCGCGCCCATGACGATCACATAGTTGTCTGCCCAGACGCTGTATGCCCGAGCTTGCGCAAGCGCACCGCGCCAATCCTTCACCTTCGCCTCAATCGCTACGACCTGACCGACCGGGCGTAGGGCTTCGGGGCGCTTGTACGTTCTCTCACCGGATCGCACGAGCGCCCCACATCTCACCAGGCCAGGAATCCTGCGCAGGATGGTCTCCTCGGGCCAACCCAGCGCGCGCGCCACGGCAGCAGCCGATCTGGGGGAATGTGAGTATGTAGTGGCGGTGATCGCGGCGTCGATCTCGTTTAGGAGCGGCGGTACCTCCAACGCGAGCCGGGCCTCGAGAGGCCCGGGGTCTCCGATCAGAGCGGTTAGGTCTGGCATCCCAATCGGACCAGCGAGTTCACGGACGCGAACCAGTCCTCTGGGCGCTCCGCGCAGATTGATGCTCAGTTCCGCGGCGAGATCGTGGAGTACCAACTCGTGAGTCGGTTCGAAGCGCCGGCCGGGTCTCGGGCGGCTTGAGTCCCACACGTCGATCTCAGACATCCCTTGGATCCTCTCACCCGAGCCGAACTTGGTTCGCTTGCGCTTTCGACGTACGCGTCTGTGCGTGGCCTCCCCGCCAAGAGCGGCCTCAGGTGAATGCGCTCGGAGGTCTCTGCACGGTTCGGACCCACACTGGCCTAGGTGGGATGCCAACTCCAGCCTGACGCCGGCCCGGCCTACGTCGTCTCGCGGATGTAGGTCACACCGAAGGCTTTGACCTGGCGGTACTGCTGGAGTTTCACCGCGAGGTCGAAGACGTCGCTCGCGACGTACTGGAAGATGTCGAGTCCGCGGCCGAGGTTGATGCGCCAGCCGGAGTTGGCGACGATCGAGCGGTCGTGGATCGTCGCGTCGAACTTCACGTCGAGTGTGATGCCCGCGACGGCAGCCGCCTGCTTCACACGGAGCAGGAACTCCATCTGCTTCTGGAGCTTCTCTGGACCGTCGGTGCTCTCGCTCGTGATGAGCAGGACCTTCACCTCGTCGGCCGGGTCCTTGACGACCGCGAGTGCCTCGATCAGCTCCATCAGGTTTCGAGCCTGGTGGAACTGCCGGACATAGGGGTCCGTCACCGTGATCTTTGTGGCACCGATCAGAAACGGAAGCAAGAGTTTCTCGTAGGAAACGCCGCGCTGGTTCTCTTGGAACTCGCGGTGGCCCTCAAAAAGTGGCTCGGGCTTCGGAGCGGCAACCTCGGCCCGACCTTCTGATGCCGCATCGCCGGCTACGGCCTCACGATCCGTAGGCACGCTGTCGTCGGAATCCCTGTGGCGGGTCTGGTTGTAGTGGGTCGGGTACTCGTCCTCTTCGAGGGTCGTGACTCTGTGCCACTCCCCTGCCTTGTCGAGGTAGCCGAACTTCACGTCGGCCATCGTGGAGTCGATTCGCAGGATCTGGTCCTTGACGCGCTTGCGGCCCTCGATGGCGAAACGCAGGATCTCGGCGATCTCGTCCTTCGTCGCTTCCCCATGCGGGTAGAGGATCTTCATGAGTCCGGAGAAGGTCTTGTGGATGCCGTCACGGTCGCGGGTGGAGATGTCCGAGCCCAGTGTGAAGTGCTCCTGGTAGCGGTCGGAGTAGTCCGCGTCGCGCATCGACTTGAGGACCTCGGCGATGTAATCGACGACGAAGCCGTATCCCTCAGAGAACATCTCACCGCGGATCGTGTCGACCTCCCAGCCCGGGATGTAGTGATGAAGACGGTCCAGGTACGCCGCGTCGTGGTAGCTCTCGGGCAGCTCGTCGAACAGGTCTGAGTGCTTCAGCATGTAGGGCACGTTGTGCGACGTGTTGCCGACGAAGACCATTGAGGCTTCGGCGCCCAGGGTTTCGACGCCACGGGAGAACGACTTGTTCGCCATGTAGTTCTTCATGATGTCGACGAGCGCCTTGTCGGTGCGCTTCTTCTTGCCTGCGAACTCGTCGAAGGCGACGACGTCCCAGTAGCCGACCAGGCCGAGGCGCCCGTTGGAGTTGTTGACGAAGAGCTTGGGCACCGTGACCTCACCACCGGAGATCAACATGCCGTGAGGCGAAAACTCCGAGAAGATGTGGGACTTTCCGGTCCCTTTCGGACCCAACTCCACCAGGTTGTAGTTGCGCTCGACGAACGGGATCAGTCGCACGAGCTGGATCAGTTTCGCCCGGCGGCCGAAAAGCTCGGGGTTGAAGCCGATGGACTGGATCAGCAGGTCGATCCACTCGTCAGTGGTGAACTCGCGGCGGGAGGCGACGTAGCCGTCGAAATCGAAGTTGGAGAGCTGGATCGGCTTGATGGACCCGAGAATCCACGGCACGACGCGGGCGTTGTCACTGTGCTGGTACTCGATGTCGCAGATGCACCACACGCCGCCAACCAGTAGTTTCGGATGGGCCTTGATGGTCGCTGGTGACACCAGCACCTGCTTGATGCCGAGGTTGGCAAACTCGGCCTCGTAGGTGTCGTCCTTCTCGTTGAGTTGCACCTGCACCCTGTCGATGACCCGGTATCGGCCCTTCTCGCGGATGTTGGACTTCACCAGCTCGGCCTGGTTCCGGTGCACGTAGTGGTCGGCGAGGATCTTGCGTACGCTCTCGATGCCCGACTGGATCGTTGCCTCGTCGTCGGAGGCGGCGTACTGGCCGAGGAGGTACTCCAGCACAAACGAGGGCACGATTGCATTGCCCTTGACGACCTTGACGAGGTCCTTGCGAACGACTGCGCCTCCGAAGACGTCGTTGATCTTCTGGTCGAGGGCGGACTTCACCGGCGGAGTCGGCGCATCGGGCCCATCGGAAACGCCATCTGGATGGTCGCCGTCGACGACGGCAAGGTCGGTCTGGTCGGTCATCGCAGTCACCCCTTCAGAAGTCAAAGTCCGTCGTGAACGAACGTTTGATTGTGTAGGTGGCCTTCGAGAACACCTTCCACTGGTTCGTGTTCGGGATGGGTTCTTTCAGCCGCAGCTCGACGGCGCGGTTGTTGAAGTCGTCAGCATCTTGCGTGAGGTACAGCGTTGCGGACTGGTACCGCTCGCGCGGGTCGTCCGAGGCACTGTCGAAGACCAACACCGGCTGATCGGAGATCAACGTCTCACCCACATAGAGACCGAGCCGCACCTGACGCGACTGGACTTTGTTAGTCACGGCCTCCCGCTGAAGCAGCTTCACGGCGAGTTGCCCGGTCGTGATCTTGTCGGTCTCGGGCATGAGGTCGACCTCGACTGGGCGGATGTCGCTCTTGCGCTTCTTGTTGACAGTGACCACTGGGACCACGATCTCCTGTAGTGACGCGCCACCGTGCACGTATCGCGTGCCAGCGCCCGGCTGCGGGATCCGATGAATCGACTTCGGAATCTGAATGTCGATGTCGCCCGAGAGGCCGGCTTGCGCCGAGGTGAACGTCATGAAGGCTGGCGAGGGCTTCAACGCTCTGCCCAACACATAGCGGCGATTCGTCTTGGTTACGGCATCGCCCTGGGGGTTCTCGGAAACGTAGTACGACTGCTCCAGGGGGATGTCCTGATACAGGAAGCCATGGTCGGCGGTCAGCAGAATGTTCGTCGCGTTGGCGTTCGTCCACTTCTTCACGAGGAGCACCAGTTCGCGAAGGGTCTCTTCGGCCGCCTCGAAGACGGTGCGTTCCGTCGGCGCCTTGTCGCCGGCTGCGTCAATGCGGTCGTGGTAGACGTAGAAGATCTGGTGCTGCTTGTAGAGCTCGCGCAGTTCGTCGCCCGGCATTGCCAGCACACCGGTAGCTGAGATGGCGTGGCCCTTGACCGATTGCAGGACTTTGTCGCGGTTCGCGGTGCCGTTCGTAGGTTTCCCGTTGGCCAGCACCGGCAGTGCAGCGGGGTCCAACTCCAACGCCGACTGCGGCAGCAACGCGGCCATGCCCAACTGTGTGTAGCTCGGGAGCACTCCCAACACCGCCGAGAGGGATGCGTCGAAGCGGTCCTCGCTGCGGATCAGGGACGCGAGTTCCTCCGCAACCTCGTAACGCATACCGTCCGAAATGATGACGACCGCCTTGGTCCGGCCGTCCTTCACCACGGGAGCCACGTGGTTGTGGAAGAACCTGGCCTGGGGCGCGAGCGCCGCCGACTTCCACTCGGCGACCGGCTCCAGTGCCTGTTGCCATAGCCCGCCGAAGTCGTAGAGGAACTTGTTCGCGTACTGCTTGTCCACCTCAGCCTTAAGGCCTTCAAGCGGCTTCTGGAAGTCGGCGGTTTGATAGGCGTGGGTGAACCAACGGTACTGCTGGTCGATGTGGAACCAGTCCGACTGATACTTCTGCAAGCCGATGTCGTGCGAGCCAATCGCACTGGGCAATGCAGTGATGGCTGCTAGGAGTTCCGAGGCGCTTTGAATGGCCTCGTACAGCTTGGCGTACTTGTGCTTCCAGAGGCTTTCCTGACGTTGCCGCACAACATCGGCCACGTCGCGAGGTGTGACCGATTGGGTTGCCACGGCCGCTGCGAGGTCGACGATGACCTTGCGATCGATCTCCTCAAAAATAGTGACCGGGGCCAACTCGTGATAGTCGGTGTGCTCGATCCTTGACTTGAGGTCGAGCGCGTCGGCAGCTCGGGAGGCAAGCTTCGCCATCATGGCTTGGCTGCGAACGTCGTAGCGCAGGCTGTTGAAGTCGATGCGAATGTTGCGGTAGCGGCCTGGAGTCTCGGACTCGAACTTCTCGATGGCCCGACTGAACATCCAGAGCACGAAGTCGTCGATCGTTGGATTCGTGATGGGGTACCTGTAGATCTTGGCGAGCCCTTCCCAAAGGAACTGATCGAGCCCATAGGTGACAAGGTCGTCGAGCTTGGCGTGCTTGGCCTCGGCGTTCTCAGCGAAGAGTTCCCGAGTGATGTCGGTCAACGTGTGTCCGGAGGACTTCACAAGCACCTGACACATCTTGGCGCGCAGTTGCATGGGATCGTCGCCAGTCGTAAGAAGTTTTTCGAGTGCCTGTTTACGTGCGGCGGCGGCGAAGAACTTCTGGTGCTGCTCAAAGACAGGGGCAAGCGAAGGTTCGCTGAGGCCGAGTTCCTGTTGAAGCATGGAGGTCTTGTCGGCCGTGAACACCCCATAGGCCAACTCAAGGTCCAACAACCAGTTGCCCGTGCCACCCGGCACCTCACCCTTGCGGTACACGAGATGTCTGGTGACGCGGTCGGCGAGAAGCGTGCTCTTCACTCCGAACTCGTTGCCGTTCACCCGAATGATGTTCACGGTGCCGAACTCAAGCGCGTCGACCTCAGCGTCGTACTCGCCTGATGGGTCATGCCAGAACACGACTCGCTCCCCAGCGAGTCGCTTCTCCAGGGCGTCTTTGACGGAGGTCACGTCACTCATCCGAGGACTCCAGGCCAAGGATCTTCTTGAGTGCGGCGCCGAACTTTGGGTAGTTCTTCTTCACACCGTCGTCGAGGTCAATAGCGATGTTCTCGGATGCCTTCGGGTAGAGCACGTCGCGCTCGTATGCGTTGAGCTCGACAATGATCTTGCGTATCCGATCCGCCTCCTTGGCGTTGCCGGCCCTTTCGGCCTGCTGGAGGCTCGACTCAAGCTTGGTCACGTACTCTCGCAGGTACGTCAGCACCGTCGAGGCGGTCGAAGGCGTGTAGCGGTGCATGTAGACGAGCGCGTTGAACGACCCCTTGGGGCTGGAGAAAAGCCAGTAGATCGGGCGCTTCTTGTACCGCTGGACGTGGTCCTTGTAAAACGACTTCACGAAGTAATCGCGTAGGGTCTTCATGCCGAGCGTCTCGGTGACGAACCGCAGGTTCTCCTCAAAGTGCTTCTCGCCGAATGCGGCACGGAGGAACTGGCGGAATCCAGCCACGATGTCGTCCTCGAACCAGTCGCCCTCGACGATGGGGATGACGTTGTCAGCGTCCGGCATGAAGCTGGGGGTCGACACCTTGGCGAGATAGTCCTGCAGCGTCGCGCCGTGATCCGCGAGGATGAGCCCCGGCTCGTCGAGGCTGTAGCGTCCAAACATGCACGCGACGGCGTATGAAACAAGGTCGCGCGCCAGATCAGCGGTCGCCAATGCCCCGTATTCACCTTGCGAGCGGCCCGAACCGTATCGATACTCGGGGTTGGCTAGCAGCGAGTGTTCACGCCACGGAATCTCATCGGGATCCGCCAGACCAGCAGCATCGGCGACCTCCCGCTCGATCGCATTCTCGGCGTTGGCCATTTGAGTCGTCATCAAGGCGTTCTCGGCCAGCACGTCCGTCACAGCGTCTGCCAGGCGTCCCGACTGCTCCGGCTTGAGAAGAACCGACCCCACATAGTCCAATGACAGCTCCTCCCTGTCCCAGTCACGCTTGCTCAAGTCCCGACATACGTGGCCGCTAACAGGGCTTACCTCGATGAACGGAAAGTCAAGGAGCGCAGCTGGGAGCAGATTCAGAGTCGGATTGAGCTCCTTGACCAAAGATGTGACCGTGCGGGAGTTGAGATACGCCGAGATGCTGTGCAGCGGCGTGTCCCGGGTCACCACGAAGCAGCTCGCGTCGTTGTGCACGACGCGCCCGTCGCTGTAACGGAAGGAAGGGATCCTGGTCCCGACCTTCGTCCACGACAAGTTCTCCCGAAAGTACAGACTGGCGTTGCGGATCACGGCACCTGGGCTTTGCTGCTTGATCAGACCGCCATCGCCTCGCCAATCCATAACGCTCAGCGTTGGGTCGTACCAGCGGCGGAACTCCCCGCCCTTGGTGGCTGGCGTCCACTTCCTCCGATCGACACCTTCGCGTCCGTCGAAGTTCAACGCCTCCCGCGACACTTCGAACCAGTAGCGAACGAAACGCCCATTCGCCCCCGTCTGCGACCCGACACCGGCTTCGACGTAGTTGCGGATCGGAGCACGGGCGAGAAAGTCCGAGATCGCCCTGTCAGCGAAATACGCAATGAGCGCGCCGCGCAATTCCAAGAACTCTGCGGACGCTCGGTGGAAACGCTTTGCGTGACTCGGGTTCTTGGCAGCATCACGAAAGAGCGTCTCCCGATCGCCCCCGCCGATAAGGCGGAGGTAGGAGCCGCGTGCCGGGACCGAGGCATGCCGGAAGACCGTGGCGACGACAGCAACCACCTCACCACCGAAAGAGTCGAACACGCCGGTGCCGAGGTGGCAGAGCGTCGCGATGCTCCTCGACTTCAGGAGATGCCGCCTGAGTTGCTCGTACGACGATAGATACATCCAGCTCTGCATGGTGAGCAGTGCGCTAAGGCCGCCTGGCACAACCAGCGAACCGGCACGAGCAATGAAGCTTGCATCCAGACCCCACGATGAGGCCGGGTAGTTCGCATCGACGAACTCCATCAGCCGAGGTCCCATGTTCCCGCGTCCCATGTAGGGCGGGTTGGCGACCGCGATGGTGTAGCGAGGAAGAAGAAATTCCGCCTGCGTCACAACCCGCCACGCCCACTCGATCACTTCAGCCTTCAGCATGTCGCCGCCGTCGTCGAGCGACTCAAGGTGACGAATTAAACGTGCGGCCACGTCCGCATCGGGCTGTATCAGCGACCCGAGCGTGTCTGCCTCCGCGAACTGATTCCAGAACTTGATCTCTTCGTCGCGGTCTCCGCCACGCGTGACAAGGTGGTTTAGTTCCTCGGGGCTGAACGAGATCGGGTCGATCACGCAGATGTTTGGCTCGACCTGCTTGTTGAAGAACGTGCGCTGCTTAGCCCGAGCCTTCATCGTCAGCGCGAAGCCCGCGAGAGCACCCGCGCGCGCGTCGATCTCGGTGCCGTAGAGGTTGTTGGCGAGGATCAGGCTGGGGATCTCAGCTGGGCCGTACCCCTCTTCCTCGTAGATCTCATAGAGGAGGTCGAAGGCGTAAGTGAGCATGTGGCCCGAACCACAGGCCGGGTCGATCACCTTCAACTCTTCTGGTCTGGTGACCTTTAGAAAATCGGTCTCCTCGTCGACCGGGGCAACGTAGTAGTCCATCTGCTTGACCAGCCCAGAGGTTGGCCGGTTCAGCATCCAGAGCCGACCTAGCGAGTTCTCAACGAGGTAGCGGACGATCCAGTGCGGGGTGAAAAGCTGAGTGGCGGCGGGGATCTCGTCAGCGCCGGCCTTCTTGTTCTTCTTGAAGCCGGCGAAGACCTCGTCCTTCCGTTCCGAGATGTAGAACTGGTAGAGCCAGCCGATCACCTCGACGTCCTGGCAGACGTCCGTCGTCAGCACCTTCACGGCGCGGTTGAGAACTGAGTCGGCGGCGAAGAGGTTGGAGGGGATGAGCAACTCGGTGAAGTCGCCCTCGCGCTCAAACATGAACGGCATGACACGGTTCCAGTGGCGGCAGTAGTCGGCGAGGAGCAACGCGTACGCCTCGGCTTGGGCATCAACGCCTGGGCGAGGCTGGCGAAGGCCGTTGAGCAGGCCTGTGATGGTGGCAAGGCTCGCGGCTTTGGACACCACGTCCTTGTCGACTCGTCCACGCTTGGCAGCAGCGAGCACCTCAGGCTGGCCGACCTGGTCTGTCGCGGGTGAGACCACACCGATGCCCGTGTAGCCGTTAGCGTCCATGAACCGCAGCGCGATGATGCGGTTGAACCAGATGTATGCGACCTTGTCGGCCACATGCCCCTTGCCCCTGTCGCCACCACCAGCCGCGGCGATGACCTTCTCCAGAGCGGCGACGGTCTTGGGTTGCTCGACACGCTGTGGGGAACCTTGGGCGAGCACCGCGATGATCCGCGCGGCGACCTCGCGGATCAGTTCGGTGCGTGCCGAGGTGGCGAATGACTTGAGCGGTGCAGTTTCCATCAGTTCGAGATTCGCTTTCCGTTATTGATGGTCTGCACCAGGGCGGCACCGAGCGCCGCGAGGTAGGCGTCCACGTCGGGCTCGGTTTCGATGATGACCGGCCCGCCTGCTGCCTTGATGGTGGCAACTGCGACGGTGGGCTTCTGCGGCGCGTCCTTTGGAGCGGCGGACTGGGTGAGCTGGTCAATGAGGCCGGGATAGATGTTCGACTCAAAGACGGTGCCGGCCTGCTGGATGACCGCGATAAGATTCTGGCTGTCGAGACTAGCGAGTAGGTGGTTCACGCTGTCGACCACCGCCTTCTGCGCGGCCCCGGTTGCTGCCGTGTAGAACGGCTCGGACTGGAGACCGGCGAGCTTGGCTTCGACCGTGGTCCTTACAGCGGCTCGTGACTCACTGACGTTGCTGTCGAGGATTCCCTTGAGGGTGTCGGATGCCGCCTTGAGTTGGTTCATCTTGTTGCCACGGAAGGCGTCCGGGTCCGCAAGCAGAGTGTTGACATCATCGGCACTGCCATCGGGGAGATAGCTCAGGTTGCCGCTGTTGGCGTTCAGCAGGGTCTGCGCCTCGTCGAAGATCTTGGCCTGCTGACCCTTGAGGAACGCTCTGATCGGGTCGATCAAGTTCTCCTTGGCATCCATGAGCTGATCGGCCTTGTCGAACTCGCTGAGGTACCAGTCGGCGGGCTTGCCGATGACCTGATCTAGCAGTGTGACCACATCTGCGAGCTGTCCAACGAACGAATACCGACTGGTGCTCACCAGCGCGTTGAGTTCTTCGCGCTTGGCTCCAAGTTTGTCCTTACCGAAACGGGCCAACTCGGTTGGGTCGCTCGGCACGCCGCCTTCGTCGAAGAAGTCAATGCAGAACTTCTTGAACCCTGCCACCTTGATCTCGTTGTAGGCCTTCTGGGGGGCGACGATGGTGTGCTGCTGCTTTGCGGTGTTGCGAATCACGGCTGCGGCTTCAGTACGCGCCACCGGGTTGGCATCCACGCTGAGGGTGACCTTGCCGTTGCCCACCAGCCAGCCCAGCACGACCTCGATGGAGGCGAGGTCCCAGCCGTAGGGCTTCGTCTCGAAGCGGTCGACGATCTTCTTCACGTTGACCTGCTCACCGAGACCGGTCTGAGCGATGATCCACGACTCCATTTCCGTGCCAGGTGAGGCGAGGACGGTCAAGTTGTCCCCACCGAACAAGCCTTGGTCACTTTGAACTGCACCGGCGACTTGCTGCTCCGTGAAGACCTTTCCTCCGAGCAGGCCAAGGTTCGCGTACGTGCGGCTGACGAGCTCTTGGAAGCCGTCGGACACCCGCATAAGCGCATCCTGCGAACTGGACGTGACCTCGGCTGCGTTGATGATCAACTGCGCCTTGCCAACGGCCTGACGAAGACGCTCGATGAGTTCCTTCTCGCGGTCAGCGTTGAGCAACTGCTTGGACTGAAGAATGGCCTGCATCGTCGGGGTTGCGCCCGAGTTGGTGCGTTGTTTGGTGTACTTTTCGGTCTTCAGAAGCAGTCGCAGATCGGCCAGCAAACGCTTGTCACGGCCGAGGAAGACGCGAACCTCGTCCTTGCCGGCGCTCTGCATCTTGACCTCGTCGTCGGTGTAATTCGTCTCCGGCGTGATGAAGTGGATAGTCAGCTCGCGCTGGTTGCCTTGAACAAGGTCGTCCAACTTGTAGCCGAAGGCGAAGTCCTGCTGATTCTTGGTGTACTTGAGCTTGTTCGTCTTGAGGATGTCGGACGAGAGGTACTTGAAGAGCTTGCTGGAGACCTCGGAGGAGTCAATGTCGACTCCCTTGATCTCCTTCTCGATCTCCTGTTCCTCGTTGGTGAGGTACTCGTAAACGTTGCCGTTGCGCTGGACGTAGGACTGTGCCTCCAGCAGGTTGAGCGCCAGTTGCACTTGATCGCCAAGTGCCTTGAGGTCGAGACCGAAGCGGTCATAGACCATGACGGTGAGGTTTCGCGGGGTGGCTTTGAAGTTGTCGACGTACTTCACGAGGAACAAGGCCTTGAGTAGACGGTTCGCGAGGATGGTGACGTCGGACGTGGGGTCGGGCAGGTGCTTCTCGGCCTGGAGGATGGCGCTCTGTGCTGCCGACTTCAGGGCGGCACTGATACCGGCGAACATCTGGTCAAACGTCGCTAGGTAGCCCACCTGCTCGCCACCGATGCGCTTAGCAACCTCTTGGACCACGCCGAGCATGGAGCGCTCACCTACCGAGCTGTTTCGCCCCTCGAACATGTTGTGGTCAGACAACCCCTCGATGGCGGCCTGGAACATCGGGATCTGATACGTCACGAGTGGATACGTGGCAACGAAGCGGCCTTCGTCCACGTAGTTGCGATACGTCTTCGCACCGTCCACGAAGTCGAAGATCGTCTTGAAGTTCGCGGCCTCCTTGGCGTGGATGGCCTGGACCTCGGCGGCGCCTGCGTCGTTCTTATCCAAGAGGCGTTTGCTGATGACTTCTTCGACATCGGCGCTGGTGAGCTTCACACGGATCTTGAAGCGGGCCTGAATCTTGGAGAAGTCATTGCCCTGCTGACGGGTCTGGTCACCGATGACCCTCTCCATGTCCTCCTGCGACGTGACGAAGACCCACGATTGCTTCTTGCACCTAGAGTAAAGCGACTCGGCGATGGTCTGGAGATTGAGCATGAGTTTCACGTCGTCAGCGATGAACTGTCCGACCTCGTCAACGAAGAAGTTGAGGCGGTAGCCCGCCTCCTGCTTGTCAATCCACGCCTTGACCGAGTCGGCGAAGTTCTCGATCGAGACGGCATACGAGGCTTGGTACTGACCGATGATGCCGGGGTTCGCCTCGCCGTTGACCTCAGCAAACGCCTTGTCGATGTTGTGACCTTCGAGAGCGGTCTGCTCGCGACCCTGTGCCCAGTCGATGCCCGCGTGCTTCTGGAATACAGCCTTGAATTCGTCGTACTGACCGCGCTCGTCGAGGTCTTCCTCAAAGCGCGCCACCGCGCCGTCGTTGCCAAAGTAGCCCCGACTCTCGTCGAAGACCTTGACGAAGACCTTCAGCAGAGCATCCTTCTGGTCTTTGGCGATCAGCGTCGCCTTCTGGTCGATGTTGAACAGCAGACTCTTGGCAGGGATCGTCGCTGCCTTCTTCAGTGAGGCGACAAGCATCGCGTCGTCGGTCTTGCCCAGGAAGTTGTCACTCACCTGGGGCCGCGGGAACTCCTGACCTTCGACGTCGCCGAGCAGGTGGGCGAGCATCTTCAACAGGTGCGACTTACCGGAACCGAAGAAACCCGAGATCCAGACGCCGTTGGCGTCCCTAAAGTTGGTGTACTCCTCCAGCAGCGGGGCCACGCCCTTGGCTGCGTCGTTGGTGAGGACATATTCCTCGACCTCGATGCCCAGGTGATCGGCGTCGTCGGCCTTGACTACGCCCTCGATGGAGCGGGTGACGTCCTTGAGGAAGATCTCGTTGAGTTTCATTTGGTTATGCTTCCTGATCGAGGATGCGCTTCGCGCGGTAGAAGGAGTCGTCCTTGAGTTGGCCGAAGAGGACCAGCGAAGAACCCTGCGTGTTGGACACGTCGTACCTGCCGGGGAAGAACATCAGCATCGGCCTGTCGGAGACGACGGTTTGCAGGTTGTTGAGCACGGTGTGCGAGCGCACGAACGGGAACACCTCCCCGATGCCGGTGAGGAAGAGGATGTCGAAGGTCTCGATGTCGATGCGGGACTTGATGCCAGGTGCGAGGTGCATCTGGGGGTCGAGCATATTTTGGAACATCTTGAGGAAGTCGCCCTTGTCCATCGTTGGCTCTGCTGCGATGACGCGCTCCCAGACGTTGCGCTCTTTGAGCAGATCGACGCAGAGGTCGTAGAGGTTGATCTCGAAGACCTTGATGCCTTCTTCGGTTTCAAGCTTGGTCTTTATGCGCTTCTTGGCCTGAGCAACGTCGAGCGCCCAGGTCGGGTCGTAGTCATAGATGAAGTGGGCGACTTCGTTGCCCAGCCCCTCCATCTTGAGGAAGCGCTCACTGCTGAGCACCTTGAACAGGTGTTCCTCCTGCTGAGTCAGCGTGGTCTTGACTCGCACAGTCATCACGCCACCCTCGTCGGGAAGAAGCGGACGTCGCTCGGGGTGCGCTGGTTCAGGCACTCCGCGACGCGGGTTGAGAGCAGGGCAGGCTCGATGTGGCCCGGCTTGGTCAGCAGACCGGCTTCGAACATCATCTTGAACAGCACCTGGCGGAGCTTCTTGTAAGAGAGGTCAGTGACCTCGTCGAGTTCGTCGTGCCACATGGCCTTGGTGCGATAGAAGGAGTCGTACTCCTCGTAAGTGAGCGTGCTGACCAGCGTGAGGAATCGCTCTCGCAGCACCTCCTCGGCAAACTCGGCGATCAGGGTGTATCGGCGGCAAGCAGCCGTCCACATCAAATGGCCGCGCTCGGTGGACGTACCGTCAGCGACGATCCGGAGCTCGTAGTCGGTGAGGACTTGGATACGCGGAATGAGTGCACCAAGCATGCGCGTGCTTGACCTGGAAACGCGGCTCTGAAGCAGATTGTCTTCCTTGACCCGAGCGTGTGTGGTCGTCCAGTCACCTTCCTGAAGGTAGATGGGGGCAACCAGGGCCGCTTCCCCCGCGAGCAGGGCACCGCTGGTGAACGACAGCGCGTAGCGCGTCGGCGTATCAGTCATCAAGGGCAACTCCTTCTTGGTATCGGCAAAGTCAATCAGGATATCGCCTGGGTCAGACACTTCCGTCTGACGGCCGCGTGAGCAGGTCAGTCAGGCGGTAGCGGCTCCTCCGTGGCGGCGGTTCCGCCTCCGCGCACCCACTCGTCGACTTCGCTCGTCTGGAACTTCCAGAGGCGACCGACTTTGTGGGCGGGCATCGCATTGTCAGCGATCCACGTGTAGACCGTGTCCTTCGTGACGCCCAAGTGGGCGGCGATGTCGTCGGCTGACAGCCAAGATTCGGACATGGCGATCTGGACCCTCCGATTCGGGGAACATGTTCTTGCCGGGTATGACCGACTCTAGTCGAGGGGTGCAGGTTTAGTGGGGTTCTGTCGGAAGTCCCATGGGAAGATGGCGCTCGTGACAAGCGACGCCCACCACCTGCCCAGCGAAGAACGCAGCCGATGAAGGACTTCGCCCCTGACAAGGTCCTCGCGGAGTCGCGGGCCGAACGCAGCAGACGGCTCACTGAACTCGAAGCCGCGCGGGCGGCCAGCCGTGCGTTGTACACCGACAAGGGTGGGCAGCCGACGCTTCGACCGTCATTCGTTGTCCATCTCGACGAGCTCGGCACGTCTGCTCGGCTCGACGGCATGACGGACGAAGACCTCCGCGCGGACCTTCGGGCCTATGACGACCTGCGGTGGTTTCTCCACGACGATACGAATGGCTGGGACGCCGACACCCAACGAGTCCTCTACTTCAGCGACAACCTTGTCATCGTGAGTCCCATTGACCCCACGGGCGCCAATCGCGACCTCGGGCTCTTCTTCCACATTTGGGCTGCCGCGGCTTACCAGCTGAACATGGGAATCCGCGGCCGGATGGTTCGCGGCGGAATCACTTTCGGAGACGCATACGCGGACAACACGTTCGTCACAGGACCGGCTCACCTACAGGCGGTGCTGTTGGAAGAGAAGACGGCGTCCAACCCACGAATCCTGCTCGATGAGGTGTGCGTAGAACTGGCCCGCGAAGAGTTCGACAACGGCGGGTACGCCGACAAGTCCAACTCTCCATATGGCTTCTTCCTGCTTCGCGACGCCGATGGCCGTACGTTCGTCAACTACCTCGTTGCCGCCTCCGAGTACGAGGGCTGGGACCCGGACGTCACGACGGTCGGCCTGGTCGGGCACAAGAAGCAGGTCGAAGCTGCTCTTGCGACAAGACAGAGTCCTCGCGAAGTACAGGTGGGCGGCGGCGTATCACAACTTCGTGTGCGAGACGTTCTACGCGCGACCGGAGTTGACCATCACGGAGGTCGCACCGATCGCGTTCGGGCGGTTCCCGTGATGCTCTGACCAGCACTGGCGCAGCAGTAGCCAAGGAGTCAGGACACCCATCACGGCGAACTCGATCGCGTTCCAGGCGAAGGTCAGGACCAGCACGTTGAGGTAGCCAGGCCCACCGCGCTCGATGATGGTGGCGCAGACGCTCATGGCGAATAGGCCGGTCGGGGTCGCCACGAGCGCGACGGGGACGGGGACGGGGACGGGGACGGCCGAGTTTGAGCAGCTACTCGGTGGCGGCGAGGTCATCGAGGAACTCCGCGATTCGCCGGAGCAGATACGGGAGATCGTTCTTCTCGTAGAATGGGCTCGGCAGCTGCACGTCGTGGTGGCTGTCGGCTCCGGTCAGCAGGAAGAACGGCTCGTCACCGTATACGAGCCTCGACCCGCCGAGTGGGACGACGAGTTCAAGCGAAGGAAGGGTGGGTCATGAGTTGTGCAGTCTGTGGTAACGGCGAGCGCGTGCCCGCCAGCAAGCCGTTCGTCGAAGAGAAGGACGGCCGGATCGCCGTCGTGACCGGCGTGCCCGTGACCGGGTGCGAGTCCTGCGGCGAGACCTGGCTCGACGCCCCGGTTGCCCACGCCCTCGATGCCCTGCTCACCGAGATGCTGAGCCACGACACGCTCGGCGTGCGGGCCTTCGCGGCCTCGACGACCGCCGCCTGACTCACCAGGTTCAGCAGCCCGTCTCTTCATCGCCCTCGATCCGAACCCCCCTTGGTGTCTGACGGGTACTCGGTGATGCGGTTTCGGATGTAACTGGCAAGCGTGACTGTGCATGACGCACGGGCCACGGGGTAGCGGCCGCCGCGTTTACCATGAGCACATGACCGAGCCGGCAGCACCCACCCGCAGGCCGCTCGCTGGCCCCACGGCTCGGCTCGTCGCCGCTCACCGGCGCGAGTTGCTCGACGTGCTGCGCCGCCATGGTGTCAAGAACGCCCGCATCTTCGGGAGCGTCGCTCGGGGCGATGACCACGAAGGAAGCGACCTCGACCTTCTCGTCGACTCCTCTCCCGGCACCAGCGTCGTGGACATCATCGGCATCCAAAGGGAGCTCGAATCCGTCCTAGGCGGAGCGGTGGACCTCGTGCCCGACAATCGGCTGAATGATCGCGTCCGCGCCTCCGCGGAGCCGGCTCTCAATCGCACTGTGAGCCACCACCGGTTGAAGTCGAACCTGGCTCCGCCCTGGTGGTATGTGCTGCTCCTGGAGCGCCGTCGCCGAAAGTACTACCCTTCCGGCGCCAGCGTCCGGGTCTCCGGGGCGATGGGTGCCGCTGACAAGGCTGCCCGCGCCGCCTGGGCAGGCCGAAGGAACGCCCGATCATGACGGGCCCGGTTGCGACTCCCACCCCCAGCCAGGTGGAGAAGTACCTTGAGAAGTGGCGCGCGCAGGGAAACGAGAGTTCGGACTCGGCACTCAGGCTCCTGTTCAAGACGATGCCCAAGAACGTCGACCCAGGACAAGTCGCAGTCAAGGTTGCAGCCCTCAACGGCCTGTACGCAACCAGCATCTATGGCGTGGTCCAGATGGCACACCACATCGTCGAGCTCGACATCGATGACGCACTCGCCGCTGAGGTTGCCGATCCCCAGCTCGTCGAGAAGATTGCGCACCTCACGCTGCAAGCGAAGACACGCCGCCACTACTCCTTCGCGACGAAGTACTGCTCGTTCCACCGCCCAGACAGATACCCCATCTACGACTCGCTCGTCGTCGAAGTCCTCAACGCCCTACTGAATCAGGGAGAAGAGTTCGACACGTTCGCTCCAGGTGAGCACTGGAGGGCCGACTACGGCGTGTACTGCAGGTCGATCGAAGGCTTGCGCAGCCACTTCGGTCTCGAAGACCTCTCGATCAGGGACATCGACAAGTACCTGTGGATGCTGGCCAAGGAACGTCGAGGATCGGGAGCCTAGCCTCGTCGGCCCACGCGTTCGGCGAAGCGGTCGAGCGCCTCGATGACCTGGATCGCGAGCCACACCCTGTTGCGCTGGCCACCTCCAGATCGCGTAAGAATTCCGGCGTCCCCCAGTTGCTCGACGGCTCGCTGGGCTGCTGAAAGCGCCACCCCCACCGTCGCTTCCACGTAGGGCACGTTGACGGCGGGGTGGTTGAGCAGGTGCGGCAGCAATCGTCGCGCAGCCGAGCCGCGGCGCGACGGCAGCCTTTCGGTCCATGACTGGTAGATGCTGTCGAGCTCATCGACGAGCTGCCGGCCGTTGCCGACTGCACGGAACGAGGCGTTGATGAACTGTCGGATGATTGGCTCGATGCGACCATCGCGGTATTCCGTCAGTGCCCGGAAGTACTCGGAGGCGCCCGTCAGCAAGCCTGCCGAGACCGGAACTGTCAGGCGGCGCGTTACGTCGGAGTAGCGCAGCATCGCATGAACCAACGTGCGGCCAACCCGACCGTTGCCGTCGTTGAAGGGGTGGATCGTCTCGAACTGCGCATGTGCGATCGCGACCTGGGGCAGCACGGGCAGGTCGACTCGACGGACGAAGGCGATGAGTTCGTCCATCCTCTCGGGGACGCGGCTGTGATGGGGCGGCACGAAGGATGCGGCGTGCGGGCTCAGAACGTTGCTGCCGATCCACACCTGCGCGGTTCGGAACCGGCCGGGCGCAGCGTAGGCGTGCCCGGTGAGGAGTGCGTCGTGAGCGGCCAGGATCGAGTCGATGCTGATGTGGTCGGCCAGCTCGACGGCGCGTTGCATCGCCGTGACGTTCGCGGTAACCAGCTGTGCGTTCGGGCCGGCCTTCTCGTCGATGGCTGCGAGAGCCAGTGCGCGAGCTCCGGCCGTGACCCCCTCAATCTCCGACGAGGAGGCGGACTCCGTGCGCAACAGGACGGACGCCAGCGGCGCCAACTCCGTCGCGGCGTCGGCGCCGTCGCTCTCCGCTCGTCGGTCTGCGATCGCGGTGACCTCAGCGTCAAAGCGGGTGATCTCGCGGATCGCGTCCTCGGCCTCAGCCTGGAGCTCAGAACTGATCTGAACGGAGGCCTTTGCGATCCGTGCAGGAACCGCCGCACGGTATGGGCCCCGGGCAGACATCTGCTGCCGACGTGAGGCAGAGTGATCGGGTTCCCGGTCCCACGGGTGGGTCTCCCACCCGACCGCGAACTCGCTCTGTACGCCGTCCGCTGCGTGGTCCATACGAACACGTTACACCACTTTATCTTTCCAAGGTGGTGTAACGTGTGGATCTATACAAGGACAAATCAGATCGCCAGGCCTCCCCGATGTTGCGCGAACTCCGCCAGCCCGTCGAGCGCATCGGCCGCGTGGCGGCGGATCGTCCGAGCCGCGAGCACGTGATCCTCACTCACGATCTGCGCCACCGACGGTGTCGTCAAACCTGCCCTGCCCGCCTCAATGGCGCGCCCAGGAGGTTGGCAGGTGCGACAGGTCCAGCAACAAGTCACGGTCGACATTGGACAGGGTTCCCGAGTCGAGGGCGCGGCGGAGCAACTCTGAGGGTTGCTCCTCTGGCTCCTCGATCTCGTCAGGTTCGTCCGCCGGGATCGAGTCACCGAACATCTCGACCAACACAGTGGCAGCCCACGTCGGGTCGCGGCGCTCGGCGAGGTCGCCGACCCCAAGCCCGGCCTTTGCCTCCCGCTCGACCCGACTGAGGATCTTCTTCGCGACGTAGGCAAACGTAGGCAACCGCCACGAGCGCTGGGGCGTCTACGGCCACCTCCTCCGCACGGGGCTCCCGCTGTGGATCTACCGCTGGTCGACGGAGTGCTCCTGGTCGACCTGTGGCCCGAGCTCGACCTGCCCGACCCCGTGCGAAGTGCATGGCAGTCGCTCATCGACGCTGCCCTGCAAGGGCAGACCGACGACCCGATCAGGGTGTCATTCGACGATACGCAGAAGCAGCGCGCAGAGGAACAGCAGGAGCGGATTGCAGCCATCCGCGAGGAAGCGAGGCGCCGCCGGGAGGAGAGGGGCTGAGAGTGCAAAGGTCGATTGATTCTTACGCAAACGGGAGAGTGGAGCGCTTCTAACAGAAGTGAAGCCGTCTCCGCTTACGCTATGCGTTGGTGTCATCCACGGGACGCCAAGACCGCAGGCCAAATCAGCCTTGCGGCACGTCCTTGGCCCACCAGAGGAAGTCGCCTGCGTGCTGCTGGTCAGCGAAGCCACCCCCCGCTAGTTCGCGCAGCAGGTCGTTGCTCCACACAATTAGACGGCCGATTGTCCAGGAGACACGATCGGGCGACGGCAGGTCGAGGCCGTATACGGCCTTCGCCATCAGCCTCTTCTGCTCGTAGGTCACGATCGTCATGAACCGCTCGGGATGCACCACACACAGGACTTTGGTGAGCATCGCCTCTTTGAAGCCCGGGATCGAGAAGTGGAACTTCCCGTTGATCAGGTCGGTCAGCCGGTTCTCCAGGGAGGGGTCGCTGCCGCGGAGCAGGTAGTCGACGACCTGCCGGGTCTGCCGGGCAGCTTCCTCCGCGCCCATCTCGTTCCAGGCGTTGTTGAACCCGGTCATGAAGCCGACGTAGACGCCGGTCGGGGCATTCGCGAAGGCCTTAAGGTCCACCGGGTCAGTTTTCGGGAGCCCATCAGCGCTGAAGATCTGTCGGTACCTCGCCCAGAACGGAGCGACCCGCGGGTCGGGCTCGCGCCTGACCGTGGCGAGGAACTCGGCCTTCATCCGTTCAGCGCGATCTCGGATCGCGGGGTCGACGTCATCAGCCTTCGGAAATCGCCCGAGCAAGTCGAAGGTAGACAGGGTGGCGGCCTTCGCGGGTACTCTCATCTCGCCGTGCTCCCACTGGAAGTTGCAGTGGCGACACTCGACCCGCTTGCGCCCGTGGGGAAGGTTCTCGACCAGATGCACCTGGTCGTCATCGGTACAGAGCGGGCACATCACGAGAGCCATGCGCGTTCTCAGTCCTCGACCCCGAAAGCCGCGACAACCTGCTCGATCGTGAACTGGTTCCGCAGTTTCGCCGCGCTGTTCTGGTTGGCGAACATGCCGGTCTTCCAGAAGCCCTGCTCGCGTGGGACTGTGCGCGTCCACTTGATCTGAACGACCCACTCGGCGTTGTCCTCCAGTTCGTCGCCGACGTGGCGGTAGTTGCCAACGAGGGCCGAGTCAGCAAGTTGCTGTTCGACGCCATCGATCTCGACCGTGGTCTCGTCGAACCGCTTCGCCGGGCTGAGCACCGTTCCGACGCCGACGTAGCCGATTTTCGGGATACAGGCGAACACCCGGCCACCGTGGGGGAGATTCTTCATCGAGTTGGAGTACCACTTGCCGCCCCCGGCCGAGACGAAGCCGTACTTCATGGCGTCGGCCCATTGGCGGCCGTCGGGGAACTCGCCGAACGATACGTACCAGTCGTGGCCATTCCAGGGCTCACGGGACTTGGGCTGCTTCTTCGATCCGGTTCCAGTGGCCGCCTGCGCCACTTCGTCGACCAGCCAGGTGCGGGCCAAGTAGGAGGCGCCGCCGTCCTCGAAATGGCGGAAGAACACCACGTTGATCGGTACGCCGAACGACTCGTTCAAGAAGCGCACGATCCGCTCGGTCGCGTTATCGACGGACGCCGCGACGATGGTGAAGACCTGGGCGGCGTTGAGGTCCTCGGGCGGCGCATCGCCGAACTGCTCGGCGAACGCCTCCTCGAAGGCCACACCGGGCTTGTAGACGGTGAAGATGTCAATGATGTCGGAGCGTCCGAGCGAGGCGACCCACGAGCCGTAGTCGAGAGCCTGTGCCGCGACATCGCGAGGTGTCTTGTGCCGCTTCAACTCGATGACGTGGACGTTGCCCGACTCGTCGACGGCGAGCAGGTCGATGGAGCCGCCGTGGGCCGTGAGCACCTGGCGCCCGACGATCAGAAGCCCTTCGCCGAGCATCGCGGGGTCGGACTCGATGTAGTTCTCCAACTGCGATTCGAGTCCCACCGCGGTCGGCTGGATGCGGCTGAGTTTGCCCCCGTCGGCCCGCCATAGGCCCATCTCGACTGCCACTAGTTCGCACCTCTCCGCATGGTCACTTGCCGAAGTCCTTCATCTGCGACCAGCATCGCGCCTTGTCCTTGGTCGATCCGTGTGGTCCCAGCGGCACCGCCGTGCGTTGCCACTCTGCACTACGTTCGGCCCGAGTCGGTCGTCGCCGTACATCCTCTCGAACACATCCGACAGTCGCAGGCAACAACGTCAAGTTCGAGCCTCACTGGCCCCTCCGAAATTTCCGCAGGGATTCCGCAGGAGAACCGTTCGAGGCCCAAATCGGCCAACATCGTCCGACGGCAAGATTCTGCGTTTCCGCAGGTCATTCCTGAAGGAGCGGGGCCGGTCAAGAGTGCAGACCGGTCCCATTTCTTTGCCCCGACCCAGCGGATGAGCGCGCCGAGGTAAGGGGTCGGGGTCAAGGCTCGGGCGTAGCCCGACCGCGTAGCGGCCGGAGGGCCTTGACGCCGGCTCCGTTCGGCGCCGGGGTCAAGGCTCGGGCGTAGCCCGACCGCGTAGCGGCCGGAGGGCCTTGACGCCGGCTCCGTTCGGCGCACGATGTGGAGGCTGTCGGGGCTAGCGGGTGGTGGTTGCCGAGGGTCCTTCTCAGGTGGGGACGTTAGGGGACGGTGTCTCGCATCATTGCCGTTGCCGGGGGTGGGGAGCAGGCAGGTGCCGCTCGGTCATCCCTTCGTGGCGCCGGGGCGTGCAGGCCACGCCGCGGGCCGCATGATGGGGTTCGCCGACGTTGAGGGCGACGGTCAGTCGGGGTCAATCAGAAGGATCGACCACGCCATTCCCGCCAGCGAGGGCGGGTTGGGGGTCATGACCTGCGCGGCCTCGCGGCCGACCGTCGGGATCGGGGAGCTCAGCGAGCTCATGCTGCTGCCCCGGCCGTTGCTCCGGCCGTTGCTCCAGTTGGTGGGCGGGGCGGGTGGAGGGCTCGGACGTGGTAGTCGCGCAGAGCGTAGAACACGAACTCGGTCTGCTTGCGGGCTGCCGCGACGGTGCCGACGTTGTTGCCACGCCGGTCAGCGACCCGCTTCTTGTAGGCGCCCTCGACATGGGTCGGGCCGAGTCGTTTCACCGACTCCACCGCAGCCCAACGGACCAGCCGGGAGCCCTGCTTGGTGATCCGGCCCCGGTGGACGTGGGTGTCGGACTCGTGGTGCTTGGGGGTCAACCCGGCCCAGCACGCCAGCTGAGCCGCGGTACGGAACCTGGTCACATCGCCGACCTCGGCGCGAAACACTGCCGCCAGGACCGGTCCGATGCCGGGCAGCTGCTGCAGGGCGACGTACCCGGGGTCCGCCACCAGCCGGCCCCGGGCCAGCCGCATGAACAGGTCAATCTCTTGCTGCAGATCCTCGATCAGGCGGCGCAGCGACTGCACCCGGGCGGCATAGGGTCCCGGGAGCGAGCAACGGTCGAGCAGATCCTCGCCGGCCGGGCTGAACAGGTCGCTCATCAGGACCTGGACACCACACTTGGCCAGCACTGCGTGGATCTCGGCCTTGCAATGCGACCGCAGCCCCACCAGCTTGGCCCGGTGCCGGACCAGCTCACGAAGCTCCCTGGTCGCCGGCGGCGCGATCCAGGCCTCGGGGAGCCTGCCCATCCGGAGCAGGTCGGCAAGGTCGGTCGCGTCGCGCACGTCGTTCTTGACCCGCCGGTACTCGAACGCCTTCACCCCCAGCGGATGCGCAAGATGCACCTGCGCTCCGGCCTCCTGAAGAGCGTCGACCGCCCAGTACCAGCCATACGTCGCCTCGAGGACGACTTCGGGATCCTCACCGCACCGGGCGACCACACTGTTAAGCCGGTCGACATCGTTGAGGATCTGGACCGACTCCAACACCTCACCCGAATCGGTCATCCGCACCACCACACTGCGACGGCGATGCAGATCAATACCAACGAACTGCTGCCCTGCGTACTCTGCCATCAGGGGCCTCCTTCGTCGTTGACGTGAGTACACCCCCAGCATCCGCCGGAGACGCACGAGGAGCGAGAGGCCCCGCTCCTTCATCGCATCAGGAGGCTCGCCAGGGTTGAGCCGCTTGTGGCCTGTCCAGCGTTGGTGGGGTGGCCCCGTCGTTGCCCCGTCGTCCGGGCGGCGAGGGCGGCGTCCGCTTCGGCTGCGGGTTGGCGACCAGGTCGCGATAGCACACGGGGCGTGGGCGACGGCGAGTTCGAGCACGCGGTAGAAGATCATGCCTCGGCTGCGGGAGGGGCGTCGGTTGAACCGGAAGACGAACTCGTTGAGGTACACCGCAGTGAAGGTAACCACGGGTGGATCGGCGCCGCCGTGCCCGAACTGCTACATCTCTCCTCCCAGGGCCGCAGGGACTCGCACGGTCACGGAACGCTGCGTCACCCGGCAAGGTCCGTCGAGAGCGAAGGATGAAAGCGCCGGGTGTCAGACCGGCAACGATTCGTGCCGAAACAGCGACAAGGTTGGCAATGACTGTACTGTGCGTCACAACCAAACGTGCTTGGTCCACAGTCAACCCCTCTCCCTCTCAGCGACGAGCAGCAAGGCAGGTCAGAGCGGCGTGTGATCTGGCTCACATCGCCATTTCCTGTCAAGATGAACCGACCAGCGAGCGAGGAGGCTACGTGGCCGAAGTAGCCCTGTCCCATCTCGGCAAGATGTATGCCGACGGGACACGTGCCGTCACCGACCTGAGCCTCGAGATCGAGGATGGCGAGTTCTTGGTCCTCGTAGGACCTTCCGGATGTGGCAAGACCACCGCGCTGCGCATGATGGCCGGTCTCGAGGACATCAGCGAGGGCCAGGTCATCATCGGAGGACGCGTCGTCAACAAGGTTCCTTCGCGAGACCGCGACGTCGCGATGGTGTTCCAGTCGTACGCCCTGTACCCCCACCTCACCGTCAGGGACAACATCGCCTTCGGGCTGAAGCTGCGCAAGATGTCAAAGGACGAGATCAAGACCAGGGTCGACAAAGCGGCAGAGGTGCTCGGCCTGGCGGAGCACCTCGATCGCAAACCCCGCAACCTGTCCGGCGGCCAACGACAACGGGTGGCCATGGGCCGGGCGATCGTTCGTGAGCCCCAGGCCTTCTTGATGGATGAGCCACTGTCGAACCTGGATGCGAAGCTGCGGGTGCAGATGCGCGCCGAGATCGGACGGCTGCAGCGTGACCTTGGCGTCACCACCGTGTATGTCACCCACGACCAGACCGAGGCGATGACTCTTGGAGACCGGGTGGCAGTGATGAAGAAGGGTGTCCTGCAGCAGATCGCGCCACCGCAGGTGCTCTACGACCGACCGGTCAACCTCTTCGTCGCCAGCTTCATCGGATCACCGGCCATGAACCTTCTGTACGGCACCTTGGAGAAGACCGAAGGCAACGAGCTCGACGTCGTGCTCGGTGAGCAACGGCTGCGCGTCAGCCAGAAGGCCTCCTCCCAGCGCCCAGACCTCGCGCGCTATGCCGGCAACGAGATCATCGTCGGCATCCGTCCAGAGGACATGGAGGACGCCAACTTCGCAGCCGATACAGCTGGGCGCACCTTGACTGCTCCCGCCAACCTGGTCGAGCCGATGGGCTCCGACGTCATGGCGCATCTCACACTATCGGCGCGCGGCGCCGTCACCGAGGACATCAAAGAGCTGGCCGAGGACGACGGCGGGCTCACCGTTGAGCAAGGCTCCACCACGACGGTAATCGCGCGATTCAGCCCACGCACCGAGCTCAAGGAGGGCGACGAGGCCACCGTCTACGTCGACACCGAACGACTGCACTATTTCGATCCCGAGGACGGCACAGCCGTTTGGGGCGATGAAACCACCACCACTGAAGGAGACAGCTCTTGAAGACCACGCGAAGGAACGCCAGGCGGTTGACGATCGGCGTCGCCATACTGAGTCTCGGCTTGACCGCATGCGGCGGCGACTCCACGAGCGACGACGGCGGCGGTGGCGGCGAGACCACTGGCGGGGCGGTTAGTCTTCCGGACCTGTCGGGCGAGTCACTCGACGTCGCCGCCGTCTGGACGGGCGCGGAGCAGAAGACGTTCGAAAAGGTCATCGCCGGGTTCGAGGACAAGACCGGAGCCGACGTCACCTACACCTCGCTGGGCGACGACATCGCCACCGTGCTGGGCACCAAGGTCGAGGGCGGGTCGCCCCCTGACGTGGCCGTGCTCCCCCAGCCCGGACTGTTGGCGCAGTTCGCCGAGTCGGGCGACATCATGCCGGTCAGCGCCGACGTGGAATCCGCCGTGAGCGAAAACTACGCGCCGATCTGGACCGACCTCGGCTCCAGCGGCGGTGAGATGTACGGCGTCTGGATCGACGCGTCGAACAAGTCAACCGTCTGGTACAACCAGACCCTCTTCGACCAGGCCGGCATCACCCCACCCAAGACGTGGGAGGACTTCATGGCCGCCAGCCAGACCCTGAGTGACTCCGGCGTCCAGATCCCCATCTCCCTCGCCGGTGCGGACGGCTGGACTCTCACCGACTGGTTCGAGAACGTGTACCTGCGCTCCGCGGGCGCTGACATGTACGACAAGCTGGCTACGCATGAGATCCCTTGGACCGATCCATCTGTCACCACTGCACTAGAGACGCTGGCCGAGCTGTGGGGCGACGAGGTGCTCGTCGGAGACCCAGGCGTCGCCTTACAGACTGACTTCACCGGCTCGGTGACCCACGTGTTCAGTGACGACCCGGACTCGGCGATGGTCTACGAGGCAAGCTTCGTGGCTGGTGTGATCACCGACTCGAGCGACTTCACAGTGGGCAAGGACGCGAACTTCTTCGCCTTCCCGTCGGTCGACGACTCAGAGCCGTCCGTCGTGGGTGGCGGTGACGTCGCTGTTCAGTTCACCGACAGCGAGACGTCACAGGCCTTCCTCACCTACCTCGCCTCGCCTGAGGCTGCCGCCGCGATGGTGTCTACCGGGAGCTTCACCTCCGCCAACAAGAACCTGGACTCCTCGGCATACCCCGACGAGACGTCCAAGGGGCTGGGCGAGGCCATCGTCGACGCGGGCGACAACGCCCGGTTCGACATGTCCGACCTGGCGCCGTCCGCGTTCGGTGGGACTGTCGGCGCCGGAGAGTGGAAGGTCCTCCAGGACTTCTTGGCGGATCCCAGTGACATCGAAGGGACCCAACAGGAGCTCGAGTCCGAGGCCGCCAAGGCCTTCAAGTAGTCCAAGAGCCCACGGCAGATGAGCACTACGCCGCCCACGGCGGTCGAGCGTGGCGGTCGGGGCAGCCCCCCGGCCGCCACGGATCCGGAAGCGACCCCACCACTGCCCGACCAGACGAGCCGGTTCTCGTGGCTCGCTCCGTTGTTCCTGGCCCCGGCAGTACTGCTGCTTGTGGTGTTCGTGGTGTACCCGATCGGGTTCTCCTTCGTACGGAGCCTGTTCGACGCTTCGGGGAACAGCTTCGTAGGGATCGACAACTACACAAACCTCTTCACCGACGCCAACACCGCCACGGCGCTGAAGAACAACGTCATCTGGGTTGTCGTCGCACCCACCATCGTCACTGCCCTCGGCCTCATGTTCGCCGTTCTCACCGAGCGGATCTCCTGGGTGACGGTGTTCAAGACATTGGTCTTCATGCCGATGGCTGTCTCCTTCCTTGCCTCCGGCGTGATTTTTCGTCTGGTCTACGACCAGGAGCCAGACAAAGGTCTCGCGAATGCCATCGTGGTGTCAGTGCACGACCTGTTCGCGCCATCGTCGAGCTACCCCGGCGGCAGACCCAGTGATCCCGAGGCGTTCACCACCGCCGCCGACGAAACCGTCACGTCGACCGAGGCCTTCAGCACAGGCACAGCAGTCGCATTGCCTTTGTTGGCGGTGACGCCAGAAGATGTGCCCGAAAACGCGGCAGGCGCCCAGGAGACCTCCACTGACTCGGTCTCGGACTCCGAGGTCAGCGGCACGGTCTGGCTGGACTTCACCTTGGGAGGCGGCGGGGAGTCCGGCGTCATCGATGACACGGAGAAGGGACTGCCCGGTATTGTGGTCGAGGCGGTCAAGGACGCCGAGGTGGTCGGCACAACCACCACAGGAGACGACGGCACGTTCACGCTCAGCGGCCTTTCTCCAGGGGACTACCAGCTGCGACTTCCGGCGTCGAACTTCGAGGAACCCTTCAACGGGGTCACCTGGCTGGGACCGAAGCTCGTCACGCCGGCCATCATCGCCGCCTTCATCTGGATCTACGCGGGCTTCGCGATGGTGCTCATCGCGGCCGGCATGGCAGCCATCCCCCGTGAGGCGCTGGAGGCGGCTCGTATGGACGGCGCGACGGAGTGGCAGGTCTTCCGGCGAGTCACGATGCCGTTGCTGATGCCCGTGCTCGTCGTCGTCTTTGTGACTCTGGTGATCAACGTCTTAAAGGTGTTCGACCTGGTGTTCATCATCGCGCCCGGATCCGTGCAGCCTGATGCCAATGTCTTGGCGCTCCAGATGTGGAAGGTGTCGTTCGGAGGCGGCCAAGACCAGGGCCTCGGCAGCTCCATCGGCATATTCCTGCTCCTTCTGGTCATTCCAGCGATGATCTTCAACATCCGCCGGTTCAGAAGGGACCAGCAGTGACCGCAGTCGCGACAAAGTCGGTCACGCGCAGCGCTCCGGTGACAACCAGCGGCGCTCCGCGGCGCAGTGGCGCGAGCAGGGTGCTGTCGGCGATCAGCCGCCCCCTCGTGCAGGCCGTCCTGGCTCTGATCGGCCTGTTCTGGCTGGTGCCGACCCTCGGGCTGTTCTTCGCCAGCCTCCGCGCAGAGTCTGACAACGCGTCGTCTGGCTGGTGGAAGGTGTTCACGGCGCCCAGCCAGCTCACCTTGGACAACTACCGGACGCTGCTCGAGAGCGACACCATCACCCAGTCCTTCCTCAACACCGTCCTGATCACGGTGCCGTCGACGCTGCTCGTGATCGTGATCGGGTCCATGGCGTCGTACGCGCTGGCATGGATCAAGTTCCCGGGAAGGGACTGGATCTTCGTCGCCACCATCGGGATGCTGGTGGTGCCGATCCAGGTGGCGCTCATCCCGATCGCGTCGCTCTTCGGAGATCTGCACATCTTCGGCTCGATCTTCGGGGTCGTGCTGTTCCACGTCGCCTTCGGGTTGCCGTTTGCCATCTTCCTGCTGCGCAACTTCTTCGCAGGCATCCCCCGAGACCTGCTCGAGGCCGCGCGGATGGACGGTGCAAGTGAGTGGTACATCTTCCGCCGGGTGATCATCCCGCTCGGGCTGCCAGCCATCGCCTCACTGGGCATCTTCCAGTTCCTGTGGGTGTGGAACGACCTGCTGGTGGCGCTGATCTTCACCGACTCCGGCTCCGCGCCCCTGACGGTCTACCTCGCCTCGCAGACGCGGCAGTTCGGCTCCAGCATCGACCTGCTGTCGTCTGGGTCGTTCATCAGCCTGATCGTCCCGCTGATCGTGTTCTTCAGCTTCCAGCGGTTCTTCGTCCAGGGTGTGATGGCGGGCTCCGTCAAGTAGCAGGTCGCGGAGCGGACGCGGACGCATACGATTCGTCGCATTGATATGCTCGTAGTATGCGAGCACGGATTACGGTAACTGTCGATGAAGCCGTTGTCCGCGCGGTCGAGGCCGAGGTCGCAGCGGGCGGCGCTCCGTCGGTCAGCGCTTAGGTGGCCTCCGCGATGGTCGAACGCGCCCATCGCGAAAGTCTGACGAAGGTCCTCGCCGAGATCCGCGCCGAGCTCGGGCCGGCGACCGACGAGGAGACCGCATGGGCCCGAAGCGTCCTCGGCCAGTAGTCCTCGACGCGGGCGCCCTCATCGCAGTCGATCGAGCCGATCGGCGTGTGATCCGGCTGCTGGAACTAGCGCAGGACGTTCACGTGCCGGCCGGCGCGCTCGCCCAAGCGTGGCGAAACCCACCGCGCCAGGTTCGGCTCGTACGCGTCGTTTCATCGGATGGGGTTGTGATTCACCCGCTTGACGCCATCAGCGCCCGCGCCGCAGGACAGCTGTGCGCCGCCACCTCCACCTCGGACGTCATCGACGCATCAGTCGTGCTCGTAGCCCGCGTCGTCGACGGTGTGAACGTCACCAGCGACTCCGACGACCTGCGCCGTCTTGATCCAAGCATCGACCTAGTCAACTGCTGACCCGGGAATGGCCGAATCACGACACCCGCAGGAGGCCCGTGAGAGACCGCCTTGCGGGCGCTCATCTCGTTGGTCGAGGGGCGCCCTCGTTCACCTCAGACCGCGGAGGGGTTCTGTTGCGTTGGTCGAGCTCTACTACGACATCTGAGGTGGCCGATGGTCTGCCGAAACCCTGACCAAAGTGCCCCTTCAGCGCCTCTAGGGGCCTGAGTTGCCGACTTCGGTCAGGGGTTTGGCGTGCCTGTGGACGATCGACCTTGGCCCCTCGATCGCGGGAATCCGCCGTCGCTAGTGCACCAGGGCGCGACGTAACGCCGCAGCTGCGTCGACGCGGCGTTGAGGGTCTGTCAGGACATCGACGTTGTCGACCCATTGCTCGACCGAGCCCACCCCCACGGGCAGCTCGCTTACTACAGGATCGGTGACCGCACCGAGCAACAACTCCGTTACCGACCTGCGTACACCGCAGAAGGGTCGGTCCCAGAACAACTCCAGCGCATCCTGACCGGTTGGCAGGCCCACAGAGCGTTGGAAGTCGTGAAGCCCAGTCAGCATCTCACTCAACGCGGCCTGCCGCTGAGGCCACTCGCTGGCCTTCATGGCCGCTTCAAGTGGCGCTGCGATGGCGGCAGCCACCGGCAGTTGCGCGAAGAGCGTGCCCATCCACTTGTCGTACGGCGGCCACCGCCGCTGCAGTAGGAAGGCAAGGTGCATCGCGATGCTGACGATGCGGGCGGTCAGGATGCGTGAACCAGGGTCATCGCCACGGGAACCCGCCCGCCCCATCGATGGAAGCAGTTGTCCGATGCGGTGCCAGTCAGCGGCGACGACGTAGCACCAGACGTCGTCGGGGTACCAGGTGAGCCGTCGCCGAATTTCACTGATTCCCCCGTGACTGTCGACGAAGACGTCGCCAGCCGTGACCTCCAGCACCGATTGCCCGGTAACAGCCAGCCAGTCCAGCGCGCCCCAATCCTTCTCCACACCGATGCCGAGCCGCGACCACACGAAATGCTCTGGCGTATCGACCTCGATGCGCGGCCGGATCGTCGGGTCCCACGTCGTCGCGAAGCTCGTCGGCCAACCCTGGAAGGAGTCAGGCAGCGCCCCGGTCAAGTAGCGGGCCACCGTCTCTACGTCGCAGTCGTCGACGAGCAGGGTCAGCCGCAAACCCCAGTCGTGGTCCCGAGACATGTCGTCGTCGAGGCCGAGAACGTCCGAACCGCTTCCGAGCCTTCCGGCCGCATGAGCAATGTCTCGCCGCCAACACTCGAGCAGCGGGAGGACGACCTCCCAGTAATACTGGCGCGCCAGCTCGACTCCGGTCAGCACGTCAACCATCGTCCCATCGGCCTACGCTGCACGGGCAACGCCCGCCGACAGGCGCAGGCGCGGGTGCGGAATCCTCAGGCGTGGCGAATGGACTCGTCGACGATGGCCGCGAGTGCCGGTCAACTGGGCGCGTGAGCGCGCCTGCAGGAAGTGGTCGGCTCCTATCCTGATCGAATGAACCTGGAGTTCAGTGGCGAGATGTGGTTCTGGAAGGGCCCGGCCCCGTGGCACTTCATCACCGTTCCGGAAGAGGACGGCGGTGAGCTGGAAGCGACTTCCGCGTTCGTGAGCTACGGCTGGGGCATGATTCCCGTGACGGCTCAGATCGGAGGAACCTCGTGGAGGACGTCGCTGTTCCCGAAAAATGGGCGCTACATCGTGCCGGTGAAGGCGGAGGTGCGCAAGGCCGAAGGGATTGGGGTAGGAGACGCGGTGACGGTCCACCTGGCCGTCGATGTCTGACCAGCCCGGCCAACAACGGTTTCGCCGTGCGCAGCACGTCCGCTAGCCCAGCCCAGCCCAGCCCTTGCCCCTCTGCGCCCCGCCGCGCCAGGTCCACTCAGGAGGCGGAATCGGACAACGTGAGGTCCAGTTCGAGCCAGTGAGCCAGCTCCTTGATCTCGCGGCGCACTGTAGCTGTCATGGTCACGGTGTTGGCCACGTCCCAGTGGATTGCGTTGACCCGGAGAACCCCGGCTTTGCGGTCGGCGGTGGTGTCGAGCTTGCCCACCAGTCGGTCGCCGGACAAGATCGGGAGCGCGAAATACCCCCAACGACGGTTGGCAGCGGGCTTGTACATCTCGAGCTGGTAGTCGAAGTCAAAGAGCTCAATAGTGCGTTTGCGGTCGTGGATCAGCCGGTCGAACGGAGACAGCAATGCCGTTCGCCCCGAGAACGGGTGGCCCAGGTGGGAGGGGTCGACTCGCCAGGCGCCCTTGACTCCCTCGACGACGGCCGGCTCGCCGGCCCCACCCACGTCCCATGGCTCCATGGGGGATATCGGTGCCTTGGCGCGGGCGATGCCCAGGGCACGCAACCGCCGCTCGTCGCGGATGCGGAGCGCCTCGTCGACGGGGACGACTGGGTCATCGGGGTAGACCCGCGTCGCCAGGTCCCACAGCCGCTCGCGGCCTTGACGGCCAGCGGTCGCGACCTCGCCGCGCTGCACCATGAAGTCGAGAAGCTTGATGACGTTCTGGTTGTTGGTCCACCCGGTCGAAGTCCAGGGCACCTGACACGTGTCCGGAAGTTCGCGCGATGTCAGTGGTCCTGAGGACTCGAGCCGGTCGAGGATGTCCAGGCGGCACGCATCGTTGGCATTCACCCAGTCGCGGAGGCGCCCCTGCCAATCGCGCAGGTCCCCGCGTCCGGGCCACTCGGCCATCTCGGCGCGAAACAGTGCCAGGTCTTCGCTGGGTCGGATCAGGGCCGCCAGCTCGATCAGCGCCCGGTTCTGCAGTGCCGTGACCAAGTCACGTGGCGAGTACGACGACCCGAGGCGGCTCCACGCCACCAGATCCGCATTTGGCGCAATCGCGGCCGTCGGGTCGATCTGAAGCAGCGTCAGGTGTCGCACCACCTCAAGCAACTCGGTCGGCCGCCTGCTTTCCAAGAGCTGCGCGCGCACGGCGACGCGGCGAGCGTCGATGCGAGAAAGCCGGTGGACGGTCATGATTCGAGGCTATGCCACGGGCATCTACCTCGGTCAACAAATGGCGTCCTCACTGGGCCGTTGTTTCTCGTGTGGACGTTATGGCTTGGTTCAGGCGCTCGCGTCAATCGACAACAAGTCGATAACGGCTATGTATATTGTCGGGCCGGAGTATCGACTTCTTCCGTGGCTACTCGTAAAGTGCCGAGGCGGAGTAATGCAGAGATCTCGGAAACGTATCCGCGTTCTCCTACCAGTCGAGACTCACCGGGGAGGAATCGTCTTATGGCCAACCTGAGCCGGCTGCCTGCCCCGGTCGTGAAACACTGGGAATGGCAGTACGACGGAATCTGCCGCAGCGTTGATCCCGAAGTTTTCTTTCCTCCCGACTCCGAACGTGGCCCCGTCAAAGCGCGCCGGGAACTACAGGCCAAGCAGTATTGCCAGGAGTGCCCAGTGCTCAACCAATGCCGCGAGCACGCATTGCTGGTCCACGAACCCTACGGCGTGTGGGGCGGTCTCACCGCCCGCGAGCGAGAACACATCTTCCAGGCCACGGCGTCACCCAGCCCGTTGTTGAGTCTGTGAGTCGTAGACCTCATCGCTCCGCTAGCTCCAGAACCTCTCCTGCACGACGGCGCTGGCCCGGCGCGCGGCCCTTCGGTAGTCGTCGACAAACCGCTCGGTGTCATGGCGGTAGCCGCACAGGAAGGCCACCCCTCGCCGGTCCCGCGGTCCACTGGGCAGCGAGTCCGACGGCCGGCCCCGCACCAGCATTGACGCGTTCCTGATCCGGCTGGCGAACCGCCAGGATGCCGCGAGCGCCTCCGCCTCAGCAGCGCTGAGAAGGCCAGCCTCTACACACAAGTTGAGCGCCAGCAGTGTTGAGGTGCTCCGAAGCCTCTCGTCGTTGCCGGCGTAGCGAAGCTGCAGCAGCTGCACGGTCCACTCAACGTCAGCCAGCCCTCCCCGGCCCAGCTTGAGGTGAGTGTTCGGGTCCGCGCCGCGTGGCAGCCGCTCAGCGTCGACCCGAGCTTTGATGCGACGGATCTCAACCACCTCGGCTGGCGACAGCCCCCCGTTCCGGTAGCGCAGCGGGTCGATCATCACCGTGAACGCCTCCCCCACCCTGCGGTCGCCCGCGATCGTCCGTGCTCGCAGCAGCGCCTGGTTCTCCCACAGCTTCGACCAGCGCTCGTAGTACGCCTGGTACGACGTCAGCGTGCGCACGAGCGGACCCTGTCGGCCTTCGGGCCGGAGGTCTGCGTCGACGGTGAGCGCTGGGTCAGGCCCTGGCAGGGCGAGCAGCCGCCTCAGCTCGCTCGCCACAGCAGACGCACCCTCCTGGGCCTCCTGCTCGTCGGCTCCGACGTGCGGTTGATGTACGAACAGCACATCGACGTCACTGGAGTACGACATCTCGAAGCCCCCGAGGCGGCCCATCGCGACCACCGCAAGGTCAGTCGGCACAGGTGCTCCTCGCTCACCCTCGACGGCGGCGCGAGCGACTGCTAACCCCGCATCCAGCGTCGCCCGGGCCACCGAGGTCAGTGCCCTGCCGACGGAGTCGACGTCGAGCAGCCCGAACACGTCGGCGGCGGCGACCCTCAACAACTCCCGCCGACGCAACGCCCGCACCGCCGTGATGGCTTCGATCGGGTCGGTGTGACGCAGCGCCGCGCTGCAGATCTCGCGCGTCAAGGCGTCGGTGTCGCGCGGCTGGAGATCATCGTCGCTCGCCAGCAGAGCGCAAGCCTCAGGCGCCCGCATCAACAAGTCGGCTGCGTAGCGGCTCGTGGCGAGCAACAGCGCAAGCCGCTGGGCAGCAGCGCCCTCGTCCCGCAACATTCGCAAGTACCAGTGCGTCGACCCGAGCGCCTCGCTCAGCCGCCGGAAGGCCAGCAGGCCAGTGTCGGGATCTGGAGCGTCCGCGAACCAGCCCAAGAGCGCCGGCAGCAGAGTCCGCTGGATGGCGGCGCGTCGAGACACCCCCTGAGTGAGCGCTTCCAGGTGACGCAGTGCACCCGCGGGGTCGGCGTACCCGAGCGCCTCCAGGCGCTCTCGCGCCGCAGTCGGGGTGAGCCGCGCCCCGTCGCCCGGGAGGGCAGCAACGGCCGCCAGCAGCGGCCGGTAGAAAAGCTTCTCGTGCAACCGGCGTACTTCGTGCGTGTGTTGTCGCCACGTCGCCACCAGCTCGGTGTCCGGTGCCGAGGTGAGCCCGATCGACCGGCCAAGCCAACGCAACGCGGTCGGGTCGTCGGGGACCACATGCGTACGGCGAAGGTGCCGGAGCTGCAGCCGGTGCTCCAGAGTTCGAAGAAACCGGTAGGCCTCGGCGAGGCGGGCACCGTCGTCTCGCCCGACATAACCACCAGCGGTCAACGCTGCGAGCGCCGACAAGGTGTCCGCCGACCGCAGCGACTCGTCGGTTCGGCCATGGACCAGCTGCAGGAGCTGGACCGCGAACTCGATGTCACGCAGGCCGCCCGGTCCCAGCTTCAGCTCCCGGTCAGCCACTCCGTGAACCAGCTGTTCGATGACACGCCGTCGCATCGCCTGGACGTCGCTGACGAAGTCGGGTCGATCGGCTGCCGACCAGACCATCGGGGTGATCGCTT
>JAABUS010001522.1_pt1 | contig 50067 bp, 22 predicted proteins | sample 5560161 | NCBI WGS metagenome assembly JAABUS01 (sample SAMN10711885, study PRJNA513376) | rock metagenome | isolation source: Antarctica rocks | place: Antarctica: Victoria Land, Trio Nunatak nord | collected 2016-01-04 | reverse complement strand
CTTCCCAAATACGCCAAAGGCGATTCCATGCAGTCGAAAATGGTCGACTGTGTCCTTGTATTGAATCCCGATTCCCATGGAGACTTGCAAGCCCGTATTGTTGCCAGACTTAGAGCCGATCATATGAAGGCCAAGCTCAAAGCAGAACAGAAGTCCAGCATCAACCACACCGATGCCGAATACCTCTCGTTCTCGCCCATCGCTGTCAGCATGGAGACGAAAAGAGGCGCGATTGACGAAGATAACATGCGTGTCCAAATCTCGTTATGGGTCTCAGCCCACTTTGCTCGTCTACGGCAACTCAATTCGAAGGTGGAACTACCGTCGCTGCCTATCCTCGTCATGCAGGGCCACAGATGGAAGCTCATGATTGCTCGGGTGAAGGATAACAGCGAGATCGTGATACTCGGGGACAGGGATCTGGGTGATACATACTCGGTGAAGGGTGTCTTCCAGGTTATTGCCGTAGTGAGAAGATTAGCAGACTGGGTCCACGACGCTTATCTTCCGTGGTTCGAGAGCTCAATTTTGGCAGGACTTTAGTTGTCTATATAGCTACTTAGTACTAGGCTATTCAAGCTATTATTGAAACAGGACACTTCTACAAGACCTGTCAAGGTCCCGCATAATAAGGGTTAGCTAAATAGGGTCATTATTGGAAGGGAGGAAAGAAGGTAAAGGGAAAGGAGGGAGCGTATAGAAGTTGTGGGCGCATATATATAGTAGTCGTGGCTTTGTCCTTTTACTGGAAGGGATATTATAGCCGAAGTCGATTACCCTCTGCTGAAGGGTAGAACCGGTACTGTTCTCTTCTGGATTCATAATGGGACTATGATCGATCTTATTAATTAGAGTAGAGCTGGTAATCAGGATTTCATTCATCCACAGAGCACTGACGTACGTAGGCTATCCGCTCAATGTATAGGCACGGTGCCCCTTGGGGCTTAGAGGCGTTAGTGATAGAATAAATACGAACAATTTGGACAAAAGGAAGAGATCTATGGGCTCTGAATGGGGTAGGTATTTGTAACTAGTAAAGAGTAATGGTGCTGAGTCTGGAAGCTCGATGGTCCTCGCTATAAGATTTCCCCCGCAGCCCGGAGTAGCTCCACCTCGGCGGAGCAGCCCCCAAGAGTCGCTAAATAGTGCTCCACTTGGGATAGGACATGGTTCTAATTGTCCTCTCGATATGAGAGACTTGGTACCACCAGTGGGCGATAAAACTCATGAGCACTCTAACCCTTTTAGGCAATAAGTTCTAGGCTCACCAGGTATGGGACGAAATTGGGCTGGATGAGGTGCGCAGCCGGATCGCTGATATGCCCCGGCGATATAGCATACTATGTAGTAAGGGGGGCAAAGTAATCAAGTCAAGTCAATGGTAGAAAGGCATTTAAGACCATAAAATCCATGAAATGCTAGCCTAGGACTTATTGCCTAAAAGGGTTAGAGTGTTCATGAGTTTTGTCGCCCACTGGTGGTACCACCAGTACTACGATCCCCAAATGCTAGGAAAGTAATAGTATCACTTACAGAGAACCACTCATCTTGGTCCTCAGTCTACTTGATTTTATCACCGTACAGGGCGAGCTGGAGACGGAAAAATGTTCGACCCAGCGCCCAAAGCGCTCCATGTTAATATCCATCAGAGCGAAGGAGGATTTCCTAACCGAGTGGTCATGCGATGTTTTGGAACACGCAAGAGACTTCTTAAAGAGTGCCACAAGTTTTCTAATATTACTGGAGTCTTTATTAGGGTTCATAACAGTATCGATATCGTAAAGCTCCGTTTTCTTACGTAACTATATCGTCTAGACAGTCACACCAGATGCCAACGCTACAATCACTCACATGTACGAAGGTCAGCACCCTATTCCGAATCATGAAACATGTCTCCCCAGTATTCAGCTCCACACGAAGGCATAGTAGGGTCGGCTAACCTCCAATCGTTAGTCGAGGGGTAGATACTAAGTGAGTCAGGAAGAAGGGGTATCATTTGATACTTATTTACTATAAAATTTCGTATTGAAAACTCGCAGAGAGCCCCTTCTCCTCAACTTAAATACTTTCTTATATTTATTAGCCGCAGGTTCGACGATATATTTAATATATTTGGCTTGTAGACCAAAAAGATTGATAGGTTTCTGGAACGGAAGTTTTGCAATTTCTGATACTTGATTCAATTAATTTGACTCGACCCTTCTTGGTCCTAGAGTTATTGCATTTGAATGATCTATATCTTTCGTTCAAGTTTTCCCTTTCTCTTCGCTATGACCTCGTATTCAAGACTTGGCTCGACTACCTGAGTCCTGAACATACCGTTTCCTGCGAGTGAAAACTTGAGTCATAGTCACTCTTCCTCGTCTGATCAGCGAGAGGTCACTGACAGACTGAGTAGTCTAGAATATACGGTTCTCCTTGTTCAGTATGGCTACCAAATGCCAAAATGTATTTTGAGAATTCTTGCATTGACGAGCAGATTAGTCAATTTCTATGAAGGGATGCGCTATGAATAGGTTGATAGTTTGATCAAAAGGTTCATGAAAACGGAGGAATTCGATCAGATATATACGGTCTACTTTGTAGCGAACAGCGTGCTGTATTCTCTGTGTGGTGTAGGTCGAGTGTTGAGTGGCTTCGACAAGGCACACTCGGTATCAAGAGCAACAACAGCAGCTACAGGCGGTGTGGATAGGTCTGAATGTCGGCGCAATTGCCCCACTCAATTTTTTCGAATGCCTCTGCGCGCAACATCGTGCTTGAAGCATTAAATGGTCCGAAATTTCCAGGTGTGATATGTCACACTTGAATTACTGACGAAGTAGAAGCAATGACAAGTTGGCCGCAAACAGTACGGAGATTGGCAGACTTGGCGAGCTACTTCTAGCACGATGTGTCATGCCCCTTATGGGCAGACTATACTACATCAGCTGCACTATAATCTTGGTAAGTCAATTGTTACTCGCGTAAAATCTCCAGCCTCCAGCCGTTTTCGAATTCCAGTGTCTCGAGTCGGGGCGGTGGTTTACAAGGCACACAAAAGGTTGCCTATTGGTCGGGGCAGAATGATGGAGCTGCGGGAGCAGCAAGAGATGGAGCTGTAGATAAGTACGGCTAGAATGATATGAATGACGGTGGAATGTGTCCGTTTCGCTAGGGGGAAAGCCACGAGTCACGGGCCTGCTAATTAGTCGAGTCAAAGTTGCCAGCATGGTTGGACTTGAAAAACCATGGCCAATCGATTCTAATTTCTTATCGAAGTCAGGTACCTAATTGACCAATCGATAGGACTAGACAAAGGTCTTTTCTCCCATATCCACATTCCGATCGCAAGGCTAGCCAATCAACTCTCTTCATTATCGACTCAGGGTCCCAGACTCCTCAGTACACAAAGGCCCTTTCACTGCCGCCACATTCCACTCACAGATCTGGCCAATCAGTCTCGCTCATTTGCAACAGTCAGAGGTCTAGACTAATTCTGCCAGATTTAATTGGCTAGAACCGGCCAAACAATCTCAATGCAGACTTTGATCCGATGTCTTACTGGCATAGTCTTTGATCCTTCAATGGTACGGTCCTTCAATAGCATGGTCTTTGATATGGTCCTTTATGGCACGGCCCTTCACTGGTATGGTCTTTGATCTGCTCCTTTACACTGGTATGGTCTCTTCAATGGTCCTTTGACGGTATGGTCTATCAATGGTATGGCCTCTCAATGGTCCTTTCACGGTATGGTCTGTTAATGGCATGGTCTCTCAATGGTCCTTTCACGGCATGGTCTTTCGATGGCATGGCCTCTCAATGGCATGGTCTTTTGATAGTATCGTCCTTTATCGTACAGCCTTTTCGACCATTGAGAAGACAAGATCTGCACACGAGGTCTGTACAATGGCATTAACACAGTGTTGGCTAGTTCGTGCTCCCTATAAGAATCTTTTTTTCTCACACAGATGGCACTTTCATTCCCAAACTCCCAAAGCTCTCGATCCATAAATCCAGAACCCGCCAAAAGCTGTCGAACTCGCCAATATGGCAAACATCAATCTCGGGACTGTCGCCGATGAGTATGACTTTTATCGTGATCCAGAGTTACGTAGACTTGCAAAAGAGGTGAAGTGGCGTGAGAGAGAAGAGGCACGGCGGGAGGCACAGACCCTCGACGCCAATATGGCAAACACCAACCTCAGGACTGTCGCCGATGAGTATGACCTTTATCGTGATCCAGAGTTACGTAGACTTGCAAAAGAGGTGAAATGGCGTGAGAGAGAACAGGCACGGCGGGAGGCTCAGACCCTCGAGGCAGTAGGTCCTCGACTGTTGCCGACCATAGACGTTGTCGAATCCACGGTTGCAGATAGCTCGCTGAGTGCCGCTGACCTCCTTGATTCCAAGGTAGACCAGATCCAAGACCAGGCGTTAGACGGTATTCCATCCACGGTTAAAGATACCACACCGGAGATTATTAGCATCGCTGGCACCTGGATAGACGAAATGCAAGACCCGGCCTCAGGCGTTAACGTATACACGGTTGAAGATAAGACGCTAGATACCCCTGATATCCTTGCCTCTGGTAGAGATGAAGGACAGGAACCAGGTTCAGTAGCTATCGTATCTACGGTTGTTTTGAAAGCCAGAATACCAGCTTCGGACATGCAGCTTACTGCGCTCGAAATGGACACGGGCTTGCAATTCTCTCATGGAGATACTTCGATTGAGAAACTCTCCTTGACGCTAACGGACTATTCGGCGAAACCCCTTAAAAGCGCTTGTCACGATGAAGCTATAGAGGAGTCAGACAGTTTCAGCGTTGGTCAAGTGCTACAATTCCGACAGGCAACCATACGATACCTCGGTAATCTTCATTCCGAGGACGGCGACTGGGTCGGCCTCGAGCTAAAAGAAGCATCCGGGAACACCGATGGTATTTTCAACGGAAAGAGATACTTCGAATGCCCCCGCGGCCATGGCTTATTCGTTAAGCGGGGAATCATCGGGAAGAACGGCGATGAACCTACCCCTGAGCCGACAAAGGCTACCACCAGGGAGGCCAACCATATCCAGAGCCTAGATTCAGGTCACTCCGGTATTTCCCACGCCCCCAGCCCCACGGTTGGCGATATCCAAGACATGATTTCCGACCCTACTTCAGATACGTCAGTCAGCCGCCTCCACGGCGAATCCGATGCAGCTTATATTACTCGCCTCGAATTCCATTTGAAGATAAAATCAGCACAAACCCTCGATTTAAAGATAATAAACCGGGATAGAGAGGTGACTAAGGAGAGGGTAAGGCAGCAGGAGAGAGAACAGGAGTGTCCGAGTGTCCATACCAATGGTACGCAAGGTGTAGGCCTTGCGCAGACGCGAACATCGGTACCTATTCACTTGCCACAGCAAGCGAGTAGGAGTCCCTAGAGCAGCTGAGCCAGAGTCTTGAAGGAAAGCTCAAGACCCCAAGCCAGAGCTTCGACCAGGAGGACCTCAAGGAATTGGTTCAGAAAGCGAAAGCCAAATATCAAAGTTCAAGATTAGAATGCAAAGAGACGGTATCTCTCATTTTCTTTGACAACAGGGACGGGGTAAAATAGAATATTTCTAGCGAAGAATGAGAAGCGCGATCTTTCAAGCTTGTTTCGATGGATTTGTTCCATTAAGTTGAGTTTCACATAGATCGTGCGACTGCTATAGTATACCTTAGAACACTTCTAAACCTTTCTCCCTACTAGTAAATGGAACATCATTCTTCTTGCGATGGATAAGTTCTACAAAATGACAGAATCTTGGTACCCCTTCCACCGGCAGAAAGAGGGTTCGTTTTGCTTGGCAGATTGCCCTCATGTGCGACCGGCTGTATACAGCACAAGTTAATGCGCACCTGACGATTTTCTTAAAAATTTCAGTGTGTTTTTTGCTTCAGGCTCGAATTGATAAAAGTAACCGCGAAAATTAAGGACTTTATCCCCGTGCTGTCGCGCTTTAGCTGGTTTATTTTGGGGGCTCAAGAAGGGATATTCCGTGCCAAGCAAAACGGAGCCTCTGCCGGTGGATGGGATAGCTCTGGCACGCTCTGGCAATAGAGAAAATTGGCGTAGAGCTAGTACACACCCACCGGTCGTACCCACGGGCCATATACGACCTAGGCTTGACGTTGCCATGTTTGTATACATATAAAGTAGGTCCCATGTGCGGTGTGATAATGAGGTGTGATTGGAACTGTGATTTGAACTGTGATTTTGAACTGTGATTTCTTTCGAAGTGTGACTTTCAAATGTAGATTGATACGGAGATTTGAATCATAAAGTAATATTGAAGTGTGCTCTCTATTAAAGTATGAATGTTTAATGATTTGAAGTGTGAGTACCTTATCAAGCATGGGTATGAAGTGTGATTTTAGGGCATGATTTTTGAGGTGTGATATTGAATCCGAAGCACGACGTCGAGTTACTTCGATAAAGCTCGCCCGAGTCACCTTGATAGTGATGGTTTCACTTGAAATGGTACGAAATCATCAACTGGAGGTGAAAGCAGAGGCAGGATCATGAAAGCGGAGTAAGTTAGCTAAGCCGGAGACAAAAGCTGACGAAAATTTAACAAGTGGTTCACTCCATCTCATTTTTGCATAGTACCGCATGTTATCCATAGCGTCATGAATCATTCATGTCAATTAATAGGGGACTGTGGTTAACGCATTGAAAGATGGGTGATACCCCCACAGCTGCAAGATGTGCGATGACAGCGGATTAGAGACAGTACTAGACCTGGCTGGGTGATGTACGAAGTCCACGTTGAACCAGAAAGTAGCACGTCGTAGAGCTGTGTTCTAGTCGCGCTGAGAATTGCAGCTGTTGGTCACAGGCGTTGCTTCCGCTTCGCGAGCTTGAGAGAGACATGTCTTGCCAAGAAAACTGGTACCAAGCCTCTCCCTCATTCACGAAAGTGAATCAACCCACAGCAACTCAGACACGGCATACATTTGTAATTGTATTTGCTTCCTTTAATCCAGAACTTGTGTCATACCATGCTTTCATACCCGCAACGATATCGCCTAGAGCTGAAAGAAAGAGTAAATACGGCTTTTACCGCGAGACCATGCCCTAATTCGGATATATGGTGAGTCAATCCAAAACATGGAAACAAGGACTCTTTGATATTCAATCTTCCCTCCTATCCGAGCTATTATAGGCTATAAATTCAACCCTTCTACCTTCATCATCCAGTCGCAAGCAGTCTCATTACGCAAATCGTTTCCACAGATCGCATCCCAGTTACAATCACACTCAGCTTCACAACCATCTTATCCAGTAACCGCTCATCTTCTTTTCATCATCTTCCTCAAAGTCCACCCTCACCACCATGTCCGCCCTATTTCGCTGGCAAAAGCGTCAACAACAAACTCCAAGTCCAGCACACCAACAACAATCACCCAACCCAGCCCACCCCCAAACCCCTAACCTCCAGCGTTCAAGCCCAACCGTCAGCACGCCCCACTCAGGCTCAAACATCGCCTGGCTCGAGCCTCTCCCAACCCTCTTCAACGCTTTCAGAACCTGCCCAATAGAACCCGACCTACCAATCTCAAGATGCCGCGCGCCCGTCCCGGCCATGACGTTGTCGCAACTCACTGCAGTGGGATACCGATGCTTGTACGATTCCGAGTGGCACAATAGAGACACCTGCAGTGTATGCCTCTGTCAGTCCTTCGTCCAAGACCCTTCCGTCATGAGATTGGTGGGCGTGTTGGTTCAGTTGGGGTATAATGCTTCCAATACTAATGATTTTGATGAATCGGGAGAGCCCGCCACTAGGAGTACTTCGTTGGAAGAGTGGGTCACTAAGGGGCCCATGGCGCATTTTGAAGGGCTTGATTTGCCGGAGTTGCCTGATCTCAAGACGTGGTGGCAGCTGTTGATGGGGATTGGAGCTGGGGCTCTGTCTGTAGTACAGAGTATGGATCTTCGAAAGATTGCGAAGTTTTTGTTGCAGGATCATCGGGAGATCCTGATCGGATTGGGGATCGGGACGAGTGTTTTCGCGGTTCGTTGGTTCCTCCGATGGTTCCTGAAGCGTGATCGAGCTGTTGATGATGACTTGGAAGGTGGTGGCGGAGAAGATGGTGGGGAGGACGGGCCAGGAGAGCATGGTGTTCCTAACGAATATATCAGCCCTCCATCAACATCAACATACCCGCCTGAGAGTACGTTTGATACAATCGATGGAACGGATGTCCCTCAACTCCCTACCGACGATACAGATCAAACGCCTACCAACATCACAATAGTGGACAGACGCCGTACTGGCCGCGGGCGCTCAGTACTTCAGTATCGATTCCGGATTGAGTCTCAACTTCCCAAGACCGACTATTGGGCCAATGTCGATTACTTGGAGCATCTGTTTGGATACCCAGCCCTGGCTCACCAAGCAATTGACAGGTTCGAGGACTTCATGGCAACAGGACAAGTGGTCCCGAGGTTGCCCAAGGTCCCAACAATCAGAAGGAACTGAGGGGTCAAGATGTTGTGGACAGACCTAGTCGGGTCTTATTGCTTTGGGCTTCTGTTGCATGTGAATCTTAGCTGTGTGGGTGGACGTTGATTTCCAGGCGTTCGGCATCGTTACATATAGATCGCGTTGGCATTATAGATGACAACATCTATTTGAATCAATCAAGTCCAAACGTCCACGATTTCTGAACGGAAGTGTGACCCTGATACCATTGTGACAGTTTCTAAGCTGATAGAGGCTGGGGGATTTATCGTTTATAGATAAGCCTACCATGTAATTGCCGCGGTGCCTTCCGAGATGTAACTAATGCTGAATTGAGCGGAAGCCTGGCGAAAGGAGTGAAATATTAGATTATTGGTCCATATTTCCCATAGAACACAGCCCTTCAGCCTTTTATGCAAGCGCTCCTCGATTGCTTGGTCCTGAAGAAGTCTTGCCCATACTTTTTCCCACAGCCTAGTATCAGCCCATCGTGGAAGCGCTCCTCGTGTACCTGGTTTTGTAAACGGAAATGCGCCGAATCCGTTCGTCCGTCGTTGGTATTGTGATTTGGAATGAAGGACAAATATTCGAGAGAAATTGAAGACTGGATTCAAATCTGGTCTGGGGATCCTTATTCCACAGCGTCGATGACTTGCTGAATGATCGTGCAACCATGCTATTGGATGCTAGGTGTTCCAGGAGTTAGGAGCACATTCAAACCCCATCATCATCAAGGTCGGACACGACATCTTTACCACTAGCAGCTAGGAAATTTTGGCTTTTCGCTAGCATCCAAAGCGCCACCATTAGTAACGCTACTGGCGCTCTTTCTCCTGTCTGCCTTCAGAATCAGAGTGTGCTGGCTCATTCTGTAGTAGCTGATCTAGTAATTCCCCAAGGCCGACCTTGTTATCCTCTGTACGCTGGCCGTAAGGATCTTATCAAGTCACTGGCGCTCTTTCTCCCATTTACCTTCAGGATCAGGGGACGCTCGCTTGTCCTGCAGCGTCTAATCTACCAAGTGCGCGACGTCGACCTCAACTCCTGTGCCACTGGCCGTATTAGTCGTCTGGGAAGTACCGAGAGGAGGTACCAAGCTTGATAGGTATCTGTCCGTGCTCTCGTTATCTGCGTTGGTGATGTATTGGCTTTCTGCCTGGCCGACAGGCTGTATCAAGTACATAGAATTTCGTAATATCAGGCTTGGGCTCAGTCAAACCCATGGATACCTCCCAATAATATAGAAAGCTCTCTCTATATTCGTGGGGCGCCTCTTCGCTGCTAAGTATCATATCATAGCATAACGTGCGCCTGAAGAAATCGATGTCATTCTTGAGGGTGTGATACGGCAAGACTTTTCAGGCAATTAAGCAGGATTAAACCCCGTAGAGTACACCCCTGAGTCGGCCACCCTGTAGGGCTGGTTACACCTAGATTTCTGCGTCGAATACCATAATTCCATAATTCTCGAATCATACCAGCGCCAACAAAGCGCTTAGTACGAAAGTTGTGGAAAGTAGGAGTGCTACAAAAAGCTATGACTTTGGCCGACTCAAGGGTTAATCCCTGAGCACCCCTGCGGTGGAAGTCGCCCGGAGACTTGCATTACATTAGCGCCTTTCTGCTTTCAGGTACAAGTATTCGCCTTCTCCTTCCTCCACCTTTTTGGTCTCTTTTCCTATCGTACAAGCTGAGAGTCTTCGTGAAGCCCACCTTCTTAACCTCTCCACATTCTTTACATACACCTCTGCAGCCATGTTTCCGCACGACATTGATGCTCGTATGTGGCATTACACGCTACATGGCACGGCCCTTCCATCGTGGTACGCACGATCCAACGTTGCTGGGGAATTGGCCCCCCTCAGCTACAACGGATTGTGCGTATCGCAAGGGTGTTAGTACCCTACCTGCTACGAATGGCTTAGAAGATATTTCTTGAAGTATCGCTTTCGTCCAACGAAGTACAAACAGGCTTCTACGTCTACAAGTGGGAGCCGCTCATCGAGCCTACCGCCGACGGTGATACTTCGACGCACAACTCATCAAGTAATCAGCCATACATCAGACCTCTCCGGTACCCTTTATTCCATCATCGTCTGATCAATACATACTAACTCCTACTTCCTAGTCTCCCTAGAGGTCAACTCTGACGTCTGCGCTCCCTCTCTAACTCCCCTTACGAGTCTCTCGACTACATAAATTTCTACATCGCCTCCCAAATCCAACAGTCCACCGCACCACCCACTACGCCGCCACAAACAGCACGCTCCTGAATTGAAAGACCATGCAAATGGTATCCCAGAAAAGCCGAATGATTGAAGAAAACGGGGAAGGACTGGAAACGGAGGCAAATAATTGGACCATACCAGCGGTAAGATCACACGGTGTACCTTCGAGAGACTGGCCACCTCTCAAAGGTTGAAGTCAAACACTAGATCTTCCTACTGCTGGGTAGATGGGGAAATTTGCGTCTGGTTTCTACATAGTTGGAGAATGGAGAGTTGAGGAGAGATCACAAACTTGCGCAAAACGCTACAAGATCCTTGCGCTTGCCCTTCCACGCAACCAACCACAAACAAGAGTAGTGATTTCCTCCCTCAAGGAGAACACTCCATGGTCGCTCTGTGGCTATCATTCTCGCGCTTACCCTTGAACACCACGCAACCAACCATCCACTGAGAAGAGTGGCTGTGTTCTCACTCAAGGAACATATCAATGACCGGCCAACCTTGCACTTGCCCTCGAGCACCACGCAATCATCTATCAAGACGAGTAGTGACTCCTATACCGGAGGAAACGCCTCCGGACGCGGCCAAGGTCCGGGTGACGCCCCTTGAATCCGCTACAGATATGGCGCAGTCGCTTTGGTGGGGTGTCTCTGAAGGCATCAAAGAACGCCGGCAAATCCGCCGGGAACCTCTTCGTAGTGGCCACGATACTCAAAGAGGCTCGCCATCATACCCCTCTCTTGATACCGCATACGCCCCAGTTGACTCCGGACGTCTCGGCCTTGCACGCCCAGACTCTTCGGAGCAATAGACCCGCCACGAGCTCTTTACCAAGCAGTCTGAAGTCACACGTGCGTTGCTCAGCAGCGGCGATGACAGAATCATCATAGCTTGCCAGCCCAGCAGCGATAGCTCTTGACTTCACTATGGTCTAGGACCAAATACCCACACTTCCACACTTCCACACACAATCGCGCGCCATGCTTGAGTCACAAACGATAAACATCGCCGGATCAAGGCAGCAGCATGCTTAATTGCATTTTCGACCAAAGCAGCAGCTTGAGCTGATCATCGCACACAAGACAAAAGAGAAAAAGGTATACCAGCGTTCAACTTGAATGCCAGTGGTCACGCAGAGATGTGATGGCAAGGGCAGGGTATGCGCGTGTGGGAGCTGTGGACTACCTGGGTCGAGAGGATACGCGTGAGACGTGGAAGCTGGGCGTGATGCTGATGATGGCGGGTAGCCCTCTCATCTTAGTCACAGTAGGGATAGGCTTGTTAGACAAAAGGAATGAAACTCGTAGATGATGAGAGCGTTTAGTGCTCGATATGAAAGCGGTTTGGGTATCGAGTGTTCTCAAGAGACTGGCCACCTCTTGAGGATACAAGATATTCAGATCGCTGGGATGAGGGCGAGGTGTAGCATATATAAACAGAATGAAAACATGAAGACCAGAATGTCGTCTAATATAATCTAGTTCTGTGATTATGTATTCGCGCCAATTCCGTGCTCTAGTATCCCACGCGCCGGCCTCATTTAGCGTGCCAAGCTTTTAGGAGGACGGGATAAGGCGGCGGTCCTTACCAAAAGATTCTCCCCGCAGCCCGGAGCGAAACTTTTGTCGGCGGAGCAGTCCCAGAGTCCCTAGAAGTTAGTTACTCGGGATAGGACATAGCCTCGATCGTCGTCCTTTCGAACTTTATACATCCCGTCCTTGTAGACAAAAATAATTAAAACTCCTATCAACCAACCAATTAATAACATGATTGAAGCTTCCCCAAACATCAAAGCAGTTACAATTACTCCATACGACAGCAAATGATCTAGCGATTGGCATGTAAGTGTCTGAAAAGGACTGCCTTGAATACTAGCAGCCATTATCATTACACTCTTCCATGCTAGTACGCACTGCCTAGGAGGCAAACGCGCCAAGTGGGTAGACACCCCTAATATCTTGGTCCTGGCGCGGCATCGCTTTAATCGCTATACTACGGGTGAGGAAATATGCCATTCGAGAAGCCTCTACGAGAGTATACTATCACAGTGTCTTGAGCTTAGGGCTGTATGGTCTCGTCTCCACATAATCTCGTTATACAGGGTGTACCGAGTATTTTGGAAGTAAGCTGATCCCAACCATCTACTACTTACTAAATACTAACGTCTTCGGATTTTTACTTAGGAAGATGCTCCTCAGTCAACCACTCGCGGCCTAGATGGACTGGTCCTACCCTCTCGAGCCTCTCGTCCCTATCCTACCTCCAGACGAATTTCGGAGTAGACGGTGCTATCGGTCTAAAATACTGCATGGGCATAGAGCTAGAAAGAGTGGGCTACAATGGATGGCAAGGGAAATAGATCCTCATCTCTCGCTGCTCGAGTTGATTCGAGTCTTCAGAGCCTGGCAGGATTTCGAGTAAATTACTACATGAAATCTGGCTTATCCCATGAATCAGCAACGGCAGGGCTCGTTTAGCTTGGCGGTGACTCAACCCTCTGAACGAGCCCTCTGCTGGTTCATGGGATACGACGGTGAGGATATCTGGCTTTGAAAACGGTCCAGCTGTTCAGCCTAAACAAGGTCGTGGTACACTTAGGGGACCAGTACGCGATTCTTTAGGCGGAGGTGGAGATAAGGAAGGCATTTTATACTCAGAAGATCAGAACACCATCCTCTAGAAGAAAGTAGAGATACCCAGCAGTAACTTAGGCAGGAACCGTCATGTTACAATTAGAGGATTAGAACACTATCCTCCAAAATGAAGGTAGAGACACCGGGCGGCAAACTGTTCAAGCCAGACAAGATCATGTTGCACCCAAGGTCGCACGACGTTCAGCTCTAAAATACAACACCGCGATGGCCTACGCGTGTGCGAGAAGCATCTTAAGCACTCAAGTACACAAAAGGATTTCCACGAGCTGTGTCCCCAGCCAAAAATAATATTGCCAGACGTACGCTACTCGACGTAGCTACTTCCTCCATCATTATAGGCATATACTGTACTCTGCCATACAAATGCTCGGACAAGGTCACGCTACACTCAGAGGATCATACTATGGAGACATCAGGTGCCAAGATGTTCAGTTTAGGCAAGATCATGTTATATTATGAGGTAGCAATCTGCTCAGTCTAGACAAGGTCATGTTGCACCAAGACGATCAGGACGTGATCGTCCCGGACAAAGACAACCCCGATTCGATATATCGAATGAGTAGGCGGTGGATATTCATGGCCCTCATGTCGCCGGAAAGTCTTTCCCCAGTACCGTTGTACTTATGTACTTCAATTGCAAGCTCGCCTGGAGCAAGCTTCATCAGCGGAAACTAGGCAAAGGTACGTCCTTGAATACTTTGATTTATTCTTAGCAGAACTCGTGCAGTCCTCGTACTGCCCAAAGGTCTTATCGCTTGATCGGTCGAGGACACCAATCACCTTCTTGGGATCACGAGATGTGAGCGATATGATTAGTGGTTGTTATCAACATCAGATAAAATCTTCGGGCAGTACGAGTATGAGCGCTAAAATCTGTAATCGGATGCAGCGCCACTCCGACGTCCGTTTCGAAGTCATGTCGCAATGCGTCCAGGCGAGCAAGGTTGTCAATTATGCCTGTACCAACCAAAAGGATACGCATGAATTTCTGGCTAACAAATTCTTTGTTGTTCGCAATCGATTCAGCCAAGTTCTGGTTTCCGAAAGCGGAATTGTCGTGCATAGGTAACAATGAAAGTATGTCGACCTTTGATGGATTATGCATTGTCTGAGAAAGAAGAATGAGATTACCACGACTCTATCCCTGCAAACAGTCTATATAGTGCTTCGTTACCACTAATCCGGCGTTGTGTTATTGTTGATATTGTTCGAATTGCGCTGCTTGCAGGATTGCAAGTGCGGATAATGATTCTTTCATGTTCATAGACCATTAATAGGCAAGTGAGTCAGTAATCCTCTGGCTACTCTTGAGCACCCAACTCTACAATGCCTGAAACTTCTAAAACATATCGCCAGCGCACTCTTGATATACTCCCGTATGTGGGGCTCGCTAGTAAACTAGTGATCTATACCTGCGGATTCTTATTACTTCTTACTTACGTCTTGGCTTTTTATTACCCAGCGCAAGCCCCTACTCTACAATCCCTCGACGACCCAATTATCCCCCCCTTCGTCTCCCAATCCGACACCCAACGAAACCTAACCACAGACATCCAATACTGTAACGATCACTCCCTACACTATCATCATTATCTCCCCCCAAAATCTTACTGCGCTACCTCCATCGCTGATAACCTTCTCCATCTCCTACCCCGCCCAAAACGCTCCAAGTGGTTCTGGTGGCTCAAAAACTCCGCAGGCCTCGATACTGCACGCCTTACACCCATCCAAGAGGAGGGCCTAAAACGCTGGTATAAATGCAGTCTCTCACCCACCAACACGACCTTCTCCTCTACCCCCGCCCCCTTCGACCTCCCCTGCGCCTTCGAAGCCTTCGATCTCATCTTCTTCGCCGCCCTCTTCCGCCGCCACTCTATTCCCCTTATCTGGGTCCCCTACTCCCCCTCACTCACCTCCAGAGGCCTGACAAGCCACCACCGCAACGGATCAACAGACATTAAAATTCGGCTTCCGCCCGCGCAACGCCCCACCCAAAACGCCACGATCCCGGAATTATGGGCGTATCGGCACGGTCAAACCCCCTCTATCATCTCCACCCTCCTCCACGAAATGATCCACGCGACCTTCGAGATCTACAGCTGTCCCGGTCAACTCTGCTGCCCCGCGCCTCCGCCATTCCCCCAAAAAACGCTACCAAAACACGGCTCTCTCCTCCCCCACTCCCGCACGGTAGGCTTAACGGGCCACGGTCCCGCCTTCCAAACCCTCGCTCTCGCCCTCGACTTCCTTCTCTACCCCGCCCTTCTCGGCAGACCGGAAGAAGAGTGGGAACAATGGGATTTAGACACCCTTGGCTATAGTTTTCGGAAAGAATTGCAGGAGCTGCTTTTGGAGTGGGACGAGGATGAGGAGTGGCCGTTTGAGATGTGGGCCGGGTTGTGGGCGTGGTTTCGAGAGGTGAGGGGGGAGTTGCCACAGTTTTATGAGCGGGCGAGACGGGGTGGAGGGTGGGCTGGTGCGATTAACAGGATTGATTTTGGGCCTTTTTTTCTTGTGCTTTGTTGCTTGTGTGGGTGGAATTGGACTTTTTGGGGTTTTTTTTGCTTTTTGGGTGTTGCTGGTGCGGTGGATCTTACTTTTCTTCATCGGTTTTGCTTGCTTTCTGTTGGGTTGGTCCTACTGGGAGTGCTGTGGAAGAAGGTGGGGCAGAAGCTTCGTGAGAGGCGCCGTGCGCGAGCTTAAGAGGAAGGTTTACCCTTATTTATTAGAAGCTTGTGCTGGGAAAGCTGTTTTGCCTTAATCCTTGAATAATCATATAGAGAAAGTATTTGGTTCTGGGGATCATCGTTGCCATTTCATATCATAGAATCAACAATAACGTCGAAATCCATCTCTTACCTAATCTATCTCTCTTAATAACGAGGTAAAAGCCTGAGAGCGATTAAAAAGTCGATTAAAAAGCGATTAAAAGAGTAATTAAAAAAATAATAAATAAAGAGGGGTATTAGCGATATAAATAATAATATATAGAAAAAATAAAAGTGAGGGTAGAAAATTTATATATATATAATTTAAAAAACGGTTAGTAATTAATTAATATAGAGATATTTAGATTTATATAAAAATTATAACTTCTCGTACCCGATATATTTTATAAAACGTCTTATTACTCTAAATAATATAGTATAATAAATCGATACTATATACGTCTTTTTTATTTATATAGTATTTCGCTTCGATTTTCTTAATCTTAAAGTCTATAGTATTTTTATATAAATATAGAGTAGTAATATTAAATAGAAATATATTCGATATCCTACCCTTATAAAATAGTATAATATATTCGATAATTTAAATATATAGTAATATCGAGTCTCTATATATATCTATTAATAAAGTATAGTATTATTAATACTATTTATTAAGTATTTAATAATTTCGTAACTAGGTACTCTATACTAGAAATTCTAAATTACCGGGAAATAATATAATATAAGAATTAGAATCTTTTTACGCCTCGTAGAGATATTTTATACTTTGTATACAAATTCGATATATTATAGAAAGATCTTATATATTATATACTATTATAGAAAAATTAACTCTTATTAAGGGATAGAGATTAAAGACGTTTACTCGTCGTTATATTAATTTATCTAGATAAAGAAGTATAGTATATTAGATTTTCGAGTCAAGTTATATTTCTTGAGTCGCGAGGGTCCTTAACCTCCGTTCTATAAATTAATAACTATATTTCTAATAAAGTTACCGTAGCCCTTAATAATCCTAGCGCTACCGCTAGTATTAATATATTAATAAACACTACGTAGTTTATAATTAATTTATTATTAATAAGTAATATCTTTATTAATAAGACTAAAAAGAAGTTTAAATCAAGAGAGCTCCCTAGATTAAATTAAAAAAACTTTTTAGTTACAAGAATTATATAAAATTATAACAAGATCATTAATAAAATAATATAAGGGAAAGAGAGAGGGAGTAGAGTTTAAATAAAGAAAAAAAAATTAAATAAATATTTAATAAAGTCGTAGTTAACGAGAATATATTTTAGTTAATATAGTACTGGATTTTCTTTTTTTATACTACGATTTTATAGATTAAATATCTTTATAATTACTTTTAGCGGGGAATTATTCGATATACTATAATTAAATATTATAATAGTTTTAAGTTTTTTAACTAGAATTTATTTACCGCCTCTTCTTTATAAATTTTTAAATATTATCCTAGATTATTACTTTTTTATACTCGAGGTATAGTATCTACTCTTTTATATAAATATCTCAAAATAATATTAGAAAGAAAAGTAATATTTCGTCGTTAAATTTCTATAGAAGTTAACTCTATATATTATTTAATATTATTATTTTTACGAGACCTTTTATTTCTAAATAAATTACTATAATATTATTATAATTAATACTAGATTATTAATATTACCTTCGTCCGCTATACTTTATATTTTAATAATATTATTCTATAATAATAAAAAATAAAGACGAGAGGAGTAAATAAATAAACTAATCTAGTATTAAATCTAAATATCTAGAGTATATATAATAATATAAAGTAAATAAGAAATTTAATAAAAATCTTTATAATATAATAGTAAAATTAATTTCTAAGGAATTTTATAAACTAGGAATTATTAACTCTTAATATAAAATATCGAATATTATTATTACACTTCGGATTAGCGTAGGGTAGGGTAGGAATCGAGATATAATCTCTACTCTAACCTAGTATAGAGATCTATTAACGTAGAGTTTAAAGTAAAATAAAGTAAAATAGAGATCCTTTAAGGATCTCTACTATATTAAAGCGGACTTCTAATAATTATTTTAATAACGTTACTACCTCTATAGATATATAAATTTATAACTACTATTACTTTTATAAATATATATATTTATAGCTACTACTACCTTTATAGATATATATACTCATGACTATTACTATTTCTATAGATATATATATTTATAGCTACTACTACCTTTATAGATATATATATTTATAGTTACTACTACTACTACCTCTATAGATATACGTATTTATAGCTACTACTACCTCTATATATATACGTATTTATAGTTACTACTACCTCTATAAATACGCGTACTCATGGGATAAAGGCTCGGATTTATAATTATTTAAATTAATATTAAAATTGAAACTATTATTAACCTAAAGTTAGATATAACCGAAAGTTATATTAAAAACGTAGTTTAACTCGTTTATTTTAAAGTTAAGAGGACGTTTAAATAATAGTTTAATTTAAAATTTAAAATTAACCCTTTTTAAATATTTATTAATATATTTCAATATTAGTATTTTATTACAATTAAGGTTCGCTAGGAACTTTAGTAAACTTAATATATTTAATATACTAAGGGACTATTTACTACTCGACGTAGTATATAGGCTAATAAGTAGATAAATACTTAACTATTTATTTACTCGATATAGGAATAAGCGAGTAAACGGATAAATAGTATAGTTTCTTTCTTTTATATAAACTACGTATTTTCCTAGTAGATAGAAGCTTCGTATTTAACTTTCCTTAAAACTTTTAATTATTAATTCTAAATATAGACGTTTATTAAATTATTAATTAAGTTTATTAAATTTATTTAATTTTATTTTATATTAATACGAAACTTATTATCCTTTAATCTTTAATACTTTTTTTTACGAGTACTAATCTAGGTCTTATTAATATTATATTTAGGTATCGAACGGAGAGTTTTAATACTTTAAATATCTTTAGGATAAATATTTTAGGATTAATAAAAATCTTAACTCTAAATATTTAAAATAATACTAGAAAACGTAGTATTATAAAAGATAAAGACTATATTAAAATTACCCGCCTAAATTACTACTATAAAGAGCGCGAAAAGTTTAACGACTAGTTATTATAACTCTAGTTATTCTTTATATTTAATAAGAATATTATATTAATTATTAAATAAAGAATCTTTATAATAACTTATATAAGAAGTAATATTTAGAAATAGGTTAAATTATTCTTAAAGCGTTATATAAAGGTAGTAAACGAGAGTAATAATTTATTAATAAAACTTTAAATAAAGAGTTTCTTTAGGTTTAAAATTAAAATTCGTCGCGTATTTAAATTATCTAACGAGAGTAACGTAGTAGTCCGTGTTATTTAATATTTAATATAACGGAGATCTACGTCCGACTATTGGGCGCAGTTTTAATATTATATAATATTAACGAACTAGGACGATATTATCCTTATAACGATATATCGACGAGGATTAAAAAATAATATAAAAAACGAATTTATATAAATAGGAGCCGCTATAAAGGACCTCGATATATTTATAGAATAAATAATCGAAGTCGATAATAAGTTATATAAACGTATAATAGAGAAATACTATAACGGAGGAATTAACGGATAAGAATATTTAGGAGTTTATAATAACGAATATAATTCGGTTAATTATTACCGCTATAAAAAACTTAACCCGTATAATTATATATTAATAAAACTCGATTTTATTAAAAAGGGACCCACGAGAGGATTCTAGAAAAAAGGTAAATAGTAATAAAGAAATAAGAAAATAATAAATTATTATAATTATAATAAACCGAGCTATATCGCTAGGAATTATTATTCGAAAAATATAATAAATCGATAATAATTAAATATATTAGAGAAGGAGATACCGGATAATATATTTAAATCCCTTAGAAATCTAGTATAAGACGATATTATATTTAATAATTTACTCGAAAAGTAGGGGGGGATTAAAAAAGAGATTATTTAAAAAATTCCAGAACTCGAAGAACTAGATAATAATATTAATAAAACTCTAGAGGAAGATTTAGAAAAAGGATAGAAATAAAAATAAAATATAATAGACTTTAAAGAATAGCTTTAAGTAATAGACTACCTCGATAACTCTAGAACCTAGTTTATTATATTAGAAGAGAAACCCGAGGATAAGAAAAGAAAAAAAAACCCTCTAAAATTAACTATATCTATAATAAGTATCACCCAAGATATAGGGAAATATACTAGTTAATATATATAAGCGAATACTATAAAAGGTAAGCGAAAATATATCGTAAAACTAGGGTATAATTATAATTAGTAGAATAACTACGCTAAGGATAATTATCCGTAATATTTAATTAAGAAAAGGGAGAACTAAATCTTCCTAAACTATAATAAGAAATAGTAATTATAATTACGAAACCAGATAAGTTATAGTAGGAAAACGAAATACTATAATTAAAACGAATAATATTATTATTTAACCGAAGGTTACGAAAGGTACTTCGAGTCTAAAGAGTATTATAAATTCCTATCTTCGTCGGGAAAAGACTAGTCCCTTATATTAAAAAAAATATAAAGAGATTAATATACTAACCCTAGAATAATATTTATATTTAATTTAATATAATATATATATACGAATACCGGTAAAAGTTAACGGATATAAAATTATTATAATAATAGATTCGGGAGTAACTAGTAATTTTATATCTCGAATAATAACTTAGGTAATTAACTTACTAACTCGAGAAAAAGAGAAATAATATAAACTTTAGTTAATCGACGGGTCGAAGTTATTAATAAGAAAAATAAATAAGAAAATATTCCCGTTATTAATTATTATTTAATACTACTATAAAGAAATTACCTTCGATATAATAAGAATAATTATTTATTATATTATTCTAGGAATATTTTAGTTAAAGAAATATAACCTAATAATCGATTAAAAGAAAAAAGTATTTATATTTCTATATATTAGAAATATCGCTAGTATAATACTTATATACTTATAAAGGATAGTTATAAATAAAAAGTCGAATCGTAGCCTAGTCGAAACTAGTAGTATTTTATCTTCGTATGAAAATAACCTCGTATAAGGATCCGACTTAATATATATTAATTAAAGAAATTAATAGAGCGAATAAATTAGAGTTCCTAGAAATAAAAACGAACCTCCTAATATCTCTAAAAAATATTAATAATAAAAGTATCTTTTTTAGGAAGAGATAATTATAAAAATATTACTTAAATATTAATTATAGGATTATAAAATCGAACTCGAATTTAATAAAATACCGATATTTAAACCTATTTACGCTTTATTAGAAAAAGAACTCGGAGTATTTCGCGGGTATATCGACGAGAATTTTAAAAAAGAATTTATTTAAAAATCTAAATTACTAGTAAATTATCTAATCCTTTTTATAGTAAAAAAGGATAAAAGTCTATAACTATATATAAATTATCGAAAGTTAAACGATATTATAATAAAGGATCGGTACTCTTTATTAAATATTAACGAGTTATAGGATTAGTTTATTATAATAAAAATCTTTATATAATTAAATCTTCGAGGCGCGTATAATTTAATTCGAATAAAAGAAAGCGAGGAGTAGAAGATTATCTTTAGAATTAAATATAATTATTATAAATATCTAGTAATACCCTTCGGATTTACTAACGTACTAGTAACCTACTAAATATTAATTAATAATATTATATAAACGTATTTAAATATAACGGTAATTATATACCTCGATAATATATTAATTTACTCTATTAATAAAGAAGAATATATTTAATATATATAAAATATCCTAATTTATTTATTACTAACTAGACTTCTATTTAAACTAAAGAAATACGAGTTCTATAAAGAATCGGTTAAGTTCTTTAAATTTATAGTTAATACTAGAGGTATTTATATAAGTCCTAAGAAAATTAGGAGTATTAAAAAATAACTTATATTATATAATATTAAAACGATATAGAGTTTCTTAGGATTTACGAATTTTAATAGAAGGTTTATTAAAGACTACTCTAAAAATTTTTTACTATTAATAGATATTATAAAGAAAGATATTACTTTCTAAGAAAGGAAAGAATAATTATAATTTTTTAAAATATTTAAAGAGGCCTACGAGAAACTACCGGTATTATATTCCTTTCGAAGTAATAAACCGGCTCGAATCGAAACCGACGCTTTAGATTTAATAATAGGCGCTTATATACTCTAATAAAAAGATAATAAATAATACTCTATTATATATTATTCTAAGAAAATATTATTAATAAAGTAGAATTATAATATCTACGATAAAGAATTACTAGTAGTAGTATCTATACTAGAATAATAAAGAGTATACGTAGAAAGTTATTTAAATCTTACTATTTTTATAAACTATAAAAATCTTCTTAACTTTATAATAATAAAATAATTAAATCGAAGATAAGTTAGATAGTTAGAATTATTAAAGTAATATAAATTTAAAATCTTCTATACCCTAGAAAAGAATAACGGTCGCGCGGATATATTTAATAAGCGAGAAGATTATATAAAGGATAAAGATATAATAATATAATTAATCCTTATTTAATAATAGGATAGATCGCTAGTTCTAGTATAATAACTAGTAGCGATATTATATATCTTTATTCCCGGAATTATTAATAGTATCCGGAAGGAGTACGAAAATAATACTTTAACTAGAATATTAAAAAGTTAATAACTATAGGTTAAACTATTAGAATATAATAAAAGAACTTATCTTCCTAAAGGATATCTTAAAGAAATTATTCACGATTACTATAATAATTTAGTTTAAAAATACCCTAGAGTTACTAAAACTATAGAATTTATCTATAGAGAATATAACGTACTAGGACTAAAGTCGTATATCGAAAAATATATTAAAGAATATATCGAATATTAACGGAATAAATCTATAAAATATATTAAATATAGTTAAATCTAGTTCGCCCCTATATTAAAGGTACCGTAGGATAATATTATAATAAATTTTATTATTAAATTACCTAAATTAAAAGATCCTATTATTTTAGAAATCTTTAACTCGATAATAATAATTTATAATAAGTTTAGTAAATACGTTATAATAATATTAATTAAAGAAATTTATTAAGTCGAATAAATCGCCTTCGTACTACTAGATCGATTAATTAGGGATTACGGGATATTTAGATCGATTACTTTTAATAAAAATAAATAATTCACCTTAAATTACTAGAAGATACTAATTAATACTATTAGAACTAAGTTATAAATATTAACTATTTACTATCTATAGATAAATAGGTAAATAGAGCGGATAAATTAAATAATAGAAATATATTTATAATATTACGTAAATAAGAAGTAGAACGATTAGGTAAAACTTCTACCTATAATTTAACTAATATTTAATAATACGTAATTTAATATAACGAAACTCGTATTATTCTTTATAAATTATAGTAAATACGTTAATATATTTCTATAACCGAAATAGAGACCTAACGCGTATAGAGCGCTAGTTTATATAATTAATATAAAAGTATTATATAAGGAGATATAAACTATATTAAATTAATAAATACTCGAATATAGTTAATAATAAATAAATATCGAAAAGAGTATTTTTAGTTAAAAAATAGGGATAAAATATATCTTTTAGTAAAAAATATAATAAGTAAAAAACCGAGTAAAAAACTAGACTATATTAAAATCGGACTATTTTCGATTAGGAAAAATAAAGGATTAATTAATTATAAACTAAATCTTCTAGCCGACGCTAAAATATATTTAATATTCTATATCTCTCGATTAGAGCTAGTAGATTTTAAGATACTTTTATAAAATACCTTTTATTTCTAAATTAAAAAAGAAATAAAGTTCGAGGTAAAGAAGATTCTAGATTAAAAAAATTAAGACTATCTCGTTAAATAAAAAGAATATAATAAGTCGGAGAATATTTAAAAACTATTAATAAACCTAGTTAATTATCGGGAACTTTTAAAAAAGTTCTAGGAATAATAATATAAAAAAGTTAGTTAAAGGTCCCCGGCGAAAAGGACCTTAAAGATATAAAGTTATTAAAATATAGAGCTAAGGTCGCTATATACTTTATTTTACCGAACTTTTTAAATTCTTCTAGATACTTTAATTCCTTTATATTTATAAAATCTTTATCGAATATCTTCTATTTATACTTCTTCAGGAATTTCTTTTATTAGCGAAATTTTTTTAATTTTATATTCTTCTAGCTAACGATTTCGTTCGCCTTTTTTTATATAATTTTAGTCTCTTTTTCCTTACGTTCTAAATATTTTAAAACTTTATTAATTCTTAAAAAATTAATAATAGACTCTAAAAACTCGTATTTTTTCCCGGTCCTAATATACTCCCTATATTTTAACGATAACGAGGATAATCGATATTCGGTTTAACGTATCGCGTAACGTATATATATAACTATAGTTATAAGACCTTTAGAAATAATTTATTCCTATAATTTATTACGTTACTTTATTTAACGAGAAGATATAGGATTATCTTTAAAAATAAAAAAGATTAGAAGAAAAGAGTAGTATTATAATTAAAATTCGCTAGGAATCTTAGTAGACTTAATATACTTAATATATTAAAAACCTATTTACTACTCGATATAGTATATAGGTTAATAAGTAGGTAAGCGTTTAACTACTTATCTACTCGATATAGGAATAAATAAATAAACGGATAAATAGTATAGTTTCTTTCTTTTATATAAACTACGTACTTTCCTAATAGATAGGAGCTTTATATTTAATTTTCCTTAAAACTTTTAATTATGGATTCTGAATATAGATATTTATTAAACTATTAATTAAGTTTATTAAATTTATTTAGTTTTATTTTATATTAATACGAAACCTATTATTCTTTAATTCTTAATACTCCTCTCTACGAGTACTAACCTAGGTCTTATCGACGTTATATTTAGGTATCGAACGGAGAGCCTTAATATATTTTCTCTTAAACTTATTACTTTATTCTTAAAAATATTTCGATTTGAAATTAGTTAAAAGATAAAGAGTAAAGAATAATAATAAATATTAATTATAATAATTATTATAATAATCGTCTCTCTATAGTATAATTTATAATATATTTTATTATTAATCTATAATAGAGGTAGTAATAGTTATAAATATATATATATCTATAAAGATAATAGTAAATATAAGTATATATATCTATAAAGATAGTAGTAATTATAAATATATATATCTATAAAAGTAATAGTAGTAGTAGTAGTTATAAATATATATATCTATAAGGGTAGTAGTAGTAGTAACTATAAATATATATATTTATAAAGGTAGTAGTAGTTATAAATACGTATATCTATAGAGGTAGTAGTAGTTATAAATATATATATCTATAGAGGTAGTAGTAGCTATAAATATATATATCTATAGAGGTAGTAGTAACTATAAGTACGCGTATCTATAAAGGTAGTAGTAATTATAAATATATATATCTATAAGGGTAGTAGTGTTATTAGAATAATTATTAGAAATCTACTTTAGTATAATAAGGATCTCTAAAGAATCTCTACTCTATCCTATTTTATTTCAAAGTAGAGATCGAACCGCGATCTTTACTTTATACCCTATTTTACTCTATTTTATACTAGTATTCCCTCTAGAGATCTCTATATTAATCCGAAGTATAATTATTATATCTTAATTATAATATAAATAGTTTATTAATTTTAATAATTATAATATAAAAACTTCGTTTATAAATTATATATAATTTATAATCTTTAACTCGAGGCTCTATATTTATTAATTAATTAATTATAATATAATATAATAAATATTAATCTAACGAGATATATATTAATTAATAATAATACTCCGCTTTAAAATTTCCAAATTTTAAATTATATAATCTTTTTTTAAATAAAATAAATATTCGAGATATTTTTCTAAACTCTATATTAATAAAGCGAGAAGTTAATATTTTATCGAAAAAGTTAAAAAAATACGTAGATTTATTAAATATATATACTAGCTCTAGAGATTAATTCTATATCTATTTTCGTTTTAAATTACTAAATACGTATTTAGTATTTCGAATATTTTTGAATAATATTAAATAATTCGAAAAAAATTAATCTAAATAGTATCGGTATATAATTAACTATATAATTATATATTAAAATATATAGTCTATAATATCGCGGTAGCTTAAGAGAGTATTACGCGTATATATAATTTTCGTAAATTAATATAATTTAAAATCTAAATTGAATTAATATAATTATAATATTCTATATAATTTTAACGAGTTACCCGACGCTAATAGAAAATTAAAATTTAAGATCTTAAATTCGAAATTACTATTTATAGGTTTTTTTAATTCTTTTTTTTTAAAAATTCTCTCTTCGTTATTTTTCCGCTTAAAGTAAATAAAATACGTATTTAATACCTCGACTCTTTTTATATAAACTTCTACTTTACTAATATATAAAAAGATAAAGAAAAGAATATTATAAAGAATATTTTAAATAACTCGTATATATTACGCGAACTTTATATATTTTAAAAGTTTTAAATTATTAAATAAACTCTTTTTAATTATTAATATTTTTAAATTTAATACTTTTTATCTGAAAACTAATTAAGATAAAGAAGTTCGTAGAATTATTAGAAATTCTAATTATTTAAATTAAGAATAAAATAACGAGTTATATATATTATAAATTTATAATAATTAATTCGGTAATTATTAATTTCTAGAATTATATATTATACCCATTTTGAAGCGAAAATATTAATTATAATTATATTTCTAAAAGTAATTTTAGAATAACTCTATTAATAAATAGTATAATAATAACGATTTTAGCGCTAAATATAAAATAATTATAAATATTTAATATTTTTTTCTTTTAATAATATTAGATCGATTTCTAATATATATATTTATTCTATACTTTAATAATTATATATATTAGAGTATTATTAATATTACCTCGATTATTATTCTAAATCGACTTCGATCGATACTTCGTATTATTATATAAAAAAAATAGTACTTTATAATTTAGCCCCGCGGTTATCGTTTATAAAATATTATATTAATATTTAATTTTATTTATATAACGTCGTTTATTTCTTATTTTATTCTTATTATAGTTAAATATATCGGTAACTCCGGAAACCCCGATTTCTACGTATTTTATACCGAGAATATATAAAATACTAGAAGTACGTATCTCCTTATATCCTATATTTTAAGTATATTATATACCGATTAAATAGCGATTAAATAATAATTAATATTTTATTTTAATTTTAATTTTTAATAGTATCTAGACTAGTAACTCTATATAAGAATATTATTTATTCCTAAACTTGTTTGTAATTTAAATCCCGAATTTTTAATTAGATTTTTACTAGCGTTACTCTATAGGGTTATAAAATTACTTTTAAAATTAAATTTAACTCTCTCGCGTATACTTTAACTCTAACTTTATAATATTAATATTAAGATTTACCGAGACTTATTAAAACTACAAGATACGTAAAATATATTAATTAAATATCGATTAAATAGAATTATTTTTCCGGACTTATCGATATATTTTATATTAACTTTGATTAATATTTATATAATTATATTAATAAACGATATTTTTCTTCTATTTTATTATTTATTTTATAAAAACTCGACTTTGAAAAAGAAGTTATTATTATAATATAATTCTATTAATTTTATTTAACTTCTCTACTTCTATTTTAATATAACTAGGATATAAAATAAAAAAATACTCTATATTTTTATTTTTATTTATATAGTAGTTAGCTCTATTCTAGTTTTTTTCCTCTATTTTCTATTTTAGTTTAAATTTATATTATAATTATATTATAATTTAATAAACCTAGTTAATAATTTAATAAATATCTAAATATTAATCTCGTTCTTTAATATTATTCTTTATTTTTTTTAGAGAAGTAAATTTATTTCATATTTATTTTTCTCGATTTTTCTCTTATTTCTTTCTCGATTTTCGAAAAAGTCGAAATTTCCTTCTTTATTCCGTAGTATAAATAATACTATATTTATAAAAATCTCTTAATAAAGCGAGAGTAAGCGGAGCGAATAATTTATAAATAATTTTTATTAATTAAAAATTATACCGCCTAGTTACCCTAGTATAAAGATATTAATAATAATTAAAATCGAGATTTTAAAGATAATTTAATAAAAGAGTAAAAAGCGAGAATAATAATAAATATAAATTAATAATAAAAGTAAACCGATAATAAAATATATAATAAAGATATTAAATCTAGGATTAAATAATAATGAAAATCTTTATTAAAATATAATTACTTTAATAGTAAAATATTAATAATATAAAAGATATTAATTATTTTATAAATTTACGGGCCTAATATACTAGAATTAAATCGAGGCGCTAATTTTATTATAAAAGTATCGAGGTTTAATTTAGTAATATTTATATTAAAGTCTACTTTATAATAATAATATTATAGAAGTTTTATATTATTTTAATTTTAATTTTAATTAAATTTTACTCTATAATAACGCGTAAACTCTATAATAATTTATATACTCTACAATAACTTATCTTCGACTATTACTATAAGCGATACGTATATTTTTGCGCCTATACACCGCCACTCTCATCACTTTGCCGGTTCGGCGACGTCACCACGCTGAGTCATCTGAGTGCGGAACGGTCCCGTGGGGAGGCTAGAATCGAGCTTCCGCTACAAGACGTAAACAAACATTGGCTCCTAAGTATAACCACCCATGATGAGAAGGCGGAATGAAGATTGATGTCTGGGTTGATCAAGTCTGCAGCACTCAGCAGGAAACGTACGTGCTTCGCCGCTCTATTACCCCCAGCCGCGATTGGCACCGAATTGAAGGCTGGCACACCCAACCCTCGTCCTTTTTATCGAAACTGACTGACCCTGCAAACCATTACTCTTAGGACTACGATACCTTCTCTCCAAAGCCTCGATGAATGGAAAGAGAACCTTAGTCCATCACCACCATCCGCCCAAAAGCGAAAGCGCCAGCTCCCAGCTACCATGGCAGAGATCTTCGGGGACCCTGAGGTCACACCGCGACCGAACAAGAAGCGTAACCTCCATGGCGAGCTTGTCCTTTCGGCTACGCCATCGTCAGAGCCCTCGAGTGTCGGCTCAGAGCTGGAGTCACATAACAGCGGACGAATGAGTCCCTCGAAGCAGATGGCTATACTTGAGGATCTTATGCACCCAGCACTCTTCTACGATTTCGGGACAATTGAGGCCATTATACCTGCAGATGTGGAGGAGATCCGCGCACATATACAATCTCTCGCGGACGGGGTGGGCATTCTTGGATACGATGTAACGTTGCCACATGATGCAAGCGGTAGCTAGGATACTGATACCTTTGGTGCAGGAAAAGGAATTGAGGACCCTTACTGGGGAAGGTAGCATACTCGATGTGAGGGACCGAGGACGTTTCTCATACCCATGGGCCAATGACGGCCCCTTGCGGCAATTGACTGGCGACATGGTGTCGGTTCATAAGCTACAGCGCCTTGTCGCATCTGCGATCGAATGCGAGAGCCAGAGAGCCCACGAAAGCACTTGGAATGAGAACATACATCATAGCATGCTCAAGGCAACATTGAGCACGTCCCGACATGCAAAAAAGCTTGTCATCACATCGTTGTATGTCAATGCACATTCTAGTAGGAGACAGTGCTAATGCTCATGATTTGAATAGGAAGACTACAACCATCGATCCAAAAGACCTCGCCGATGCTAAACTCCCAAAACGTGTCATCGACTATGCAATTACATTGAAGCCTGATGATACAATCCTAAAGATGTGGGAAAGGCTACAACCTTTGCCGAACACCCTAGTAAAGAGCTGGAACCATACTACATACGAGGCTGTGCGGAAGTTTCCTATCGCTGTCAACTTCGAAACCAAAGCGCCCAATAAATCCTGGACCGACGGGAAACCACAACTTGCTATCTGGACACGAGCGCTGATCAAAAGACTGCAGAAACTTCCCGACCTAACCAGTGCAGATCCCGACCTGGCTCTAGACCTACAGATACCAGCGATGCCACTCGTGATTGCCCAAGGTCATGATTGGCACCTGCTGATTATCTCGCAAGAGCCCGCACCGGGCAAATGTAGCACTATCGTGTGGCAAAAGATTGATATTGGTAATACACGGAATTGTTTTGACGCCTACAAGATTGTTGCGGTTCTTCACTACTTGGCAGAGTGGGCGGAGACTACCTGGCGGCCATGGTTCCATGAATTGATTCAATCGTTGGCGACATGAAAGCCATTCGTAGGAGCAGATAGTACCTCCGTATGGTATTGAACGCTGCAGCAGACCACCATGTCTGAACACCACGGAAAGGCGGCAGAGCTTCCTCTAGCGCACGTGCTACAGCACCCATGCGCTGAGCTTTTCCATATCGCTGAAGACTTGGTATTGCTAAAGAGGTGAATAATCTGTCTTGTTATTCCCCGACCCAACTTCGCTGAACAGTACTGGCAAGAGATATCAGCCACCTCGTTGTTTACGGCTGTTGACACACCGCAGGCGCCTTGGATTTTCAATACTCCAGTCCGGCCTTCAGCTCCTATCCATGTTCACAAGCTCATCCTGCAAGCTCGATGGCCATATCTTGACTGAAACTCGAGATATTACCCCCGCTTGGGGGCAATCTGTTCAGCGTCCGACTCCCTCCAAATACACCGAAAGGATCGCCTGAGTGCGCATCTTTATTGGGAATCATGGAGACGGAGAAGTGTTCAACTCAGTAGGCGCGAGCGAAAGAGGGTAAATAACAAAGCGGAAGATAAAAAACTCGAATCTCATTTGGGGAACTGTTGAGAGAGGTGTACATTGAGAGTTGGGAAAATTCCTTACACAGAGCTGTTCACAATTGCTTCGAGTATGGTTTCAGTGAATCTACGTAAGTCCGGTCGACAATATCGGAGATTGCCATGGCCGTATTGGTGGAGGAGGTCGATTGAAAATGCTATACTCGGTGCAACAATCCGGCAGCAAGAAATGAAGAACCGGCAGCTGGTATGACTTGAACGGTAGTCACCTCACTGTCTCATGGGCGGAAAAGCATGGGGTTGGGGGGTCGGGTAGTGAGTCGGGATGAAGCAGACCCAGAGAAGGGATGTGGATGCTGAAAACGACGACAATGACATGCACGATTCTGGTATGACTTGTTAGGGAATGACTGCATCATTTTGTGCATCTTTAGCAGCACCGCTGTTTCGGGTGCGGAAAGCTTGGGGTTGGATTCCTCCTATCCTGGCGCAGCCCACCGTACGGCTTCAGCACCGGGGCCTTTCGAAGACCCATCGCCTTGCCGACCTCAATCTACCCTGAGGACGGCCGGTGTGTTTCAACCTCTACGACAGGAACCAACGAGACAGTCAGACGAAGATACGACTCCGAAAAGCGGACTGCCGACTACTAGATAGTCTGCGCGACCGACAATAGCTCGCCGCTACCATATCGCCGCCGCCGCCGCCGATCAATGGGCCGTAAGAGCAAGGCCTTCTTCAAAAGTACTATCGTGCTTTGGTTGATCATCGCCCGACTCGGTGCTGGCGCGTATGGACGAGTTTACCTAGCTATCGATTCATTGCCTAGCGTCAAGACAGCGGTGAATAGACCTCGTTGCGTCGAAAGCTTTTGTTGGTTTTATATAGAACACTCAAGCATGCTCTCAATAACATTAACGGTCTTATTACACGTCCTCCGTATATATCCGGAGCTTCTTAGCCTTCTCGTATGTCGCTGGCGGCTTTTGCACCCCGGATTTAGTCTTTTTCTCGCTCAAGATACTCAAGATGTTCGTCGCCTTTGCTTTTTCACCGGTGCAATGTAGCAGTTCGTCTTCCCCTAAGTTGCAGATGGCGTGCAAAATGGTATTTGTACGACATTGATTCTTCTATAATATCCATGGCTAACACGCTTTAGCTATATCATAGAGGATTTCATTACTACCGCCTTCCTAGCGCTGGGGATGACGGTACATGTGGCTACACTTCGTGTGTGTCCCTGAGGGATCTGGTAGTGAGTCGGGACGAAGAAGAGCCAGAGCACAAACAAGGGGCAGGGATGCTGAAAACGACGACAACGATAACGACACACACGAAGACGAAGGGATGAAGATAAATTGGAGGATATACCCAGCGAGGCGTTCTGGCATAACCCCGCAATTACGTCTTCTGGTGATTCATAGCTATAGTGATGCCAACGAAAACTGGATCTGGACATCGCAGAACGATTTTTTCAGTAACCTGAGCCTCAAATCCAGCCTGCCGCCAATATTGACGGCTTGGCTTCCGGAGCTCATCGTACGCTGGCTCGTGGTGCTCGATTGGGCGCAGTACAAAGAGTCATAAACCATATTTGGTTTTCGATAACCGGCTTTGCATAATCGACAACAAGAGACCAGATGTACCGCGATAGCCCCACGGCGGAAATTGAGATCAGGCTTAGTGCTTACGGCTTGCAACAGGGAGGCAAGACCGTGATAGGAAGTTTTAGGTTGCAGAAATGGCCTCGCGCTTTCGCATCCACATGCACGACCCAGTTGTTACACCCATACATAACTTCGGCTCGGACGTCTCTTTCAGAAAGTCATACAGCGTAAAGCATACGTTATGGTCGAAGATCGAGGTCCTTTGGGCAGCAGCCTTGAAGACGCTGCCGGCATTGGTGCACCGAACGCTTGTACAGTGTCTGGTACAGTAGCGGGCGCAATTAGTAATGCGGGAGGCGCTGCGGCTGCCAGTCCACCCATTCAATGGTAGAATTGATCCGGGAATCAAGTGCAAACGAGTAGCTGATGACACCCAATCATTAGCTTTGAATGGTGGTGACTTTCGAAATTTCCTCTGGGCAATCTTGGCTCGGTTCCGTGATCGAATACTCGCCCCCGTTACTTGAACTACAATACTTCTTCGCGATTAGCTCGATAAGGAAGAGCTCGTTAGGGTCTCGCTTTGGTACTGCTTCTTCTCCCTGACCGAACATTGGGTATCCATCCCCAAATTTGACATTGCGGGGCGCTGACGTCTCTCGGTACAGATTGTATGAAAGGCGCTTAGTCCGTCTGACTCCTCGCTCTCAGCTCGCTGGTCTCGGTCACGACTACAGGCTACAAACACGAATCCATCTTTCCTATCCCACCCAACCAATTTTCTTCGCGGACAGGCCAGGCTCATGTAATAACAACGTGCTTTGGGACAATTTGAGCGCGTGTATTGGTATCGGCTTCGATACTTTGGGCAGTAAGTTGTTATACCTTATAATAGACAGAGCGGCGAGGTGACTCTTGAAATCTAGTCACCTGAAAACAGCACAACCTTACACCCATCAAAAGGCTTGCGAGATGGAGTTATGCTTCTACGATGAAACCTGCAGAAGAGCCTAGAGATGAAGATGCAGAGGTTATGTAGAGTACGTATGGGAGCGAAGCAAGAAGACGACTACCTCATCCATTGCTAAGAACCTGATACTTAGCTAACTAATACATGCTCTCACCTACCCAGTACAGCGTCATTTCATCAGCCAGCCTGCAATTTGCTATCCATCAAATTCCAACCTCTTCCTCCATTGCCCTCATCGCCCTATCAATCATCTCCGCATACGCCTCCTCATGCGCAATCGTCGACGCAGTCCTCACGCGCATCTCCTCCATCTGAAATTGAGATCCTTCCTCCATCCCATCATCAGCCGCAGAGGTAGACGAGATCGAGGGACTCAGAATTGAAGCATGACCAGCGATATCAGCGATGACGCGGTGTGTGTATGTATGTAGTGGGGGCTGTTGATGGGTTAGCAGGAACGGCGGTGGTGGCTGTGGTCGTGGCTAGGGAGAGGGTGAATTTACCAGAAGAGTGATCGTTAGGGTTTTCCAGGCTTTGAGCGCCAGCCCCGTGAGACGTGTTCATAGCACTCGGACCTTGGTCTTGATTTATAGCAGCAGCAGTAACAACACTATGCGCGGACTGCATGGGAGGAGACTGAGGCTGGTTGGTGAGCGCATCATTGTCCGAATTTGGGGCCGGAGTGCTGACGGGATTACGATTGGTACCCGCTGTTGTAATGGCGGGTATGGTCAGGTTGGCTATTTGAGAGGAGCTGGTAGAAGGATGATAAGACGGTAAGTTAGTGTCGAGGGATAGGCCTTGGGCTGCGACGTTGGCGTTGCTGTTGGGTCCACTCGTGGAAATGACAGATACCAGGGACTCCGATGCCTGGGTATAGGATTGCTTCTCGGTGGAGGTGGTGGAGGTTTGCACCCTATCGTCTGGAACCGAAATGGGGCTGTAGGCTGGAGAAGGCGAGTCTTCCCATCCCTCTCGAGGTCCATCGCCGCCGGAGCTGACAGCTGGGGCTGTCTCAACACCTGGATCTAGTGCTTGTGGGTGGATGGCATCAGCATGTGCCTTATGTTTGTTGAAGATTTGGGAAGACGTACCCGCACCTCTCACGTAATTAGTGGTTTCAGCTGAAGCTGCTTTGGGACTAACGTCGCCCTCGACAATGATGTTTTGACCACTAGTATCATCATGGTTGGGCTCGGCTGGGAAATCGTAACCAGTCCAATCGATATCGCTGAAATCGTTAAAGATTGGTGGATTGTTCGGCACGTTCGACGTATAATTAACGTTATCGTTCGGAACCGCGTCCACAAAGTCACCCCAATCAATGGGAGTGGAGGTGGTCGAGAAGGGGGAAAGAATCGACGACTTTGTTTGTTGCCCAGATGGCGTTGGTATGGGCGTTTGGAGTTGGCCGGCTGCGGATGGGAGGATGTCTTCCATGGCAAAGAAAGTCAGCGGAGGCGGGTCGTACTGTACCTGGGCTCGAGTATGACCGCTTGACGACGAAGGAGGGAAATAAGAAGAAAACTCGCCCATCTGTATGTTCGTCGACGGAGTAGGCAGGCCGTTGCGATTCGCCATATCGTTCATTGGGCGGTCATCAATAGCAGACCCTTCCATCATGCCTATGAATTTGGCGCGGATAAACGCGACGTCTTCCTGCACAGCATCATGCTTGCGCTGCAAATCTAGATTACGACACACCCGGTCAGCATTGTATAAACCATCCATCTCGTTTTGAAGATGCCAGCTCGGAATCCGTCTGTCTTTGAGGGTAGGTCGTCCCAGGAAGTCTTCTAACATGAACTTTATACTTAGAAGAAGGAAGCCACGTACCTTCAAATTTCTCCTTTAGACCTCCATTCAGCCGACGCTCGTTGGCGAGTTCGACTTTGTAGCGGGCAACTTCGATGCGGAGGCCGGTTTTCTCAGCTTCGCAGGCGTTGTAATCCGACTGAAATCCCAGGAGTGATTAATTAGTGCTATTCTTTGTTCTAAAGGGAAGCGGAAAGAGGATAATATCAAGATGAGTGAGAAATCTACTAATGAGAAGACAGTGGCAAGATGCTGAAAGCAAGTTAATGGGATTGTCGCTTGGCCTTGATGCACTCGAAAAGCTAGCTGAGAAGGGGACAGCAGAAAAGCTTCTGGACAGACAAAATCGCTAGGCTTAAGAAAGATGCTTGCTTCAACTTACATGCATGTCATGATTCAACTCCCGGACCAAAACTCTATGCTTCTCGCACCAGAACTCCGCCGGCTTGATCCTGAATGTATCCTCGAATTTCAGCCAGCCATCCCATTTCGCTTTGGGTTGTCGGAAGCAAAGCTGACTCACATGACTTGGCAATCATCGCTCGCATCCGCCACGCGCCCGTCGCAGAAACGGCGGATTTGGTAATCTTCGAAAGCGTTGAAGGTGGAGGGAACGGCGGGGAGGTCGAGATACTGGATGGAGAGAATTAGTCGCGATTTACGGACTGAGTGGGGGGTTTTGGATGTAGAGCTTGGGAGGAAGGAAGAAATGTTACGTACGCCGTGGTCCATTGGATAATCCACGTCAGGAATGGAGAAATGGTTGTAGGTATCCGCAGTGGCATTGCCTGGAAAGGCGAAAGAGGTTTGATCCCGCTGCTGCTGCTGGTGGGCCTCATACGTCTGGTAGGTTGAGGCGTATGGGCCTGAATTGGGAATGAAACTAGAATTGCCCATTTGCGTGGCCTGGCCCATCGGATCATCCACAGCAGGAATGCAGAAACGGTTGTAGGTCTCCGCAATGGCATTGGAGGGGAAGGCGAAAGTGCTTTGGTCCTGCTGCTGCTGTTGGGGCTGGTTTGACTGGTAAGTTGAGGTGGATGTGCCTGAATTGGGATTGGAGTAAGCATTGCCCATGTGCGTGTCCATTGGGTAGCAAGCCTGACTCTGGTGAGGTCGATTAGATTGGACGAGGGAGAAGGGTGATTCTTTGGCCTCGGCATAACCATTGCCGTTGGGACCGTTGGAATTGATCATGTTACCATTGAGACCATTTGGATCGAAGACAATGTCGTTGGGACCATTGGTGTTGTTGCCATTAGGACCATTTGCATTGAAGTCAATGCCGTTGGAGTTAAGCATGTTGCCATTCAGACCGTTTGCATCGAATCTCATGCCGTGGGCACCGTTCGTATAGAAGGCTCTGGAGTCCCAAAAATTATTCTCAAAACCATCATTGCCGTTGAAACCATTGGCCTGTCCAGGTTCCTCATTCTTAGCGGGATATTTAATGCTGGACAATTCCATTTCCATGTTCGGGTCCTGACGGTCGTATTGCTGTCCTTGAAAATGAAAGTTCGCATGGGTATTGAGAGTCGTGGACGAAAGTGCTTTGTCTATCGCCATGTTGCCATGATATGCAGGGTCACGACGGGAGGGTGCAGGCACCTGAGTCTCCTGAAACGAAGAGTCCATTGTTCTTCTCGCTCGATGTTCTGGATGATGTCTTGGGTGACTTGAAGAAAAAGAAGAAGAAGGTGATGTCTTGGATAATGTCTTGGATAATGTCTTGGATGACTCGAAGAAAAAGAATGGGATTGTGCTTGGATGTCTTGGATGTCAACGCGATCAAGTGTGGTGATGATGTGGGATGAATCTCGGAAACTGGACTTATAGGCCTTGAAGCAGTTGACTGAAAGTGGGTTCGTGGACTGGGTATAGGTTTATGTACTCCTCGAGGGAACATCCTTCAAACAACGACGCTAGAAAGTAGGTCGTACGCTTTGCAGGATAGTATGGTGTATTGCAGGATGACGATGTACATTGCTGGAAGATGGGGTGCGCAGTAGGTAAGTCTGACGCAGTGCAGGAGGTTAACTAGGTGATCTCGCAATTGGTAGAAGGAGACGCTATCTCGAAGGGAGCGTGTCATATGCGTTGCAGGAGAGTATTTTGCCTCACGGGAAAGTCTAATGCATAGCATTTCCCCACCTAGACGGGCTGATACATCGCATACGCATACTGCGGCTAGTGAATGGCTTCGACCATGCCGGACTGCCAGACCTCATCCCCACAGAGAGATGCCGAGACTACAGTGTTCTGGCCCAGCTGTATCCTGGTGGCATGCAATGCATTAGACCTTCCTGCAACGTAGCCGAACTCCCTACGAGGCGTAAGAAGGCTGTGTTCCTTGCATAATACCGCTGTCCCTCCTCTCCCCTAAAATATCAAATCTGGTACATAAGCAACAGCTTCCCATACCTCTCTCCACCGAAAAACCAGAAGCTTCACCACAAAGTACCCAGCAGACGCACGCTCGACGGATAACATCGACAACAGCGCGAGGTCTTTCAATCGCAAATCCAAAACCTTTACTTGCAATAATTTAATAAACTTCGCTCATAAGTGCCAGTCAACTGCCAGCGACAGCTTTGTCAGCCTCGCTTGTAATCCATAGCCCGATCTGAACAGCGCGACAGCCTTCGCTCCCCAGTCGGAGCTCAATACCAGAAACACCTGCCTCTGTTCCAAGCCCAGCAGCAAATTGAACCTCAACATTGGATAGCTTCAACGCCACGCTCAGAACAGCTTCCGCGTTAGCATTAGGAGCGGCGCCTCTCATAAACATCACATTGACAACATAATACTTGCACCAAATTGTACACCAAATCCACAAACGTCTTCCCTACTCCACGTCTCACGACTCTTGGAATAGTCATACCTTTGGCCTTTGTCTTTGTCTACTTGCAACTGCAACAAGCATCTGCATTTCAGATCTTTATTACATTTGCCAAAAGATGAATCCTCACCCGGTAGCGGCACGATGGGTTGCTGGGCGTCGTCGTTCCTCCCGAATTGGACCCAGGGGATCTATCCTCAGCGACAGCGGTGCGGGCCAACCTTCCAGGCCCACTGTTCCAGACCACACCATCCAAAACTTCCATCGGCAGCCTCAGGACAATGGGCACGTTCCAGCTTTCGAAGACGCCGCTGGACCTTCCATTCAAAACAATCAGGACTCCGCCACGGACACAGATAACCACAATGATGGCACGTCATCCGTCACGTCTATGGATACTGACGAGCTTCCGCCGAAGTCCGGCAAGCAAAAGCGCTTCAAATGTATAGCAACCAAGATTGACGGGCAGCCCTGCAACAACCAAGCTTTACCTTTCGCTCTCGGACATCCCCACTGCGGTACTCACAAGGAGTGTCCTGGTACCACGAACGGGATCAAATGCAGCGTTCGCGTTCGGAAAGCTGTCGACTATTGTGCCAGACATGCTACGAAGCCTGCCATCGGCGGTCCACCTGCACCAGCTGAGGCCGTGCGTCAACAAAACAATGAGCGTGTCAGCCTTCGTGGCGGGTTCATTCCCGCCCAGGTCTATCCTGCTCTCGCGGCCAAACCAGAAGAGATTTCACATGGCAGTAGCACCAAGCTCCAAGAGCAGGCGCGCCTACCAGCCGTTAACGCTGACGGCTCTGTTACCGCCTCTCGCTGGGACCTTCGCCCCACTCACCTTGGTGATACCAACAGACACGCCTCTGATGCTGCGCGTACGTACCTTTCTTGACCAAGCCCCCTTCCCACCCATAAATCCCAACACTAACGCCCGAACTCCTAGAAGAAGAAGCCGCCGACGAAGACGACCCTGTCCGCCTTCGCGTCCTGATCAGCCGCCTTAGAGGCCAAAACACTTACCTCCAACGTCTACTACACGAGCAGCGGATGCAATTTCGCGTACGTGTGGCTGGCGCGTATGCTGATGCGGCTTCCAGATTAAAGAATATGGTAGAGGGGATGGAGGAGGCGAGGGGGATGTGGGAGGGTAATACTACTTAAGAGGGAAAGGAAGGCTTGCCACTTTGAGATTTTGTTAGAATTAGGCTTGGCGTCGATTTGCTTGTGAGGGTTTCCTTACTTCTTCGCTTCGGACTGCTGGTGAAGGGAAGGCGATAGAATTATAGAATTTGATTCTTTCTTATTTCTTTGGGTTGGTTATGAATAGATATCAGCGTTTGGGATAGATTTGATTGAGATAGATAGTTGTTAGAATAGAACGCATTAGGTTGTCTGATGGACAACGAGAAGATTATTTTCGTTTTTGCCCCCGGGCAGTCCTATGATTCGGCAAAGTGTTCTTGATAGGAGATACACAACGTAGCAGCTGATCACACACAAGGTTCGGCGACGATGTTTGGCTAGGCTGGTTTATCAAGTGTGATATATCACACTTGAATAAAATCTGCTACCTAGGCCAGTGAGAACATAGTCGCGGTACAGCTACTATACTCGCCTTAATTTTGGGAAAGTAGGAACAAGAGAGAGGGACAAAGTACATAGTAAGACGTACCGAATCTCCTAAGGTACATATAGAATATATCATAGGGATTTTCTCTGAAACCGAAGACAAAAGTAGTCCTGTGCTCCGCGCGAGCTTTAAGTGTACTATTTACGCTACACAGGAGGCAGAGATTTCGTAGCTACTCATCCGAGTCAGATAATGTGAGTAAACGCAGTCATACAACGCCATTTCCAGCTCGGTATCCGTTATGTCTCCGCGACTCGAACTTTCATCGCACTCTTCCATCAGTGCTGAAAGTATTGGAGCTTCATGATGGCGTCGTTTTGAATAACGTGATTCAAGGTGATGGAGATTATGGAATGAAGTCAGACTTTCAAAACATCAATCAGGCTTTTGGAACTCGTACTGCTTACAAGAGTTCCGGTAGCCAAAATTTCGAGACCTCAATGGGGGAGATAAAGCCCTCGCTACATCGTTTTTGAAGCTGCTAGGGACTACTAGCGAAGGAATACCTAGCACTAGTCCCATACGGCTCGTTACCTGGCCTTCGTCAACTTAGGCAATACGTTACTACTAATGTGAACCATAGCGTGGACCTGTGATTGCGACTGGGCTCAGATCTGTTGCGCTTTGCTGTAGAATTTGGATCAGAAGGTTTTGATTTTGGTAGGTGTGACGCATTTCGCATGAATTAAGAACGGGACAAATACTACTGCACCGAGGCCAAGTTTGGGTTTGATCCAAACGATCGTATAATGCTTCTCCTACTGCGTTGTAGTAGTGTCCTCAGAGGAGTCCGAGAGTCGAAATGTTAGTTGAGGTGAGGATTTTGTAAATATAATATATGGCAGTTGGAGTGCGCTTTTTAATTGCGCGCTGAAATCCATGTGTGGAAGTATCAAAGTTGCCGCTATTAGCCTGGTGGCTCCTCTGACTGATTTGCGTAAGAGTACGAGCTGTGAGGATGCAGCGCAAAACCTGAATACCGCAATTTTTGGAGTCAACATAGGATTGATAGCCCGCTTTCTGTTCCGTATTGCCACGCAAGGGCGTCCGGAGAGTATCGTCTTGGTTCTGAGCCATTATCACTCACTTATGTCGTGGGTACGCATGATCTCTTGTCCCAGCGGTATACACCCTGCCTTTATTTATATTGACTCAGACATAGTTAAATCTTGGGGTCAAGGATGAAAGTCGTCTCATATAGATATATTAGTACTCCAGGGTAGTCGTAGCCAGCATAGCTACCAAGGCTTTGCAGTAATTAGCGGTAGAACCAGCCACACTCGGTCTCCTTTCTTGACACCCAGCCGTTTGATTCCTACGGCGAATTAATGTAAGCCTTCGAAAAGAAAAAGAAGCAGCTTGCGATTCTGTCGCTAAGGAGCTTCATTTCGGGAGATAAGGCTATAAGGAGCTCTTCGAGGCTTTCCAGGGTATTAGTGAGAATTTTGATCGGGCACATTACCCTTGGCTAGCTACTATGTATCAAGCAGGGAGTGTTACAGTATCAAGACACGCGACTCATAGCATGGAATCAGCTATTTCGAGTTGCGCGGATGTAGTACTGACCCACTTTTTCAATCATTAGTGGTAGTACAGATTTAACGCAATTCTCGCGTGCTTATTGAAGGCGATTTCTGACTTAGTATCCGGACCTTCAAAGCGAAACGATTAGTGCTATCCTAAAGATTGCCGGTAAATGACGAGTGAGTGTACAAACGATAGACCCAACAGGGTATATAGAGCAGGCATCCATCGCCAGGAACTTTAGTATGGATAATGTTTGGACAATATAACACTAGAAGTCAACAAGGGCGGAGTGGCATCTGGAATACAAAGGGGGTGTAATAGGTAATCTAGCTCGTATACTAGCCTTATCTGTTACTAGGTATTCAATGACAGAGGGTCTATAAAGGCACCGTAAAGGCTCTTTAGAGCAAAGCCCGCATAAAACCTGAAAGTCAAATTTTCAAACACGCCAGAGTTGTGCTAGAGATTAGAGCGATCGTACTCAGAAGTGGTGCCGATGTAGCTCTCACTAGTCACGCTCGTACTGTTAATTGTCCCTCCGCTAATAGCGCAGCCATAGTATTGAGGCGAGGTTTATTAGCAAGGTTTAGAGTATAGGCTTCTTTCCAAGACATACCGAGACGATTGTTCTGATACATATTGCCCCTAGTGAATTTGCCTTCCAAAGGATGCTACACTCGGGGAGTGACATTGCATTCCAGAATAGCCTTCTATCGTGCGGGTATGAAGCCGATGGATGACGCTCTTCCCAAAAAACTACCATACCAAGCACCATGACCAGTAGCAGTATACTCTTCCCAACCGTTAACCTCCCAACCTAAAGCTCCTGTGTCGAGAAATGCGGTATAGTAGAGGTAAAAGTCGGATTGGAGACGGGCAGGGGGAGGTGACTCGAGAGTTAAGAAGGGAAAGCGGCCTGTATACCAGCTCCTCTTCATACCAATCTCACAAGAGGTATGGCGGACTCAGATCACCAGAAGTTGGCTATAAAAGATGGCTTGCCTTACGAATAAGGCTTGCGCATTTACAAATACACCTTCGCTTTACCTACGTTATTATAATTGTTCCCAGGGTCACCACTCAGATTTTACTATAATACATCGATCATCTCGCCCTTCGTAATCGTCCGATCCTCCGTAGCTAAACAAAGCAGCCCGTTCACCCGTGTCAAGCTTGTCACTTTTGAACTTCGTTGGCCACCGGTGCTGGCGGCGTGCAATACAAAGTTACTACCAACAGTTAGTAATACTCTGTGGATTTTGGCCTCCTTGGATCACATAGCATATTCACCTCCGGAACAAGTAGATATTCAGCAAACCTTGTGGTCCGCCTCTCCCATCTGAGTGTTGCAGGGACGGGAATCCGAGGAGGTGCGAAGTCATAAGCGCAGGGACAGGATTGCCAAACAAGCTGAAGACGGGTTTTGTGACTAGATCGCCATCATTGCGCCCAAAGTTTTACTGTATTTGAAGGAAATCGTCCTGTATGGGTCCTGTTCCCCTCCACGTCTCTTAGCCTGCCTATGTATTGGAACCTTCGTTGGGTCCCGCCAGGCACCAATGGTGGCGGTATTTCGATGGATAGGACATTGGCCGGCTTCCGTGGTGCATTCATCATTGCTGTCACTGAGAGTGTACATTGAGCGTATCACTGATAAGTCCATGCAAGGGATGCTCAACTGTAAGACAGGCACAATTGTGCATAATTCTTGGTGCTATTCTTACTGCGAAGCCCCTTAGTCGAGATTCATCTTTCACGCATCTATGGATTTGCCAAGGTGCCTTTCCGCTTTCTGGACGGATTTCGAACCGTACAAAGTAAACATTAGACAAAGGTATTTCCCACGCTCATTTTGCTAGATCTGTTATACATCTCTTACCTCGGATCGCAAATGCAATTCTTGATCTAGCACGGACGTCTTCTCGTCTTTCTCCGCGTCTAGAGTATCTCTGCGGCTCCGTTCTCGTCCCTTCTTCCGCCAACTCCACCTCTCCCTCTTCGTGCGCTCGCTAGATAGCGAGCTGGTATTGAAAGTCCTGCCCCGCTCTTCTGATGCTAGTAGCGGCGTCTTCGTGATATCCGCTGTCTTCGATGCTGGCGTGCCGCAAAAGCTTCTCAATTCCGTATCCGAACCATCCGGCCCAGAGTAGCCTGCATCGTGTCGGATGGAACGCGCCATCAGCGTTGTGCGAATGCGAAGCGTGGGTCGCCGCCAGCTCTTTCCCATGAATTTGCCCAGGACCATTCTATGGCCCTGCTGAGGTGGCTTCTATTGTGGGCCTTATTCAGGCCCTTCTGTGGTGGTCTCGATACAAGTCCTTGAAGTATCTCGATCTTCCTCATTGTTGTGGGTAGGGGAGATGGTGGTGGTGAGGATAAGGGTTGGGAGGATTTTATAGTCAAGGTCACATCGTCTTCCTGTGTTATACTCCACTCGAGTGTAGTTCTGTTGTCTCGGCCTCACTTCGTACGCTGGTGTTGCCATTGGCTTGTGTGACCAGGCAGTCTGTACGTGAGAATATAATGTTATACTGGTCTATCACTGATATACGTCTTGAAGGGAGCGTATTGTATGTAACCTTGACTTATCGTAAAGGTTATCGCCCGTGCGCCTAGCTCTTGACCAACTTCACTGGTATAGTATTTCTCCTCGGCATCGTATCGGATCTGGCTTGGTATTAGCCTGAGTACCCTAAGTGTAGGGGTGTATACTTGCATGCTCGTACTCTGACAGTATATATCTTGTATGAGGGCATATGGCAAGCTTGCCTGCTGACTGAAATAAAGGCTATCGTCTCGTGTGACAATGACTTGGGATGTAAGCCAGCGGCCTCGGCGACAAGTTCTCTATCTGATCTAGAGTCTTGTCAATATAGGCTCCTCCTTGAATCAATTCCCAAACATGGTTGTATTCATACTAGAGACTTTTGACAACTCGAGGCTGAATACGCCATGCAACAATAGTCGCTGACGACAAGCCATTAGTCATTGGAGGTGAGTGAACGACCATAGGCCAGAAACGGTAGCGGCGTGCTGAGGAGTAGGCACATGCAGAACAAAGTACGCTCAATGAGATGCGCCGAAGAAGATATGTTACTCGCTAAGAGCATGTAACTTTTAATTCGGTTCGACGGTCCTCGCGATAAGATTGTCCCCGCAGCCTGGAGTATCTCTTTGTCGGCGGAGCTGGCCCCTAGAGTCCCCCTTACTTGGGCCTCGAGTACTATGGTCCTAGATGTCCGATACTCCGTACATAAATATAGGACAGTATCAGGTCAGGTCGAAATGGCCTTGACCGAAGCGCCAAATATACGGTAAACTCTATATCAGCTCTCGTATCCGAGGCTTCTTCCTATCTATATTGTATTGGAACACTTTAAGCTTTTCCGCCCAGCCGTTAAGAACGATTGACTATAATATCTCGTCAAGATAATTCTTTACGTAATCTCATTTCCCGATTTTTCTACCCCCTAGCACGAATAAAATATAATAAAATATAATAAAATATACGCTTCTATATAGTTCTTATATATATCTTTATATCTTTCTATATTCCTATATACCTTCTTTAATTATTCGTATTATTTATTATATTATTACTCTATATCTTAACGAACCTATATTAAATATATATATATATATTTTATTTTTAAATTTAAAGGCCTTAACGCTTCGCGTTTATTATCTCTTTATACTCGATATTATACCTAGGTATTAATCTCTTCCTAATTTATATATAATATATATATTAATTTATCCTTAAAAGAGAACTACTAGGCGTTTTTTATAAAAGGTCGATTTAAATATTACCGCCTCTATTTTTATAAAATAGTTAAAACGCGCCCGTATTATTATTTTATACTTTAATACGATCTTTATTTAAAACTCTACGCGCTTATAAAGCTCTTCCCGGATTATATTTACTATTAATTATATATAGTTTATTCTTAAACTATTATTTACCCGTTATTTTAATTCTTTTATATTTTCTCTCTTTACGTCTCCTCTCTTTATATATTCGCCTCCTCTTTTTATACGTCCGTTTACTCTTTTTATATTATCTTTATCCCTACCTCTACTCGCTCCTACGGGTCTTCGTACTAGTCTACGCGGTTTAATATCGAATTTTACCGCCGAGATTTACTATCTAAATATTATATCGGAGTAATATATTTATTATCGAGTCTTATATTAAATTATAGAAAAGAAACTCGGTTTATACTACTTTATTATATATTATTCGAAAGGTAATAATATTTTAGATTTTTTTTTAAAACCGCTACTACTCTTTAAAAGTTTACTCGAGGGTATTACCCCCGAATCTAAATATTTCCTAGTTAATATCCGTGGGTATAATACTATATTAGTATTTATTTTTTATATATATAGTGTAGATAGCCGGCTTATTAATTAAGCCGGTATTTAATTATTTATTATCTACGGCGAGTTTTATTATTTATAAAGTCTTTTATATATAATTACCGACGACCTCCCTTCCTTTATTTAATTATATTTCGTAGATTTTATTTAAACTACTATTATATATTTAATATAAAACCTAACTCTACGGTAATACCTTCTAGAAAAACTCGCCGCTATATTATAAAACTACTCGAATCCTTTTATTACTATATATTAGTTTATAAGAAAATAGATCGGGGTTATTTAATTAAAAACCGACGTTATATAAGTTATTTTAAACCCTTATATATAGTTAATTATAAAATAAAGTTCCGACCGCCGCTGTATTAATCTACCTACTGTTAATAAGGTCGTAGTATTTATACTAGACGAGTATAATACCCCTAGATACCGCGATATTATAATAACCGAGTATATTACTACGGGTAAAGAGTCGCGCTTTTATTATATTTATTATATAAACGCTATATACTTTCTTCTCTACTATGTATTATTCTTTCTATATAATAACCCGGGCTAGTATTAAGTTTTACGGCTTCGTAACGATTATAATACTCGTATTATTACGCGGTACTCTTACCGTATATAATTATAATACTATTTATTTTAGTATACCGGGTAGTATAATTCTTTATTAAAAAATACACACTTATTTTAATAATATATTATCGATATCTTTTCCGTTATCGACTAGACTACTTTAAATTTCTATTATAATAATTAGAATATTATTCGTATTAACCTTTATAATAATATTACGGACGCGTTAACCGGTAATTATAAAAATCTATAAAAAATAAATCGGCGTATTATCCTTTTATCTAGTTTCTTAAATAATAATCGGAATATAAATTAATTATATTAAGACTTTATAATTATCGTATAATACTTTAAGAAATTTATTATATTTATTATATTTATTATAAACCCTAACTAGTTTAAAATTATCGAGAGTATATTCCTTAAATAAACTATACTAAAGTATACGGAAATCGTTATATAGATTTTTTATATAAAGACGAAGGCCCTTCTTTAAAACCTTAAAGATTAATACGGTCGGTATAACGGAATTATATATACGATTAAATATTAGAAACGGGGTCTTCTATATATATATATTCTTTTATTTCTATACCGAGACGATATTTTCTTAAAGCGATTTTATATTAATAATTTAATTTATATAAAATTACTTTATCCCGCGATAAATCTTAATAGTACCTTATATATTATTATTAAAACGTAGATAACTTATAAACTTTACGGGGTTATTAATTTAATTATACTCTATATAAAGAATAAAGAGAGTCGTTATATTTATAAAAAGAAATTTCTTAAAACGTTCTAGGAAGATATTATTATATAAGACGATAATTATTTTATCTACCGCGAGTGTTATAATTCGCGCGTCTAGGTAAAGTATATATATAGATAAAATATCTAGATAAATAATAACTAGGTAGTTTTATATAATCCGTATTTAACTCGTAAATATAACGCGTATATTAATATTAAAGTATACGCGTTTATTATAGTTATTAAATATATTTATAAATATATATATAAAGGTAACGATCGGATAATATTATAACTTTAGAATAATAAAGACGAGGTTATATAATACTTTAATAATCGTTATATCGGCCCTATATAAGTAGCGTAGTAGTTATTCGAGTTCCGTAATTATTATAAGGATCCTTTTATAACGCGCTTTATTATTTATAAACTAGGGTAGATACTAATCTACTTTTTTAATATAAATCGCGAGGATTTTATACGTATATAAGTTTTATTTAATATTATTAATAATACCTTAATTTATTTCTTATAGTATAATAATAAATATATAGATAATCGTTACCTCTTATATTAGGACTTCCCGGAGTACTACGTCTATTATAATAAACGGGGCGAGTATCGATAAATACTATATAAAAGAGGTCGTGCTATTAATTATATATATTAATGTAATTTTATATAGGGCGAGAAATACTATATATACTTTCTATTTATAGTTATTTATAGGCCGTATAGTTTCGATAATTTTTATATAGTTAACGAATAACTCTACCCTTCTTTCCGCGTTACTTATATCGAGTTACGATTATTAGAAGACGACGGCGAATAAATTAACTACTTTTAAAAAGTTATTTAGTTTTCTATTAATATATCGTTACGTAGTCTTTTCGTAACTACGTTATTATATAGAGGTATTATAGATCCGCTCGCGTTATAAAAACGTTTTTATATTAATATTTACGATAATTTACCTTATTATATCGCGTAATTTCTATTTATACTTTCTAATTTTATCGATCCGTATCTAGATTATAGGCTTTTTCTAATTAGTAATATATTACGTATTTACGATTTATTCTTTATATTCTTTACCCTTCCTATATCGTCTTTATCCTAAGTTAATAATATTTAATCCGGCCTTTTTAAGGCCGAGTTAAATTACGACTATAATTATAAAACTAAGTTATAGGAGTAGAAGGTAGCGTAACTAAATACTAAATAATACTATATATTCGATATTATTATTATAATTATATCCGCGTCCTCTACGGATCTTTATTTCTTTTTATATAATTTTATTAAAATAAAGAAGACCTTTCTATACGAGTATTTATATTACTACTTTCGCGCGCGCGGTAAAGTTATTCTATATATAGTGTCTACGGGTATTATAATTATATTATTATTAAACGGGAGGACTTCCTATTCCCGTTTTAAGATCTTAATTATATATATATAAATTTCGATTTATATAATTCCTTTATAGTCCGACCTTACTATATTATTATATTATACCGCGTTAATTATCTAGGATAAAGTTCTTATATAGTATAAGAATAATTTCTCGGCGGTTAATACGATATTATATAATATTTATAATAGCGAGTAACTCTTTAACGGGATTTTAACGATTTTAGGTAGAGATTTCGTATAAACTATATTAATTATCCTTTAAGGAAATCGTACTACGTAGGTTAATATTAATATCCGTAGTTCCTAGATCTAGCCCTCTTTAACTATATTATAACTATATCGGAATATACGAATTTACGCCGGTTAGGATAACGTAACTTTTACGGATTAAATTAATCGTATATTATATAATCCGAGGTTATATAATTTAATATCGTTACCGCCGGTCGTTACGAAACTTTTCGAAAATATATAGAGGTTTATCGATTAAGTCTTCCCTTTATATAAATTTATTTAAATTTATATTAATTTAAGTTTCTTTTAGAGTCGGGCGATCTTGTACCCTCGAAACGATATAATAAAAGTATTTAATTAATAGATCCTTAAGGAAATATACGGGTTTACGCGTACTTTTTCGTTTTATAATTCTATCTTATATAACGAGGGAGCCGAGATAAATAAGTTTAATACGGAGTTTTTATAAACCTTAAAGTCTTCCGGGTTCTCTTAATTTTAATTATTATTTAAAGTCGGCGCTTTAATTATATTATTATAGAACCTATATCCGTAGGAAGGAATATATAACGATATATAATTAATTATTACCTAGTTATATAGAGATTATATCGAGGGTCGTATTCTCGATAAAATTTAAAATAGTAGGATCCGGTTAATTCCTCGGGTTAAATTAATTAATAAAGAGGGTAATTATCCTTAGATATTAATATATAAATAGTTCTTTATTCGGCTTTATTTCGTAATAACTATTAATAAATCGTAAAGTTAGTTATTATCCGTTATAAGTATCGATTTATAAATATCCTATTTTAGTTATAAATAACTCTATATTATACTCTCCTATATAAGGGATATATGGAGGTTTATAGTTCTATCTCTCCCTTATACCGGTATATATAACGATAATATAATCTTTCCCGAGGTACTTTTATATAATAATATTCTATAGATTATATAAATTATAATAAACTCTAATTATTAAACTATATTTATTATAGATTTAAATCTTAATTCGAATTATTAATTCTTATTATATTATTTTATATAAACTCGAGTTATTAATTATATTTTTTTTTAGATATAAATATTTTCTTAGAGTTTTTATTTATAAATTATCTCTAAGAAAAAGATAAATAACGTTTTAATTTTAATTAAGATAAGTTAATTAATTATATACTTTACTTTTTTTATTAATAATTATAATCTATATTTATACGTCATTTCTTATATTTATATTTATAAATAATATTAA
>JAABUS010001166.1_pt1 | contig 50068 bp, 38 predicted proteins | sample 5560161 | NCBI WGS metagenome assembly JAABUS01 (sample SAMN10711885, study PRJNA513376) | rock metagenome | isolation source: Antarctica rocks | place: Antarctica: Victoria Land, Trio Nunatak nord | collected 2016-01-04 | reverse complement strand
ACGCGGGGGAGGACTTCGGGTATCGCCGCACCGACCAGGACGACGACGGTCATGGTCTATACGCGGCCCTGGCCACCGGCGCGCCGCTGGCGATCACCATCCCGAACGTGCGGGAGCGGGTCGACGTCATCAGCGGGGGAGAGCACCTCATTGAGCTGGGCGCGGTCCTGACATCCCGGCTGTCCAGGCAGCTGCCGATCAGCAACGCGCTGGCCAGCCCGCTGGCCGAACTGCTCGACCGCACCGACTACGACTTGGTCATCATCGACTGCCCGCCGGGGGAGGAGAACCTTCAGCTGATGGCACTGGGCGCCGCCCGCTGGGTGATCATCCCGTCCAGGGGGGACACCGCCAGCCTCAGCGGTATGGCGAAGATCGCCCAGCGCATGGTGCAGGTGCGCGACACCAACCCCGACCTGGAAATCCTCGGGGTGGCGCTGTTCGGCATTCCAAACTCGGCAACCAGGATCAAGCGGCAGGTCACCGACGAGACGGCCGAGGTGCTCGGGGGAGTGGCGCCGCTGTTCGAGGCAACCATCCGCAACAGTATGTCGGCGCTGGATGCCCGCCACGACGGCCAGCTGATCCACGAGTTCGCCACGAAGATGGAGGGCGAGCCCTTCTGGAAGGCCCTACGAGCCGGCAAGCGACCCAGCTCCCCCGGATCGGCGCCAGCACTGGCCGGTGACTACGCGGCACTGTCGCACGAGATTCTCACCCGCATCCACCGCCTCGAGCAGCAGGGTGCAGATGCAGAGCAGGCGGTCGGCCAGTGAGCGAACAGCAAGCCCAGCAGCAGGAAGAACCGAACAACAGGAAAATCGCCAGCCTGGCCGGGATTCTAGGAGGCGCCAAGGCACCTGCCTGGAAGCGCGCGACGGTCACGCAGCTGCCAGCGCCGGCGCCGCTGGTGGAAGCCGACGACGCCGCAGACGAAACCGTCCCGGAACACGTCACCACCGTGGGCGGGCGCTCCGACGCGGCGGTGCCCAGTAGTCCTTTGGTGGGGGAGGGGAGTGGTGCGGCCGCCGACGGGCCCGTCAAGAAGCCGCCGGTCAGGGCCTCGGAGTCGGCTGCGAAGATGGCGTCGCGTGCGAGTGGGCGGGCCGAAGCGGCGCCCAGTTCCGCCAAGTTTGCCGAGCGCCCGGCTCCGGCGCCTCCGAAGCCCGTTCCGGCCGGAGACGAGTCCCGGCGGCCGCTGCGTTCGATGGCGATCTACCTGCCGCGGTCAGTGCACATCATGCTCGGGGACTGGGCGAAGGCACAGAACGTTACCCGCACTGCGGTCATTCTCACCGCGGTCGATCAGACCCACGAGCGTCTCGGCGACGCCCTGGCTCCCGAACAGATCCGCCCCGGCGGGTTGTTCGCCATCCCACAGGCCAAGGCGGCCTCGACGGGGGAGGGGTCGGTGGAGACGAAGATCAGGGTGACCGACAGCCAGGTCGCGGTCCTGGATTCACTCGCCGAGACCTACGCCACCAGCCGGTCCCGTTTGATCGCCACCGCGGTGCGCCTCTACATCGAGGATTGACCGGCCGCGAGGCGCGACCAAGTATGCGTTTGGGCCCGTCGGTCTCCTTCCCAGCACAGCGGGGATGCGTCTTGTCGGGTGTGCAGCGGAGGGCAATCACGCGTATCTGGGGTCTGAGCCGTAGCGGTACAGGATCCGGCGCTAGGTGTCGATGGTGTTCTAAGTTGATCTTGTGCCGGTGGAATTCCTCAGCGACGAGCAGGCCGCCGTCTATGGCCAGTTCAGTGGTGAACCGAGCCATCCGGAGCTGGAGCGATTCTTCTTCCTCGATGACGCGGACCTGCGTCGGGTGCAAGTGCGGCGCGGGGAGCACAGCCGGGTCGGGTTCGCGGTGCAGTTGGGAACGGTCCGGTTCTTGGGGATGTTCTTGTCCGATTGGGCGACGGTACCGCCGGGCGTGGTGCGGTATGTGGCTGATCAGGTTGTGCCTGCGGCGCAGGTCGAGGGGTTGATGCACCGGTACGCCACGCGGGACAAACGCCGTTGGAACATTCGTGGGAGATTCGGGATGCATTGGGTTACCGTGACTTTCCTTCCGCGGAGGGAATGACGCGGGAGTTCCTGGAGGCGCGGGCATGGACGCGACCAGAGCGGCCCAGCCAGTTGTTCGACCAGGTAGTTGCTTGGCTCCGGACAAAGAAAATCCTGTTGCCCGGCGTGAGCGTGCTGGCCGGGCTGGTGTCCGAGGTTCGGATGGACATGTCAGAACGGCTGTACACGCGGCTATCCGGGTCGGGTGTCAACGGAGCTCGGGCATCGGCTGGAAATTGCTGACGGTGCCGTCGGGATCTCGGGTATCGGAGTTGGATCGATTGCGTCGTGCGCCGACGCGGGCGTCAGGTCCGGAGATGGTGCGGGCCTTGGATCGGGTGGCCGAGATCGCCGGGTTCGGCGCGAACCGGATCGATGTGGCCGATGTGCCGCCGAGCCGGGTTGATGCGTTGGCCCGTACCGGTTTGACCGGTGACGCTTTTACGCTGCGGCGGTTGCCGGCGCAGCTTCGGTCGGCAGTATTGCTGGCCACGGCCCGCGCGTTGCGCAGCAGTTCGATCGATGATGCGTTGGACGTTTTCGCGGTGTTGATGGCTTCGAAAGTGCTCGGCCCGGCGGAACGAGCGTCGGTAGCTGAGCGGCTGCGGTCGCTGCCACAGTTGGCCAAGGCGTCGGCGACGTTGGCGATGGCCGTGCGGGTGCTACTGGAGATCGCCGGGTCTGTCGGTGATCTGGGGTTGCCGCCGGAGATCGATCCAGTAGCGGCGTGGGCGCAGTTGGCCTCGGTGATCGACCGGGAGCAGTTGGCCGCAGCGGTGCGGCTCACTCTGCCCGGTGCATCGCGAGCCGATTACGGACCGATGAACGCCGTCGCCCGCAACCATCTCTCGTTCAGCAAGATTTGCACCCAGTGGCCGGACATGCTCCGTGTGGCCGGATCGCTGCACACCGGCACCGTCGCCGGCTACGACCTGCTGCGGATGCTCGGCCGCGATGGCAACCCGACACCGCTGGGCGCCGCATTCGCCGAATACGGCCGGGCCGCGAAAACCCTTCACCTACTGGCGATGTGCGACCCGGACGATGAAACCTATCGCCGCAGCGTGCACGTCCAGCTGACCGTTCAGGAGTCTCGGCATCGTCTGGCCCGCAAGATCTTCCATGGCTCTCGCGGCGAGATCCGAAAACGGTATCGGGAGGGGCAGGAAGACCGGCTCGCCTCGCTGGGCCTGGTCCTTAATGCCGTGGTGCTGTGGAACTCCCGCTACATCGACGCCGCCCTCAAAGCGTTACGGGGACAGGGATATGCGGTGGCTGATGAAGACGCGGCCAGGCTGTCGCCGTTGGTCGACACTCACCTGAACGTGCACGGCCGCTACACCTTCACCCCGCCTGCCGATGACGTTCTGCGTCCGCTGCGAGACCTCGCAGAGCCGGTACAGGACGAGTACCTTCCGGACGGAACTTCGCAGGCGGCGCTCTGAGCGTGGGAGCCGGTCCACGGAAGGCCTGCAGGGCAAGTCGGAAATGCGTTGGCCTGTTGTGAAGGTGCCACTACGTTCCCGGATGCGCTCATTCGGCTGACGGACGTGTGACCTGTCGCGGTTTTGTTGTGCCAACGGCCATGAACCGGTGAATCCGGTTTCACCGAAAAGCTCAAGAAGGTGAACCAACACCATCGGGGGGTGCCGGGACGCTGGTGAACGTCGGGGGTGACCGCGACGTGCGGATGATGTCGGCGGCGACGAGCAGTCTTAGGCCCCACGGGATCGATCGGCCCGGTCGCCGTACTGGGCTCGAGGTGAGCTTGGAGCCGACCCACTGGGCAGTTGGTACCCATCCGCTGTCTCCTGCGGTGGTCTTTGTTGGAATCGGTCCTGTCGGCGGGTCAGGGCCGCTACCTGGGTGATCAGGCCGTTGATGTGTTGCTCGGTGCGCCGCCGGTAGGCCTGCCTCGCCCCGGCCTGGGGGGATTGGCAGGTGACGTTGATGTGGTAGCGGGTGGACAGTTCGTGGATTTCTTCGAGCAGCTCGGCGATCTGCTGTTCGAGCATCTGGTGGTGGCACAGTCGGAACAGCTGGCGTAGCGGCAGGTCGGGATGTTGGCGGGCCAGTCGGTGGAAGGTGCGGGCCAGGCGGTGCCGGTAGGGCGAGGTCATCGGAAGCTCCGGTTGCTCGTTGTTGTTTTCGGGGGCCATCCGGGAGACGGGTGGGTGGGATCAGCCGGTGAAGGTGACGTAGAGCAGGTAGATGTTGAGCAGCAGGATGACGCCGACGACGATGCTGGCGGTGATGGTGGTGATGCGGCGGTTGACGAATTCGCCCATGACGTCGCGGCGGCGGCTGAGCATGACCAGTGGGGTCAGCGCGAACGGGAGGCCGAAGGATAGGACGACCTGGGAGATGACCAGGCTGGAGGTGGTGTTCAGGCCCAGGGCCAGGACGGCCAGGGCGGGGATCATGGTCAGGGCGCGGCGCAGGAACAGTGGGATGCGTTTGCGGATGAATCCTTGCATGACGACCTGGCCGGCGTAGGTGCCGACGCTGGAGGAGGACAGGCCGGAGGCCAGTAGGGCGATGGCGAAGGCCAGGGCGGCGCCGCCGCCGATGTACTGGCCCAGGCCGGCGTGGGCGGCTTCGATGGAGTCGACGTTGGTGCGGCCGGCGGTGTGGAACAGGTTTGCTGCGATGAGCAGCATGCTCAGGTTGATGATGCCGGCCAGGCTCAGGGCGATGTAGACGTCCTTGCGGGCAAAGCGCAGCAGGGTGCGGCGTTCGGTGTTGTCGCCGGGCGTGATGCGCTTTTTGGTCAGCGCCGAGTGCAGGTAGACCACGTGCGGCATGACGGTGGCGCCGATGATGCCGACGGCCAGCAGCACGCTGTCGGGTCCGTCCAGGCGGGGGATCAGCCCTGAGATGGTGCCGGGTACGGATGCGCCGACCAGGAACAGGTCGTAGAGGAACCCGAGGAAGACGATGGCCAGCAGCGCGATGATGGCCAGTTCGAAGCGGCGGTAGCCGCGTTGTTCCAGCGCCAGGATGACGAAGGCGATGACTGCCGTGATCAGCCCGGCCGGCAGTAGCGGCACGTTGAACAGCAGGTTCAAACCCACTGCGGCGCCGACGAATTCGGCCAGGTCGGTGGCCATGGCGATGAGTTCGGCCTGGAGCCACAGGCCGATCGACACAGGCCGGCCGAAATGTTCCCGGCACAGTTCCGGTAGGTCTTTCCCGGTGACCACCCCGACTTTGGCCGAGAGGTACTGCACCAGCATGGCCATCAGGTTGGCCGCCACGATGACCCAGACGAGCAGGTAGCCGAATTCGGCGCCGGCGGAGAAGTTGGTGGCGAAGTTACCCGGGTCGATGTAGGCGACCGCCGCGACGAACGCCGGGCCCAGCAACGCCAGGAATGTCTTGCGGGGGCCCTTGGCCTGGATCGTGGCCAGCGGGCTCAGTTGCTGTTCCGGTTCGATCATCTCGTCCGGGTTGATCAGGCTCACCGCGTAGTCCTATCAGTAAAGTTCGGGTCATACAACACTGCAATTCGGCAGTACGAAAGCTGGGGGTCGGTGGCTGTTCGAAGCTCACGGCATCGCGGATTGGTCTCGGATTGGTGGTGTCTCGTTACGCTCGGGCCATGACGGCCCCGACCACACCGCCCTCGCAAACGGTCGAGGACTACCTCAAGACGATCTATTCGCTCGGCGAACGTGGCGAGCCATCCGTGACCACGACCGGGTTGTCCGAGCAGCTGGGCCTGTCGGCCTCGACCGTGTCCGGGATGCTCCGCAAGCTCACCGCACAGGGACTCATCGAGCACGAGCCGTACGGGGATATCACCCTCACCGATGCGGGGCGCACGATCGCGTTGGCCGTGGTACGCCGGCACCGGCTGGTGGAGATGTTCCTGGTCTCCCACCTGGACTACCGGTGGGACGAAGTCCATCAGGAAGCGGAAGTCCTGGAGCACGCCGTCTCGGATCTACTGATCGCCCGCATCGACGCAGCTCTGGGCAGGCCCCAGTTCGACCCGCACGGCGACCCGATCCCCAGCGTCACCGGTGAAGTTCCCGTGGTGGACGGGAAACGGATGTCGGCGCTACCACCGGGCAGCGCCGGGACGCTGGTCCGGGTCGATGATCACGACCGGAAGGTGCTGGCGCACCTCACCCAGATCGGCATCACCCTGGGCGAGAGGATCGAACTGCTGGAACAACTTCCCTTCGGCGGCGGGCAGCTCATCCGCACCAGCGACCGGGCCACCCATCAGTTCCCGCCCGCCCTGGCCGCCGCCCTGTGGATCAGCCTCACCTGAACCGCACCCCGTGCCCGGTCGGCGGCTCCTGACCGGGTGAGTGGGATGCAGGAAGCGCAGCCCGGACGCCCGCGAGGAACGTTATGGCGCAGAGCAGACCACCCACCCGCCGGGCCGGCCCCGCGTCCACCCACCGGCAGAACCGGATCCCGGCGACGCAGCCACCAGTCGCCGCTGATCCTTCCGCGGCCGCTACGCCCTCCGATCCGTGGCCATGACCAAGGGCTCGAGACATTAGAACATCCCGGTCAACTCCGCCAGCCACCCGAATTGTCGCGCTCTCTGGTGCGTCACTGCGTTGCTGCGGCGGACGGTCCGCAATCGCAGCCGTCACCGCACCCGGTCGGCAATTTGTTCTCATCGCCGTGCCCGGGATGAACGCCCGGTGCGCAGCAGGCGTCGCCCCGCCAGGCGTCACGGCCTTCCTTCACTGCCACGACCGCGATGACCAGGGCGGCGAGCGAGTCGGCCCAGGCCCAGCCGAACAACGAATTCAAGGCCAACCCCACCAGCAACACCGCCGAGAGGTAGGTGCAGAGCAGAGTTTGCTTGGAGTCGGCCACCGCTGACCGGGAGTTCAACTGGCGACCTGCCCGTCGCTGCCCGAAGGACAGCAACGGCATCACCGCGAGACTGACCGCCGCCAGCAGCAACCCGACCGTGGAATGGCCGGCGTGGGTGCCGCCCGCCAGCGCTACCACGGCATCGAGGCTGACATAAGCGGCGAGCGCAAAAAACGACCAGGCGATGACCCGCAGCGCCGTCCGCTCCCGTGCCTGCGGATCTTTCCCGGCGAACTGCCAGGCAACAGCCGCGGCCGAGGACACCTCGATGACCGAATCCAAGCCGAACCCGATCAACGCTGTCGAGGACGCCACGGTCCCGGCCGTGATCGCCACCACCGCCTCGATGACGTTGTAGGTGATGGTGGCCGCGACGAACAGTCGGATCCGGCGGGTGAGCACCACCCGTCGGGCCGCATCCGCGACCGATGTGAACGTGGTGGACATCAGCAGCACCCGTCCGTTTCGGCGTTGCTGCAGTGCGACGGGTCGACGGCCAGCACCACTGCGAGCACATCCGACAAGGCGTGACTCAGACGGGCATCCGCGAGTTCGTACCGTGTCCGGCGCCCCTGCTGCTCGGCGATCACCAGCCCGCAACCCCGCAAACAGCCCAGATGGTTGGACAGGCTCTGCCTGGAAACCCCCAACAGCTCAGCCAGTTCCGCCGGGTAGCCCGGCGTGTCCCACAGGGCCAGCAGAAGCCGTACCCGGGTCGGATCGGACAGGGCGTGGCCAAATTGGGCCAGCACCGAGATATCAGTCAGGAGCTCCATACCCTGGCGGTACACCATGCGATGAATTCATCGGCGAGTTGATCGTCGCCAGACTGGTTGGTTCCGCCAACGAACGACCCCAGCGTTCTAGCCTCGGACCGGCACAGCCGAGTGATTTCGCCGGTGTCGATGATGTAGCCCGTGAAGGTCAAAAGTCGATTTTGGTTGTTGAACAGCGAGCCGGTCGCCTTCGTTGGCGATGAGGGCTGGAAGGCGTTCGTTCGTTTCCGGTCATAGTCTGGTGTGCACACCACATCATGGCTTCGTCAAGTGGGTGTTATTACGAAGAGTGTCGGAAAACCATTTGCCGACACCAGCGTCGTCGCGCGCGTCACGCTCAGCAGGTGCGTCGAGAACTCGCGTCGAGAAACAACGTCCGATAACCCTCGCCCGGCCTATTGTCGACACATGTTGCTCGGATACGCGAGAGTCCCCACCGCAGACCAGAACCCCGACCACCAGACCGACGCCCTCACCCGCGCAGGGGTCGCTCGCGTTGACGTCTACCTCGACCACGCCAGCGGCGCGAGAGCCAGCCGCCCGCAACTGGACCAAGCCCTACGAAACCTCCGCGCCGGCGACACTCTGGTCATCACTCGACTGGACCGGCTCGGCCGATCAGTGCTGCACCTGGTCACCCTCGGCGCCGCGCTCCGCGAACGCGACGTCGGCCTGCGCGTCCTCGAACAAGGCATCGACACCGCCACCGCCGAAGGCCGAGCCATGTTCGGCATGCTCTCCGTCCTGGCCGAACTGCAACGCGAACTCATCATCGCCAACACCCGCGACGGCCTCACCGCAGCACGAGCCCGCGGCCGCGTCGGCGGACGCCGCCCGAAACTCACACCAGCGCAAGCCCTTCACGCCCAACAGCTCTACGACGCCGGCGGACACACAGTCCAACAGATCGCCGACCTGCTCACCGTTCCCCGCTCCACCATCTACGGCCACCTCGACAAAGCAACCATCGGCCAACGACCGACCGGCACCGACCTTCCCTGACGGTCCTTAGCGCCGGATCCTGTACCGCTGCGGCTCAGACCCCTGGCTCCGCTGATGCCGAAGTGGTACCGGTCGATGCGCGCCTGCGCATGCAGGCTCACCTCGCCACCGCTGCAGTGCGCTCGATCGGCCAGCAGGTCGAGGGTGCGGCTGATCCCTGGGCACGCAGCGTGCCGGACACGGTCCACGTCCCGCCGACGTGCTGCAGCTGCTGACCAGCGCAGGAACCCAGACCCGCGCAGCATTCTGGACCGCACTGACCAGCGACTCCGGACCACTCGCTCACCTCACCGCCGGCCAGGCCCGAGCATTACGCGACTGCCTCACCGAAGCCCTGGCCTCAGAACCGTCCGATGAACCCCGCCGCGGAACTGCTGACCAGGTCCAGTAGCCGATCGTCCCCGGGATGATCATCGGCGCTGGAGGCCGGCGCTCTGAGTTCAGCCGGCCTGGTGCAGCGGTGGCCGGGGGAGCTGGGAAGGAGATAGTCGGCCATGCGCACGGAACCTGTGCCTCCCGCCGGCTACCACACGGTGAGACCGCGGATGGTCGTCAGCGAAGCCGTTCGAGTCCGGGGGTCAGGTCTGCATCCCAGTTGGTGGGACGGGGGGTTCGGTAATCCGCGTGTAGGTGACGGGGACAAGTTCGGTCGGGATCGTTGCCTGGGCGAGGAAGACGACCAGGACCTGACTGTCCGGCCGTGCGCACTTGGCACCACCGACCAGGTCTCGCTTACCGATCGGCTCGCGAGGACTTGATCGGGGCGTCCTGCGGGCAGCGTGCACGGCCAAATCGGCGCCGCAAGCGGTTTCGGCTACGACACTGACAAGCAGGGCTGCCCGCGCGGACCGGTACGGCGGCCTCGCCGAGTGTGGGCGGCAGCGTTGGGCCCCGCTCCGGCCGCGGTCGTGAGACAGCACCCGTGGGTGCAACTCGTTGCTTATCGCTGTACGAGGGAGCGTCGTGTTTCCTTGGGCAGCCAGATCGGGTCACCCCGCCGCGGGACCCATCCCGCTCGCCGGAGGCTCTCTCGCAGCGACTGAACGTGAGGGTGCGCTGCCTTGTGCGGCCAGATCAGGTACCAGGGGAAGTAGGGCACGGGATTCAGCGGAATGACGCGGACGCCTGCGTCGGTGGGGATGGGCCAGTCGGTCCCGACGAGCGTGACGATGCCGGCGTCGGCGCGGACGACGTCGAGCACCGCCTGAAGACCCATGTTCCGGCCCTCGGTGTGCAACGGGGTGTCGATGAAGTGGGCGTATTCGTCGGCGAAGGCGTTGAGTTCGGGGCTGCTCGCCTGCACCGGCCACCACACTCGCCGCCGGCGCAGGTCCTGAGCTCCGACTGCGTCGTGGGCAGCAAGCTCGTTGCGCTCGTTCACCAGGGCAGCCAGCCGGGTGCCGGTGATCAGCTCGGCGGCCAGGCCCGCTGGCAACGGTTCGGCCAGATTGGCCACGTTGCCGGTGGCGACGTCGATCTCGCGCCGCGCGAGCGCCGTCAACGCCTGCGGCAGGTTGCGTCGCATGCTCAGCTCGACCACCGCCTCGGGGTGGTCGGCGGCGAAGGACTGCACCAGCGCGTGAACCGGATGCAGGTGCCCCCAGACGTCGACCCGCAGCGGCGCGGGTGGATCGTCGCGGGCGGTGGCTAGCGCGAGGTCCGCGGTGGCCAGGAGCTCGCGGGCCACCGGCAAGAAGCGTCGTCCGCGGGCCGTGAGCTCAAGCCCGGCCGGCCGACGGTCGAAGAGCCGCCCGACGGTGGTCTCCAGCCGGGCCAGGCGTTTGGATAGCGCCTGCTGGCTCAGATACAGCTCGGCGGCGGCCCGGGTCAGGTTGGCGTGGTCGGCGGCGGCGACGAAGGCGCGTACCTGCGCGACGTCGAGGTCCATCGATCCAGCGTGCCACGTCCACAACCGACGGTTGGAGCACTGTCCCAGCCGCTGTTGGCTGGCGCAGGCCCGGCGAACTTACGCTGCGTCGATGGAATCGCTGTACGAGCACGCCGGGGGTCGAGCCGGTATCCGCCGCCTCATCGAGATCTTCTACGCCAGCGTCCTTGCCGATCCGGTGCTGCACCCGTTGTTCGGCGCCGGCCGGGCCGAGCACGTCGATCAGCTGACCGCGTTCGACGGCGAGTCCTTCGGCGGCCCGAACGACTTCACCACCACGATGGGCGGGTTCGCCCACCTGATCGATGTGCACCGCGGACTGCGCATCACCGAGCAGCAGCGGCAGCGGTTCGTCGAGTTGTACCTGGCCGCGGCCGACACCGCCGGCCTTCCCGACGATGCCCCGTTCCGGCAGGCCCTGCGGGAACACGTCGAATTCGGCTCGCACGTCGCGATGCAGAACTCGCACGCCCGCACCGACGCGCAGCTGCACCCGATACGCGAAGTGCCGATGTGGACCTGGCCGCAGGACACCGCGACGTCCTAACGTGCACCGACATGCGGAGGGGCCGCGAGATGCTGACGATCGACTTCGACGCCCAACACGCCAGGTTCATCAACACGTTCCGGCGCCGTCCCGAAAATTCAGGGCGAGGTCGTCCGGATCAACTCGACATCGTCGAGCTGGTGCCGAGGCATCACGACGGCTTCATCTCGGCCACCGTCCACCGCAGCACGGGCGGGTCAGGCGCCCTCTACCATCGTCTGACCGTGGCCGGGCAAGGCGGTGCCCCCGCGGAGTTGGTCTTTTCCACCTGGCGTCTTCCTGTTGGCGCCCGCGCACCATCAGCAGACTGCTGTTGTCCTCGATGTCGGTGGCGGACAGCCGCCCGAAGCGGGACCGCTTGGGGCATCTCCGGCGCCTCCCACTACCAGCGCTGGTACCGGCTCCGACCGTTACGGGTAGTCATGCCCTTAAGTTGCGGCGCGATCAGGATTGTTCCCATCATACGCTAGGGCTCTCTCGACTGGCGCTCCGACAGCACACTCAGTCCGCCATGCTGCACACCAGTGCTCTTGTAGACGGATGCGCGTGCTCAGCCCAACGCTCTCCCCCACAACACCTGGCTAAGCAATACGTCTAGCTCCCAAGACTCTCTCAAGGAGGTCCATGGCTGATTCAGTGTCGTCGACTAGTTCGAAGACGGCCACGCAGGGGAGGATGGTTTCCAGCTTCGGTAGGTGGAACACCTGTCGGAACTGGTTCCGTTCGCGCCGATATTGTTCCCACCGGGTTCGCACGATGTCGGTACATCCGAGCGTTTCGGCAAGTATCGCGAGGTTGGTGGTGTGCACGATCAGCCATCGGCCGTTCCGGCTCTGCGCTAGGTCGTAAGCGGCCAACGTCTCCAGCGCTTCATAGATCGTTGATCGGGACATGCCGGTGCTCGTGGCGAGGTCGAAACTGGTGAGCGGTTCGCGCGCCCGTTCCAGTTCCTCGTAGACGAACGCCGCAGGTAGGCCGAGCTCCCGGAAGGCCGGCCGCAACGCATGAATCTTCCCGCCTCGCCACGATTCTCTTGCCGCCCGCCCGGCCACCTCGTCGGGAATCCTGAGCTCGTACAGGTCGGCGAGCAAGCCACGCTCGCTCTCTACTAACACCACCATCGGATCGTCTTCCTCCCGCAGCGATCGAAGGTGCGCCGCCACCGTCGTGTGATCCATCCCGGTGGCCAGATCCAGCGCCCTGGTGCCGAATTCGATGTAGCGACTTCCTGACTTCATCGCCGCTTCCGCCAACCCGCGCAGCAGCATCCGTTGCTGCGGACCAATCCTCCCGCGGTACCGCGCCTCTTGCAGCATCCGCAGTGCCGCCCACCACTGCCGGATGAACTGATACTCCGCCAAGGTGCCCCGGTCGAAACCGCGGTTCTTCTCGAAACCCAAATCGACGGTCCTGGTAGGGCGCGCGTGTGAGGATGGCTCGCTTGTGGGGGATATACGGACAGATCTCTCCCGCTGTTCGTTGGCTCTTCGTCGAGCGGCGAACTGGACGGCCCGCTCCCAGTCCTTTCGCAGCGCGACGGGGCGTTGGCGGGGCTTGTAGCGGGTGTAGAAGGAGGCCAGGCCCGGCCAGATGCCGCGCTTGATGCGGACGATGACGTCGGTGAGCTGCATGCCGGCTTCGACGGCGGCGACCAGGACTCCTTGACGCGCCTCGGACGGCGTGTTGTAGTCGGAGACCTTGAACTGCCCGGTGCGGGCCGTGTGCAGCTGGCTGACCGACGGCTCTCTGGCGCCGCCAGGACGGGGGAGGTACTTGGCGTCGGTGCCGTCAGCACTGGTGAGCGCATCGTCCGCGCCGGCGTCGAGTTGGTGTATCGCCCGGAGTTCGGCTGCCAACTGTTCCTGCAGCGAGGTCCACACCGTGGACTGGTTGCGTTCGGTGGCGATCTTGTTGGCCGCAGCCAGGGTGCCGTGCAGCTGTTGGTGACCGCCGGACTTGTGCACCGCGCCGGGTGGGCGGATCAACCCGTCGGTCAGCCCCAGCATCGGCTGTGGGTCCATCGTCGGGGTCAACGTAGTGAGTGCCCGCGCCATGTCGCGGGCCTCATGGAATGGCACCGGGCGCTCCAACAGCAGGTACAGGTGGATGCCGCCGGATGGTGACTCGTCGCTGATCAGCTGTCCGCCGGCGCGACGAACCAGCTCGCGAATCGCGTCCGCGTCGCGGAGCACCGCGCTACGGCCGCCATTGCGGTCGGTGCAGTCGAGGTCGATGACCAGGGTCCGGGTCTCACCCAGGCCCGAATAGATCGGGACCGCAGCCGGCACCGCGGGCAGCTCACCCAACTTGCGCTGATACCGGTCCGGATAGGTCTTGCCGCCGTTGCGGGACTCCCGGGCGAAGGGGCGCCCGGCGATCTTGGGTGCCAACACCCGCCACACCGTCGCCGCCTCCGGCGGCTTCCTCCGACGCTCCGCACCCGTTTCGTACGGCGTGTCGGACAGATCTTCGAAGACGGAAAAAGGGAAAGCAGTACTATCAGAGCTGTCAGCCAAGACAGACCTTTCGTTGGTGAACGAGCTGGTTCCAGCCACCTCGTCCGACTTGAAGCCTTCCCGTTCGAGCGGGGAGGCTTTCGTCGTCTATGCGGTTGTGGGCACCCCGGCGCGACCCTGGGCAGGACCTCCTCTCGTCTGAGACACGCAGACGCCGACGCCATGAGGCGCCGGCAAGTTCGGGTGAGCGGTGGCTTCTGTGGAAGCGATCGGCCCGGCGCGGGCGACAACGGCCGCCAGATTGACCAGGGGATACACCGGCCGCGCTGAGTCTGCGGTCCTCGTCTTCGGATCAGTCACGGCAGACGACACGCCGACACGCCGAGCGGCTACAAGAGACGCTGTCATTCGGGTGTGCGCTAGTGTCAGAGCTGTCGCCACGACAGACCTTTCGAGTTCCGGCAGAATCGGCGCCAACCGGTCCGCCTAGTTTCTGAGAGCCGCTCCGCGCCAACGGGGCGGCTTTCGTCATTCCTATGAAGTTTTCAGCGCCGCTGGGTGCTAAGCAGTGCGATCGAGAGCACCTACTTCCGGGTCGGTAGAGACGGATGCGCCGGCATCCCGGGTCACCAGCGCGGCTAGGTAGTCGTTGATGTTCATGCCGAGCTCGTGAGCACGGCGCTGGGCAGTGTCCTTGATCGGGATCGGCACCTTCCCAGCGAGAACTGCACGCGGCCCCTTCGAGGGTCGACCAGGCTTCCGACGTTCCATGACGCAAAGCCTGGGGTATCAGTCGATCGAAACTGGGGAAGCGCGCCGATGTCCGGCCAGATACCGCTCATATAGCTCGTGTGAACCCGAGGCAGTTCGGTGTGTGCCCCCGGAAGTCCTTAGAGTCCTTCGGCGATGGCGGCTGCGGCGAGTAGCCAGGCTTGGCGGGTGGCGGGGGAGAGCGCGTCGTAGACGATGCTGTCGCCGTCGACCAGGGCCGGGTCGAAGGGCACGTTGAGCACGGTGCGGGTGCGGGCGGCGAAGTGGTCGCGGAATCGTGTGTGCATGGCGCACTGGTCGGGGTCGGCGGTCTGTTTCGGCGCGGAGAGGATGGTGACGGCGTTGGCGACCTTGTGTGCGAGTCCGATCTCCATCAGGTGATCCAGGGTCCAGGAGGCGCCGCCGGCGGTGTCTTCGCGGATGGAGGAGACGATGACGAGTTGGTCGGCCAGGTCGACGGCGGCGCCCCAGTTGGGGGCTTTGACGTTGTTGCCGGTGTCGATGACCAGGATCCGGTAGAAGCGGCTCAGGGAGCGGTGCAGGGCCCGGAACGCGTCGTCGTCGATGCTGGCGGCGCTGGCGGCGTTCTCGTCGCTGGCCAGAACATCGAATTGGGCGGAACCTTGGGCGCGGACGTAGTTGTCCAGGTCCCCGACGCGGGCGTTGCGGGGGTCTTCGAACCGCTGCAGGTCGCGGAGCAGGTCGACGGCGGTGTTGGTGTGCCGTGCTGGTGCGGCGCGCCAGGCCAGGGTGCCGCGGGTTTCGTTGTTGTCCCAGCCGAGTACGTAGCCGCCGCGGGCTTGGCCGAAGGTGGCGGCCAGGGAGTAGACGGCGGTGGTCTTGCCGCCGCCGCCTTTGGTGTTGACCACCACGACGGTGCGCGGGCCTCGCAGGCTGCGCTGGACGGCGTCTTTGGCCCGCCGGTTGCGTAGTTCGGCCTCGCAGGGCGGGAGCTTGAGCAGGCCCCCGGTGAGTCGGCGGAGGTTGCCGCGCCACCCGGTGTCGGCCGGGGCTTCTGGGAGGTCGGGGCGGCTGGCGCGGAGGTCGGTGAGCGAGGGGGGAGCGGCCGGCAGGTTCATCCGCGGGGTTGCGGCTGGAATCCGCTGTGTCGGATGTCCGATGTGGGGAAACGGCTGGGCCGGCTGCTGCTGGTGTTGTTGTTGTTGTTGCGGTAGTGCGTTCACCTCGTCGTCTTTCGGCACCGGGGTGGCCGGCGACGGCGTGGCAGGCGCAGCGGCGTTCGAGGGTTGGGCTGGCGGTTCTGCCGGATTGTCCTGGGTGCGGAGAACGGGGCGGGGCCCGGTGGTCGGGCTGGTGCCGGGTTCGACCGGCCGGTGGTGACTGCGCTGCGGTGGAGGTGATTCTGCGGCCTCACTGGATCGGGCCGGCCAGCTCGGAACAGCTGCAGCGGCCGGCTGTTCGGGCGTGGGTGCTACCGCGGCCGCGCTCGGCGGCGACGGCCGGCTGTGCACGGGAGGCGCTGGGGGAGTTGGCATCTCGACGCTCTCGCGGTGAGGCGTCTGGGTAGGCGGGTAGGGCGCCGGGGTGTAGAAGTCGGCTTCGTCGAAATCGGTGTGCCGGCCGGTGCCGGTGGCAGCCGGCTGCACCTGCGGAGAATCCGGCTGGTCGGCGGGCGGCTGGGCCGTTTCGACGCTGCCGTCGGGGTTGACCTGGATCCAGAAGACGGCGCTGCCGCCGACGCCGTCGATCGCCTTGGCCAGCACGGCTGTGCCTTCGTCCTGTGCGTAGTTGATCGCCAGTCCCAGCGCGGCGTCGTAGATCGTTTCGTAGTGGCCGCGGTGGACCAGTTGCCCGTCGACTGTGGCGGTGTCCTGGGTGCGGGTGTGGATCTCCAAGGCCTGCATGATGTTTCCCCGTTCGGTGTGCTCTGTCAGGTTTCTGTCATGAGGCGTTGGCGACCCTGCTCCCACGCCTGGTCGATGACGTCCTCGGTGACGTTGTAGAGGGCCGCGAGGCGGCTGCGTAGTGGTTCGCGGAGTCGTTCGTAGCCGGCTTCGATCTGGCTCAGCCGGTTGGGCCGGACGTCGGCGTTGGCGGCGGCGGTCTGCTGATGGATGCCGCGGACCACCCGCAGCTCGGCCAGGGTCCATTGATCGCTGCCGGTGTCCAGCAGCTCACCCGGCTGCAGGTCCAGCGCGGCCGCGAGCAGCACAAAGGTGGGCGGTTCGGGTGCCTGGGTTCCGCGTTCCCACGAGTAGATGGTGATCACCGCGAGGTCCAGTTCGGCGGCCAGTCGTCCCTGCGACCAGCCGCGGGCTTCCCGGGCCCGGCGCATCGCTGCAGCGTTGAACGCCGGTATTCGCGTCGTTCCCACGCTGCTGATCATTGCGGATCTCCAGGCAACACTCGACATATGTACTCAACGATATTAGCATATGTGTCTACGCATATGGGTGCACGACTGCTGGCGGTGTGAGTCAACGGAAAGTGTCGGGGAGCTGACAACCGCGTTGGCAGCAAAGTGACAGCGTTGGCAGGAAAGGGACAGCGTGGGTGCCCGAGCGGGCGGCCATCGGCTATCAAGGCAGGCGTCGGGGAAGGGAGTGATCTTGGCGGCAGTCAGAACCGTGCTGCGCGTTCTCGGCCTCCAGTCACAGCGTCGGCCTGCAGCGAAAGCTCTACGGCTCAGTAGATCTCGGCGCCGGGAGGGAGGCCCGTCGAGCGTTCAGGAGAATCCGTTCCTGCGGTCGGCGGCCGCCGCGCCGGCTGCGGTGCCGGACGTGGAGGTGTCCAAGCCGGAGGGCAAATTGGGTGCGGCGGTCGGCCGCTGGGGTTTGCGGCTGTTGGTCTGGCTGATCGTGATCGCCGGGGTGTGGGGGGTATTCGTCCGCCCGTTCCTGAACACCGCACCGCAGGCGGCGCAGCCGCCGCCGCGCATCGACCAGGACGCCGCCCGCAGCATGGCGGCCCGGTTCGCCCTGGACTACGTCAACTACTCGCCGGCGTCTGCCAATGTTGACCGTTCCGCGGCGCTTGCCGCCGAGACGGCGCCGGGCGCCGACGTGACGGCGATGTCCTGGGCCGGCACCGGATACCTGGCCGCGGATGCTGCCGTCCCGGGGCAGGTGGTGGCGTACCCGAACCTGCAGGCCGTGGTGGTGGTGGACGTTCGGGCCATGATCGCCGCGCCGAAGAAGGGCACACCGGCGGCAGAACCGCCGAGCGCGCCGACCGCCACGCCACCCGCACCTGCGGGCATTCCGGCGGCAGCGGCGCACAGTGCGCCGGCGGGGTATCAGCCGGTGCGCACGGTGTGGCTGCGGCTGGCGGTACCGATGGTCCAGGTCCAGGCCGGTGTCCGGGTCGCCCCGGCGGGACCGGTGCTCACCGAAGACCCGATCCCGGCCGCCCGGCTCGCCGAGGCGGCGGCGGACCCACAGCCGACGACCTCGACCCGGGACTGGGTGGCCGGCTTCATGAAGGCCTACGCCGCGTCCGCGGCCCAGTACCAGTCCTCGCCCGGGATGGACCTGGCGGGGCTGGCATCGGCGGTCACCGTCGCAGACATGGGTTCCTGGTCCCTGGGTGTTGCGGACCCGGCCGGTACCCGGCTCGGCACCGCAACGGTCACCTGGAAACTCGCCGGCGCCGACCTGAACATTTCTCAGACCTACGCGTTGGCCGTCACCCAGGACGCTGACCGCTGGTATGTCTCCACGCTCGGCCCGAAGGGCCTGACGGCCACCACCTGACCCCACAGCACCGCCACAGCACTGACCACATCGGAGGGAACCATCCATGAACATCGACCTGGCGGATACGACCTACCTCGCGCTGCCCAACTTCGACAGCTTCGGCACTTCGATCATCACCATCCTGGGCAGCATCGTCTTCGTGATCCTGGCGATCCGGATCGTGGTCGCCTACGGCAAGAAGCAGTGGGGCGAAATGATCACCGAGATCATCGCCGTCGTCTTCGTCGGCTGGTTCGTCTGGTTCCCGGATCCGGCCAAGACCACGATCAAGGACGTCGCCAAGTCGATTTTCGGCGGCTGACCGTCGGTGACCTACCCGCTGCCCACCGACACCCAGCACGTCTCGATCGAGTCGCGCCAGTACCGGCTGTTCACCTTCGATCTCGGGGAGGGGATCGGGCGCACCAAAATGCTGGTCGTCGCACTGATCGTGGTGCCGTGGATCGCGCTGATGGCGGTGTTGGGGGTCAGCATCCTGACCTGGTCGGTGTTCTACATCGGCCCCCCTGGTGCGTTGGCGTTCGCCGCGCTGCGCACCGATGCCGGCGGGCGGCCCACCTACGCCAAGTGGCTGGACCAGGCCCGGTACTGGCTGCGCCGGCGCCGCCCGCTGGTGCACCAACCCGGCGGCGGCCAGGGAGTGGCGCCGGCATTCATCGTCCGCGCCAAATGGGTCGTCCTGGACGAAACCGCGATCAGCAAACGAATCCGGGCGGAGGCGAAGAAGCGATGAAGCTGCTGGAGAAGTTCAAGCGCAACGAGTCCGAGCTGAAAGTGCCGACGGCGCTGACCAACGGGATCAGCCACGGCCCGGGCGGGACGTGGGCCTGGGTGCTGATCCCGGCCCGGGCCACCGACGAGTTGAACACCTCGACGATCTTCCGGATGACCTCCGACGGGGCATCGGATCTGCGCCGGCTGATCCCGGCCGGCGCGGAGTTCCACTTCAAGATCCAGTGGGGCCGCTGGTCCGGCGAGGACTACCAGCGGGAAGAAACCCGTGGGGGCATGCCGCCCGGCGCCCAGGAGTACATCAGGTTGGGCTCACGCCGGATCGATGAGAACCGCTTCGCCCGCCGGATGGTGCTGCTCGGGGTGCGGATGGATGAGGACCAGCCCGGGATGCGGTCGGCGGCGGCCGCGACCGCGGGCAAGGTGCTGGGCACCTCGACACCCAGCAAGGACGCCGCGGTGGCGCTGGCCGCAACGGTGAAGCGGATCCGGTCCTGGCAGCAGCGGATGCGGGCCAGCTCCTTCGCCGCCCGACCGGCCACCACCCAGGAGCTGAGCTGGTCGCTGCGCCGGGATCTGCGCCGCACCGTGGACTGGGTGCCCTCGGCGACGGTGGTGGACGGCGGGCTGATGGGCCGGTTGAAGGCCACCCAGGTGATCCCACATTCCACGCATGTCGAGGTGAGCACCGACACCGGCCCGCGCTACCTGCGGCTGATCACCGCCGCCGAGACCGGATTCCCGACCTCGGAGCTCGAGCTGCCCGGCGGGGAGTGGCTGAAGCAGCTGAACATCGTCCGGCAGGACATCGACGACGAGGACGACGAGTCGGCCCCGGTGGAGGTGTCCATCCGCGGCCGCAACGTCCCACAGAAAGAGGCCGTCAAACGGCTCCGGGCGGCCCAGGCGCTGGCCAAGGAACAGGACCGGGAAGCGCGCCGCGGCATGGCCGAAGAGGCCCCGGACGCGGTCACTGAATCGGGCTTTGTGCTGCGGGAACGGTTGAAAGAAGTGTCGGCCGGGCTGATCGGCATGATCGAGGACGCCCCGGTATGGATCGTCGAGGCCACCGGCCTGGATCAGCTCGATGCCCGCAGCGAGTCGCTGATCGATCACTACGGCGCCATGGGCATCACCGTGTGGGCCCCGCCCTACGTGCAGGACCTGCTGTGGAAGGAGACGGTCATCGGCGACAGCCGCCGGGTCGGCGAGTTCGCCCAGTTCCGGCCGGTGTCCACGCTGGTCGGCGCCTGGTTTCACGGCGGCAGCGAGGTCGGCGGCCGCCGCGGCCCCTACCTGGCCGGCAACATCGGCTCCACCCCCGGCCCGTTCCGCAACCGGCTGTCCGACGCCCAACGCGCCGGCGACACCGTCACCACCGCCTACCTCGGCCGATCCGGCTCGGGCAAGTCGACCGGCCTGATGCTGTCGCTGCTCGGCGACATCGTCACCTCCAACGGCTTCGGGCTGCTCGCCGACCTGAAAGGCGACCTGCCCGGCATCGTCACCGCCGGCGAAATGTTCGGGGTGCCCTGCACCACGGTGTCGACCTCGCAGCAGGCGTCCGGGTCGATGGACGCCTTCCGCTACATCACCGACCCGCATGAGGCGCAGTCCGAGGCGATCGACAACCTGGCCATGATGGTCTCCACCAAGGGCGATGACGCCGTGGAATGGCACCTACGCCCCGCCGCGGCGGCGATCGCCGGCCTGCCCCGACCCCAGGACCGCTCCAGCTGGGCCATCGTCCAACGCCTGCTCGAAGACAAGGACAACCTGCAAGCGCGGGAGCTGGGCCGCCGGCTCCAGGAGCTGTCATCCGATCCGCGGGCCCGGCCGGTGATCGGCGAACCGGACTTCACCGCGCCGCAGCTGCCGACCGGCCACGGCCTGGTCTACCTGCGGTTCGACGACCTGAAATGGCCGGGCAAGGACACCCCGACCCCGGAATGGAAACCGGGGCATCGGCTGTCGATGATGCTGGCCCAGGCCGGCCTGAACTACGCCACCTACATGAGCAGCCGGGTCAAGGGCCTGCCGAAGGTGATCGCGCTGACCGAGCTGCACCGGCTGACACGCTATGACTTCGGGCGGCAATTCGTCGGCGACGTCGCCCGCACCGGTCGGGCCCTGGACACCAACCTGCTACTGGACACCCAGGCCTGCGCCGAGCTGGTGTCCATCGACGGCCTGGTCGAGCAGGTGTCACAGGTGCACGCGTTCCGCGTCGAAACCGACGCCGAAGCCGACGCCCAAGCTGTCCTGCTGGGTTTGGAACCGGAACAGACCATCCGGGACCGGCAGAAATCGTGGGCCAAAGGGCAGTGCCTGACCCGCGATCGGGCCGGCCGGATCGCGCCGATCGAGTTCGACTACATGTCCGATCAAATCCGGGAAGCCCTCAACACCCGACCCGACCGCGACGAGGACGACACCGACGGCCCGGACGTGGATTACGACATCGAAAGCGACGTCCACCCCACCGCCCGCGCCCGGCAGCCAGACGAGCGGGACCGGCTCGCTCAGGACGAGTTGGAAGAGGAACGGGTATGAGACGACAGATCGCAACCATCGCAGCCGCTCTCGCAGTCATGCTCGCCGCGGCATGCAGCTCAGATCCAGCCCCGGTGCCGGCACCCGCATCCTCCGGACAGCAGAACGCGGCCGACGGCGGCAGCGAAGTCGACCGATCCTCCGCGGAATCCACAGCACTCGCGTTCGCCAGGAAGTACGCCGCCGGCAACCTCCCGCAGGCCTGCGAACTAGTCAATGACAACGGCCGGAAGAACCTCGGGACCAAATGCAATGCACATCAGGAATGGTCAACGACAGTCACCCTGACAGCTCAGTGCAGTTCACTGGGCCGCCCGGCGTTCCACTTCACCGCGGCCGCCGGAACGATCAACCGCAACAGTGACCTGATTGTCAAGGTGGTCAAGGCCGCCGACGGAATGTGGGCGGTCGACGTCGCCACCACACCCGCGTCGATCGAAACCGACATGATGGGGTGCGATTCAGCATCTTCTAAGTCTTCAGCCGTACCCCCGGCATCCGTTACCTCGGGCTGAGCGCGATGGGGACTGGGTTGGTGGCCGTCAGCCAGGGGCCGCGTCGGGCTGCGGTCGCGTTGCTGCATCTGGCTGAGCGTGCGGTGATCCGGTTGATCGCGATGGTGGCGTGGCCGTTCCGCACGCCGTCGCGGATGCTGTGGCTGGCCTGGATGGTCGGGTTCTTCGCGGTCGGCCAGGCACAGTCGGCGATGGCCGATGACCTGATCGTCTCGCCGAGCCCGCCGGACGGCGCGCAGCCGACCCCGTTCGAAGCTGTTTCGCTGGCCAGCTACTCGCTGCCGGTTTTCCTGTCCGACTCACACCACGGCGCACCGTACGTGCAGGAAACCATGTGGAACATGGTCAACGCGGTCGGAAACGTGTTGCTGTACCTGACGTTTTCGTTGATCCGCGGCGCCATCGCCTGCATGCAGTGGATGCTGCAACTGAACATCTACCAAGAGAACAAGGTCGCGATCGACAACGCGGTGCTGGGCCTGGCCAATCAGATCTTCTGGCCGCTGTTCGGCGCGACCCTGGCCATCGCCGGTGTCGCGATGTACGCGCGGATGAAGCGCGAAGGAGGCGGCTCGATCTTCAACGACGCCGTCTGGTGCATCGCCGCGTCCGTACTCGCGGTGACGTTCGCCGGCATCCCCGGCTCAGAAAACCACTACACGGCCCAACAACAGCAGCAGTGCCAGGTGTCCGGGGTCTGCCCGAATGTGTCGGCGCTCGGCCCTTCGACGGTGATGAGCGACCTGGACGATCTGCGCCGGCTGATCGGCGTCGGCGCGATCAAAGGCTTCGCCGACAGCAGCGACACCTCGAAATCCGCGGCCGGGTTCCCAGCGGTGCAGTACGGCACCGGATCCGGTACTGACCCGACACAGCTGGACCTGAATGGCGTCAACGCGGTCCGCAAGCTCGCCGACTCGATGTGGAACGTCTACGCCGTCACCCCGTGGTGCTACGCCATGTTCAACTCCGTCACCGCCTGCGGATACGACAGCGGCACCGGAACCGGGGAAGGCGCCCACTATCTACTCCGTGATGCCACTTGGACTCAGCGAACGGTGTACTTCAAAGATCACCCCGAAGATGGCCAGAACGGTGATCAGGCGACGTGTCCGGCGGAGTGGGCGCAGGCCGGTACGGGTGAGACCTCGCACTCGCAGTGCGACTGGATCCGCGGTCAGTCCTTCGGCCGGCTCGGGATGGTCGTGCTGGTGACGTTCGTGTCGATCCCGATGGCGCTGCTGCTGCTGGCGTTGGTGCTCTACGGGGTGATGGCCATCGTCGGATTCATCCTGCTGCTGCTGGTGGGCTTGTTGTTCCTGCTGGGTTGGATGATCCCCGGCCGAATGCGGCAGATCGGCGTCCGCTGGTTCGAAACCGTCCTGGCGAGTCTGCTGCAATCGGTGATCATCACCACCGTCCTGGGTGCGGTGATGGTGCTCGGCGGAATCCTGAACAAGGGCATCCCCAGCTACGGGTATTTCATGGTGGTGCTGCTGCACTTCGCGGTGTTCATCGCCGCGTTCAAGATGCGCGGCCACTTCGAGAACATCACCCAAATGTCCTCACCCACCTCGACGTCGCCGGTATCGCAGTACATGGCGATGAAGACGTTGTCCGCGCTGGGTCGGGCCGGCCGCTCCGTGAGACGCACACCGGGCCAGGTAGTGGGCGCCGGCAAGGGCGCCAGCCGGTATGTCCGGGACTCGCTGCACAAAGACAGCGGGCTGGCGCCGCTGCGTTCGCATACCCCGCCGTTCAAGGCGAACGCGATCGCGGGCAACCGGCTGCCAACGGCGCCAATGGCCGGCAGCGTGCGACCCGGCGGGCAGCGCAGAGGCGGGGCGGCGGCCGGCACCGGACCCGGCTCCAGCGCCTCGGGTTCGACCGGTCCGAACCGGGCCGGCGGTGGGAAGCCGCCGTTGCTGGAAAAGAAGCGGAGTCAGGCGACACGGGACGCCTCGAGCGCGGCCCAGCTCGCTGCGCCCAGCGGCCGGACGGTCGGGACATCGCCGGGCGGATCAACAGTCGGCGGCATGAACGGCGCGTCTGCGGGTGCATCAGCACTGGCTGGTGACGCCACCAGTGGCAGAACCACCGCGGGCAGGACCAACGGTGTGGGTGATCCGCGCGGTAGCGAAGAACCACGGTCGGGTGCCCGGAGTTCCTCGGTGATGGGCCGGTTTGCCCCGACCCGATCGTTGAAACCGGTGTCCTCGTCCATGCCAACAGGGACAGCCGGCCGGCGGGGCACCGCTGCCGCGTCGCGCACCAACCCACCTCTTTCTGCAACTTCCACGACCGGCCAGCGGTCGGCGAGCAGCAGCCGCACGCCCGGGGTGCCGCGGGCAACCGGGAACCCGCCTGCCAGCAGAACCACACCGCCGACCGGGCTACCGTCTGCCGGCAGAACGACACCGGCGACTGGGCAACCGTCTGTCGGCAGATCCGCGCCTACGACGCCGGCCCCTCGGGATCCGTACCGGCCGAGCAGGTCGCTGCGTTCACCGACACCGGAGAACACTTCGGTGGAGCAGCCTCCGGCAAGGCCCCAGCCCGTCGCCGGCACGCCGGCGTGGCGGCGAAGAGAGTCGGATCGGAACTCGACGACGCCTCGATCGGTACCGCCCACAACGTCGCCGGATCCGCCACCGGCGACAGCACCGCGACCATCGCAGCCACGGTCAGCGCAGCCGCCCACACCGTCATCGAACCCGCCGCCGGCGATGCCACCGCGCCGATCACAGTCGCGGTCAGCGCAGCCGCCCACACCGTCATCGCCCCCGCCGCCGGTCACGCCGCCGCGCCAGCCGCGGCAGCGAGGGACGGGTCCGTGGCGGTCGCAGCCGCGGAGCGACGGCCGGCACCGTCGGGACGGCGATACCGGCGGTGACATGTCATGACCCGTTCCGACGACGAGGACCTGGACTCAGCTGAGTTCACTGCTGACCTCGGCGAGTGGGATGAGGTCCAGGAGTTCGATGAGCCGGGCGCGGTCGATGAGCCGGATCCGGTGGCACCTGTCGGCGCGAGCAATGAGTTGTTGGTGCGGCCGCCGCCGGCGAAGATGTGTCGCCGGGATCGTCGGGCGTGGATGGAGATCGAAGCCGGTCGGATCGCCCGGGTCCGCGACCGGCAGCGGGAGGAAGGCCTGGGCTTTTCCGATGGGTTCGCTCACCGGCCGCCGCGGGCGTTGGGCCGCTCCGGCCGGCGGGCGTTCCGGTCGGCCGACCGGGTGAACCGGGCGCAGTGGTGGGAGCGGCGCCGCGCCCGTGATGCCGATACCCGGGCCATCGGCGTGTTGATCCTGACGCTGTTGTTGGTGGGCTACATCGCGTTTCGGCTGATCTGGGGCGGCAACGACGCACCGGCACAGGGCAGCACACTCGCCGGCTCTTTAGCCGCCTCCGTCCCGGCCGCAGCGGTCTCCCCGTCAACGGGAAACGCCACGGCGTCATCCGGGGAGCTGTCCCGGACTTCCCCGTCATCCGCCCCGACCTCGGTGCCGGCGACCTCGGCGGCACCGGCCACCTCGCAGGCAACCGCCGCCGGCAGTGCGGGCGCTCCAACGTCGCTATTCGGCAATGGCGGCAACACCTCGCGGAGTCCGGCGCCGGTGACCGCTTCCAGCCTGCTGCCTGCGGGGGTGGCCACGGTGATTGCGGCCCCGGCCGGCGCGTCCGGTGTTCCGGCGCCGTCCGGGCCGGTCCCAGCGGCCGATCGCAAGACGGCCGGGTCGGCGGGTCTGTCCTGGTTCCGGCGGACCTGCGGCAGCTCGTGGCGGCAGCCGTTCGGCGCGGCGTTGACGGCGAACCGGGCCGCGATGACCCGGCAGGGATGGGCCTACGTGGACCCGGCCCGTGATGTGTGGGGCCGGCAGTGGTGGGCCGGTGTGGTGAAGGCGCGGCAGACCCGCCGGTGCAACCATCTCAGCGTCGAGAAGTTTGCTGGGCCGGCTCCGAGCGGCCCGGCCACCGCGGTGATGGTGTTCCAAGCTGACCGGATCGTGACCTCCGAGCAGCCGGGCGCTGCCGCCGCCACGGTCGAGAAGGTCAACGAGCTGCGGACGATGAGCCGCGGTGATGACGGGTTGTGGTCTGTGGGTCCGGTCAAGTTGGCGGGCTGACCGTGCCCAGATACCCAGGCGTGACCGGCGGCCGTCGCCGCAATCCGGCGGCGGCGTTGTTGGCGGTCCCGCTGGTCGTCATCGTCGGTGTTCTGGCGTTGCTCGTGGTGACCCTGGGGGGTGGGGCTGCTCCGGCGAATCAACAGGCCGATCAGGAGCAGCGGGCCGCGGCGGCCGCCAAGGTGGCCGAGGCCTGCGCCGCCGCTGCCGGGTCGGCGGCACCGTCCAGTGGTGGGCCGGCGGCTGCCGCCAGTCCGGTGGACAAGGCGGTGGTCACAGCGCAGGGCGTGGAGTTGGACGATGCGCAGATCACGACCGCGCAAACCATCGCCGGCGCGGGCACAGCCATGGGTGTGTCCGTGCGGGCGGTCGCGTCGGCGTTGTTGGCCGGCTTCGTCGCCAGCAGGCTCGACCCCAGCGCCGCGGACGGCCTGTTCGGGTTGGGCCCGCCCGGTCAGCGGCTGTCGGTGAAGGCAGCCAGCACCGACTACTTCGCGGCACTGCGCCGGGACAGGCGCGTCGACAACGCCGCGGTGGCGTTGGCCGATGTCACCGCCACAGCGGTCGGCGGGGCCACCGAAGCGGCTGTTTTGCGACCGTTCTCGCCGTGGGCGCTGAACCTGGCCGGCTACCTGGTCACCGGCCGCAGCGCGGTCGTGGTCAACGGCGGCAAAACCGAATGCGCCCCGGTCGATGCGGCGCCGGCTGCCACGGGCGGGACCCCTGGTGTGTGGGATCCGGGATTCATCATCGCCGACGACGTGTTCTACAACGGCAAAGCGATGACCGAGCAACAGGTTCGGGCCTGGATCGGGAAGATGGGCGCAGCCTGTCAGAACCCGGAGTGCCTGCCGAAACTGCTGCGCGATGTCGACCCCCAGCCGGCCGACGCCTACTGCGCGGCGGTGCCGGGCGGCAACGGCCTGGACGCGGCGGCGATCATCTACCGGGTATCGGCTGCGTGTGGGGTCAACCCGCAGGTGATGCTGGTGACCCTAGAAAAGGAATCCTCCGGCGTCACCGCATCATCGCGTCGGATCGAGCAGTGGGATGCGGCGTGGGGGTGGCACTGCCCGGACTCCGGGCCGGGCGGGACGGCGAACTGCGACCCGGCCTACGGCGGGTTTTTCAACCAGGCCTACGGGATGGCCAAACAGTGGCGCCGCTATGCCGTCGACCCGGGCAAGTACCACTACCGGGCCGGGCAGACCGCGACGATCCTGTGGAACGTCGAACAGTCCGGCTGCGGCGGTGCCCCGGTGAAGATCCGGAACAAGGCGACCGCGGCGCTGTATGACTACACCCCGTATCAGCCCAACGCCGCCTCGCTGGCCGCGTTGCCGGGTGACGGCGTGGGTGATCAGTGCTCCGCCTACGGCAACCGCAACTTCTTGTTCATGTTCACCAAGTGGTTCGGCTCCACCGGCGGCCCGCAGGCGCCGCCCGCCGCGGTGGTCGGCGGCACCGGAACGCAGATCCCGCTGCCGGCCGGCTCACCGGTGAAGGGCACGGTACAGGCACCGAACGCCAACGCCGCGATCGTGATCCGGGCCGCGCTGAGCCAGCTCGGCCTGCCCTATGTGTGGGCCGGCGGCGATGCCAACGGGCCGACCATCGGCGACAACGAAACCGGCGGGATCGGTTTCGACTGCTCGGGTTTGATGATCTACGGCTACGCCAAGATCGGCGTCCAACTCACCCACTATTCCGGTGCGCAGGCCCAGTCCGGGCCGCAGCGGCCGTTCTCCGATGCGAAACCGGGGGATCTGTTGTTCTGGGGGCTGGGCAACATCCACCACGTCGCGATGTACCTCGGGGTGTTCAACGGCGCCCCGTACATGGTCGAGGCCGCGCAGCGCAAAACGCCGGTGCGGGTGGCGCCGGTCCGGGTGACCAAGAGCGACTGGAACGGCGTCACCGTGACTCCCGGCGGCGCCGCAAACCCAGCAGGAGGCGCACAGTGAGCATCCGTGACGTCGCCGAACAGGGCGTCTCCAAGCTCCGCACCCGCCGCCAGCGGCGGATCCGCACCACGGCCGCGGTCCTGGCCCTGGTGGGATTCGCGGTGGGCATCGTGCTGGCCGCGGCCGCGGTCACGCTCGTCAGAGACGGGCATGTGACGTGGCCGCAGCTGCAGTTCCGTCCGCCGCGGGTGCAGGGGGCCGGGCCGCTATTCGACGCGAAGGACGCCAACGCGTCGCGGAAGGGCTGGCAGTTCCCTGCCGTGCTGAGCATGCCGGCACCGTGGGTGCTCTGCCTGCCGATCGGCGGGGTTCTCGGGCTTGTCTGGTTCCGGCTGCTGGTAGCGCCACTGTTCGCGCGGACCCGCCGCGAGACCCGGCATCAGAGCGGCCTGGCCAGGCTGCCGAAGATCCGCCAGCAGTTCGGTGCACGGACGGTCCGCCGTCGAGGGAAGTTCACGTTGCCGACCATCGGCCAGGCGCGGCGGCTGACGCTGCCGATGACGTCGTTCGGCTACCAGATCGGTCGCCCGGTTACTCCGCATGGCCGGCGGCGGTTGTGGGCCGATTTCGAGCAGCGAGTCCGGATCATCGCCCGGCAGGGCTGGGGCAAGACCCTACGACTGCTGGTGCCGATCGTCCGCAGCCTGCCCGGACCGGCCGTGATCAGCTCGATCGAGGCGGAGATCTTCCTGTCGACCGTGACCGCGCGGCAGTACCGCCGCCGCCCAACCCGTTACCCGATCCTGCGGCTGCTGTTGCCGTCCTATCGGGCGGTGCACACATACCCGGTGTTCGTGGTCGACCACACCTCCGTCCAGACACGCATCGCAGCCGGGTATCCGCAGGTCCGCTGGAACCCCATTCCGGGCTGTCAGGACCCGATTGTTGCCACCAACCGGGCCCGCGCCCTGGTCCACGCCGGCGACAAGGAGGCCGGCACAGACAGCGGCACCGACAAGTTCTTCCGGGACGCCGCGACCGACGTGCTCAGTGCGTGGCTGCATGCGGCCGCCCTCTCCGGGCAGGTGGAGATCTCGGATCTGGTCGGGTGGCTCCGCGACAGTGACGTGGCCACCCCGAAAAGCCTGCTGATCGCAGCGGGCGACCGGGCAGATGGCGGGGCCATCATCAACCTGGTCAAACATTTGGACCCCAAGGCCGGCAGGACAACATCCGGTGTGGAGCGCTACCTCACGTTCGCGTTGAAGTCGTTGGCGTCCAAACAGGGCCGGGCGACGTGCGGATCGACGCGGGATCCACAGTTCTCCTTCGAGACACTGATCGAGCGGGAAGGCACGGTCTACCTGCTCGCGGAGCCGGACCGGGTGGAAAACGCCCGTCCGCTGCTCTCGCTGATCGCGCAAGAAATGTTCCTCGCGGCCGAGCGGGTCGCCCGCCGCCAACCCGGCCGCACCAAGCGGCTGCCCAACACCTTTATGGGTGTGCTCGACGAACTGAAATACGGGGTTCGGGTCGCTAACCTGCCCTACGTCGCCGGCGGCATGCGCAAGTTCGGGATCTCCTACGTCTACGCCTGCCAAACCGCCACCCAGGAAGAACAGCTCTACGGCCCCAACGACGCCCGCGTGCTCCGGGACCTGGCCGATACATCGATCATCGGCGGCATCGATCCGGCCTCCGCCAAGGACATCGCCGACCGCGCCGGCCAGACCGCCGTGGTGCGAGCCAGCCGCGGCCTGCAACCCGGCCAAGGCTCCGAACAACTGCAGATGCTCGACGTCCTGCCGATCTCCGACCAGCAGGAGTTGCAGAACGGGCAGGCCGTGGTCCTCGGAGCCGGGTTGAAGCCGTTCATCATCTACACCAAATCGATCTACGAACGCGGACGCCGCTACCGCCACCGGATCACCCAGGAAAGCGACCAGGTGAACCAGGTCGTCGGGCGGGCCCGGAACCAGCTGATCTCCGACGACCGATACGAACAGATGATGGGACCCGCCGCCACCGGCGGTGGATTCTCCAAGATCAACGCGGCCGCCGGATGACCACACCTACCGGGCAGCAGCCCAGCCCGAAACGGCCGCTCGCCCACCCGTTGAAAACGGTCATGGACGCTGGCCGTCACCCGTGGGTGTGGGCGGAGCTGGACGCCGCGGAGGCCGAGATCCTGGCCGGTCTGCTGGATGTGTTCGTGCACTACTACAACGCCGAGTCGGTCTCCGACCGCACCGAAGTCATCCCCGGTTGCTGGCGCGGCCACCCACGCCTGATGCACGAACTGCCGGTGCTGTACTGGCAATGGTGGTCAGCCCACCACCACCCAGCCGCCGAACTCAGCCACGCCGGCATCTACTACGCCAAGACTCTCCCCGACTTCCAAGACCGGCTAAATTCCCTGATCGGAATAGGCGGCGCGATGTGCCGCAAAGGGGAGCACAGCAGCACCGCCACAGACCATGAGATCGGTCCCATACGCGCCACCGCAGACCAGATCCTCACCCAGCAAGCCTCAGACCGGCGATTCCTCGAACACGCGGTCAACGCGTTCCGGATCTGACCCACGCAGTCACGCGCCGTACCAGGATATGGTCTTCGTCGCCGCCGGTGATGCCGTCATGGCCATCGAACCCCGTACCCGGGTACAGGGTCAAGCGCGGCGGGTCCTGACCGGGACCGGCACCCTGAAACATGGTCAGAGGCCAGCGCACCTCCGAGCGCGAGAACGCCTTGACCGCCCTACACCGACCTCCTACCTGCGGCGACCGACCGAGCAGGCCGGCGCGCTACTGTGCCCGGCGGTGAAGACAGCGAAGTGTCCACCAACAACTCCGAGCCCGTCGCCGCCTGATGTCGTTGACCGCGATCCCGATGGGACCAGCCGTGGTGGTGGTGGTGGTGGTCGGTGAGCTGGACCTGCACATCGCACCCGCCGTTAGCGATAGAGGCCTGATGGGCAAGCAGACGCGGTGGTAGAGGGCGCTGCGTATCGGGGTAGACGGGTCATGAGGGGCAGGGCTCTTTCACCGACAGAGCTGATAACCGAGCACTTCAGTAGGATGAGCTGGGGCTTCCCTTTGTCCGTTGACCCGTCTAATATTGTTGTTCATGACGGTGTTGTCCCGGGCTGCTGAGGCCTATCCGAAGACGATCTGCTCGTTGCCGACTAGCGAGGGGCTCTGCCGCAGTCGCGGCGGCGGAGTTGCGGTCCTTGATTGCGGCGGTGGCGCCATGGGGGCCTCCCCAGGAGGAGTGATCGGTCGGTCGGGACAGCCGTTGTCGGTGGCGGGCCTCCCTCCGTCGCGGGGCCGGGCCCGTTTGGCCGGGGCCGGGTATCCCGCCGCGCTCGCCTCGGCGCTACTGCCATGAACCGCCGACGAGCAGCGCCGCCGGTAGACCGAGGCGCTCGTCGCTCGCCGTCCCGCGTCGCGCGCCTCGCCGCGATGTCTGCGGGCGGCACGGGTGTGCTGCACCTCGCTCTGGTGCCCGAGCACCTGCACGCCTCCTATCTCGGGGTGCTGTTCGTGCTTGGGGGCGTCGGCAGCCTGATCGCGGGGGTGGTGCTGTGGCGGGCACCTCACTGGCTGGGATGGGGACTCGGTGGGCTGACGGCGGGTGCGATGGCGGCCGGCCTGCTCGCCAGCCGATCGGTGGGTCTTCCTGGTGTACTCGGAATGCCGGCTGTGCACGAGAGCGAGTGGGGAGCGGTGGAGGGCATCGCGCTCCTTCTCGAGCTCGGGTTCGTCGCTCTGGCGTGGTTCGAGTGGGGTGAACGTGGCAGACCACTACGCGCTCCGAGGCCGCGACCCCCGGCTGCCCCGACGTCACATTTTCCTGACCCGCCCCGTTCGGTGCCGATCCCGCCTAGTGGGCTCTCGCGCCGGCGCGCGCTGGTCGCTGTTGGGCCCTTGGTCGGGGCGAGCGCCGCAGGTCGCTTGTTCGGTGGTCCCTCCCTCGGACTCTCAGCTTCGCCGGTGAACGCCGCGGTCATGACGGGCATGGGGGACGCTCCAGCGGCGGACGCGGGGGCCATGGTCGGTCACGGGTTCAGGGGCGGCACCGTCGATCACCGCGCCAACGGCTTTGACCCGGCCGAAGTGCTGCGGGACTTCGACTGGGGCAAGACGAGCCGGTTGGCCAGCGGACGGGTGCTCCGCGAATGGGAGATCTTCGCTTATGAAAAGGACGTCGAGATCGCACCCGGCATCACCTTTCCGGCGTGGACCTACAACGGCCGCATTCCCGGGCCCACCCTGCGCTGCCGAGAGGGCGAGCTGCTGCGCATCACATTCACCAACGGCTCAGCGCACCCGCACACGATGCACTTCCACGGCATCCACCCAGCCGGGATGGACGGCAGCCCAGGAGTCGCGGGCACCCCTGACATCAAGACCGGCCAACGGTTCGTCTACGAATTCGACGCCACGCCGTTCGGCATGCACATCTACCACTGCCACGTGCACCCCTTGGCGATGCACATCGCCAAGGGCCTCTACGGCAGCTTCATCGTCGACCCCGAGCAGGGACGGCCGCCTGCCGACGAACTGATGATGATCATGAACGGCTTCAACACCAACTTCGATGGCCAGGGCAACCAGGTCTACGCCGTCAACACGGTCGGCTTCGCCTACGAGCAGGCGCCGATCAAGGTCAAGCGTGGCGAGCTGGTGAGGATCTACTTGGCCAACTTGCTCGAGTTCGATCCGATCAACTCGTTTCACATCCACGCGAACTTCTTCCACTACTACCCGACCGGCACGTCGCTACAGCCCTCCGAGTACACAGACACGATCTCCCAGGTCCAAGGCCAGCGGGGAATCCTTGAGCTGCGCTTTCCCTACACCGGCCAGTTCCTCTTTCACGCCCACAAGACCGAGTTCGCTGAACTGGGCTGGCTGGGCCTCTTCGAGGTGGAGGAATAATGGCGGCCAACACCGACCCTCAGCCCCGACCCGGTGCGTGGTACGGACGGGTTCCGGCGTGGCTGCTTGTCGTGGTGCCGCTGGCGCTGATCGCCGTCGGGCTGGTCGCGTTTGCCGCGCTGAACGCGCCTGGCGTGCCCAAGCGCGCGGGGCCGCCGGTTGAGGAGCTCTCGGTCGAGCGGACTGTCCTGCGCCCTGGTCTCATCGAGCTGACCGTGCGCAATGACGGACCCGACGCCGTCCGGATCGCCCAGGTCTCGGTCAACGACGGCTACGTCGCGTTCAACTCCGATGCGCCGAACGAGACGGTGGGGCACCTCGGCGCCGCGAAGCTGAGCATCCCCTATGACTGGATCGACGCGCAGGCCTACGCGATCGAGTTGCACACCACGACCGGCGGCACGATCGACGCCAGCATCCCGGTGGCGGTGGAGACCCCTCCGGCGGGCCTGGGCTTCTTCGGCGTGATGGCGCTGCTCGGACTCTACGTCGGCATCCTGCCGGTGCTTCTGGGCATGCTCTTCCTGCCCTGGCTGCGGCGCGTCGGTGAGAGATGGGTCCGTGTGCTGATGGCGGTGACCATCGGCCTGCTGGTCTGGCTGGCGATCGACGCGACGCTCGAGGGGGTCGACCAGGCCGGGCAGGGATCGCAGGCGTTCGGTGGGCCCGCGCTGGTGTTCTTCGGCGCTGCCCTGGCTTACCTGCTATTAAGCGGCATCGACGCGTGGGTGCGCGGGCGCCGTGCGGCGGCGCAGGGTGAAGGTGCCAGCAGGGCTCGCCTGGCGCTGCTGATCTCGGTGGGCATTGGGTTGCACAACCTGGGCGAGGGTCTGGCCATCGGCTCGGCCTACGCGCTCGGCGCGCTCGCCCTCGGCGCGTTCCTGGTCATCGGCTTCGTGATCCAGAACACCACCGAGGGCTTGGCCATCGTCGTCCCGTTCGCTCAGCGCCCGGCGTCACCGGGTCGCCTGGCCGCGCTGGGCGCAATCGCGGGTGCGCCGGCGATCGTCGGCGCCTGGATCGGCGGCTCGGCCTACAACGGCAGCGTCGCCGCGCTGCTGCTCGGCGCCGGAGTCGGCGCGATCCTGCAGGTCATCCAGCAACTCGTGCCCACGATTCGCGATCGCGTCGGACGGGTGCTCTACCCGGCCAGCGTCACCGGGATCGGCGCCGGCATGGCGATCCTGTACCTCACCGGCCTGCTCTTCAGCAAATAAGGGGGCTGAAGTCCACCGGTGCAACAGCAACGCCCGGTCGCGAGTGCGCACCAGTCTCAGGGTGCCGCAGAGCCGGCGCGTCAGAACCCGCGCCCCACAACACCGTCGTCGCGGAAGACCGAAGACCGTCGTGTCGGCCTCCAGCGCCCTCACCGACTCCCACTCCGGCGTTGCCCCCGTCTGTAGGCACGTCTAACATTGTTGTTCATGACGGTGTTGTCCCGAGCGGCTGAGGACTATCTGAAGGCGATCTACTCGCTGACCGCCAGCGAGGGGCTGGTGACCACCGGCTTGCTTGCCCACGAGTTGGGGGTGTCCTCGCCGTCGGTGTCGGCGATGATCAAACGTCTGGCCGGTGAGCAGTTCGTGGAGCGCTCTGATGGCCGAGCGCTGCGACTGACCGAGCTGGGTGAACGGGCCGCGCTGCGGATGGTGCGCCGCCATCGGCTGCTGGAGACCTTCCTCGCCGCGACGCTCGGCATGGGATGGGACGAGGTACACGCCGAGGCCGAGCTCCTCGAGCACGCGCTCAGCGAGCGGCTCGAGGAACGCATCGACGCCGCGCTCGGGCACCCGACCCGGGATCCGCACGGCGATCCGATCCCGCCGCGCAGCGGGCCGCACGAGGAGGCCTGGGGCGAACCGCTGGCCGGGGCTCCCCCGGGCTGCCGGTTCCGTGTCGACCGGGTGTCGGACCGCGACAGCGCCGCGCTGCGCTACCTCGGCGACCTCGGCGTCGTCCCGGGAGCGGTCCTGCAGGTGCAAGAACAGGCCCCGTTCGGCGGTCCCCTCTGGATCCTGATCAACGGCGCCCAGCACCCGCTGGGCGGCCCGCTGACCGGGCTCATCCACGGCCAGACCGTGGGCGCGGCGCCGGACAGCGCGACCTCGCCCACCGCGACACCGCAAGAAAACCAATGACCGCTGCTGCACGCACCGCCGCCCCGGACAACCCCGTCATCACTTCGATCTTGTCAGAGCGATCGCTGGATCGACGTGCCCAGAGCCGTCGCACAGTTCATCTGCCGGGCGCCAGACTCTTGGTGTCGAGCCATCCTGGGTCTCTTTGCATCCTATTCACGGGACGATCTCCGTACGCGCGGTCCTATCGAAGGCCTTTGGGTGGTCGTCAGCGTTCGATCTCTCGGTCGAGATCCGGCCCGGGGCGGGTGATATCAGCCTCGATGTCGAGGCTTGGTCCCAGTAGGCGATCGGCCACTGACGACGTCCTGGCCAGCTCGTGGGCCGTTTCCGGGCGTGTGGCCAGCTCCTCGGCGAGCTGGGCGAGGTCGCGCTCTGCGTCGGCCGCCGTTTGGTCCAGAGCGGGGGTGGCGGCTCGCCGGTTTAGAAGTTCTGCCTGCTGGCGGTCCTCGGTGGCCGCGAGCAGGGCACGTCCGTTCTGGTGGATCTGCGCCGCAGCGGCGAGTGCCCGGTCCTGCTGTTCGGTGTCACCGACCAGTGGCTGCAGCTCACGCACTCGGGCGGCCGCAGCGGGTATCTGCTGCGCGGCGGTGTCCTGCTGTTGGCGCAGCTCGGCCAACCGCTCGGTCTCCTGACGGGCGGCCCGACGGCCGCTGTTCGCGATCCGCGCTTCGGACGCGGTGATCGCGGCGGCTCGGTCGTTCCACTCCGGACGTAGGCGGCCCAGTAGATCGCGATCAGCCCGGTACGCGGTGATCGCGTCGGCGCGGGCCAGCACATCGTGCTGGCGGTTCTGCTCGGAGCGGACCAGCCGTCCACTGGCGAGAAGTTCGATGCGGGCCGAGTTCTCGGCCGCCGCTGCGCGCGCACCTGCCAGTTCTGCCGCCCAGTCCTGCGTGCGCGTTCGGAGGTCCTCGGTGGCCACGCCGGCGAGCGGACGGGCTGGTTGCTGTTGCTGTTCGGTGAGCAGGACCGGACGCTCGGGCAGTCCGAGCGTGCTGCGGGGGTCGATCGGGGGAGCCGGCAGGTGCTCGATCACCGCATCTATCACGGTGACGGAATCGAGGGTGAGCCGGTCGGCGACGCGGGTGGCCTGTTCCTGGCGGCGCTGCGCCGGCAGGGCGGCGACCACGGGTGCGACCTCGTTGAGCGCGCCGATCTGGTACTCCGGGCTGGTGGGTGCGGGCCAGCGGTCCAGTATGTCATCGACGACGGTGTCGGCGAGCGGATGGGTGTCGTTGATCAGGGCTGCGTCCAGGCGCGCGGCGCCGTCTCGGGCGAGGGTTTCGGCCGGGTCGTTGCGGCCGGCTGGCAGGGTGACGGCCTGTGGGTCCGGGATGCCGGTGTCGGCGAGCAGGTGGAACGCCCGCACGCTGGCCGCGCGGCCGGCCTGGTCGTTGTCCATCACGGTGAGGACCTGTCGGTCGGCCAGCGGAGCGACCTTGTTGAGGGTGCGGAGTTGTCCGGCGGTGAGCGCGGTGCCGAGCGGGGCGACCGCGACGACGCGGCCGGCGGCGGCGAGGTTGATGGCTTCGGCGTCCATCGGGCCCTCGACGATGGCCAGGTCCGCCCCAGCGCGCAGCGCCGCGATTGTCTGTGGGGTGAGGCCGTAGGGCTGGTCGGTCTTGCGGTAAACGGCGGTGATCGGGGAGTTGAGGTATTTCGGGTTGTAGTCGTCGACGGTGGCGGGGTTGCGCCGGCCGGTGAAGCCGACGACCTGCCCGTCGGTGTGGTGGATGGGCAGCATCACCCGGTCGCGGAATGCGTCGATCAGGGTGCCGCGGGAGCTGGTCCGGGCGATGCCGGCGGCCAGGATCTCTTTGTCGGTGTAGCCGGCGCCACGCAGATGGTCGACCGTGTTGGTCCACCCGGCCGGCGCCAGCCCGGCCCGATCGGTGAGCACGCTCAGGCCGCGACCATCGAGGTAGTCGGGCACCCAGGAGTCGGGGACTTGCTGGCGGTAGTAGTCGTGCGCCGCGGCGAGGATGTCCAGCAGCCGCGGATCCGCAGCCGCCACTGCGGTGTCGGCGGTGTCGACGTCGGTGTCGTCGGCGGCGACGTGTTCGAGGTCGACCGGCTCGTCGGGCAGCGGGATCTCGTCGCCGGTCACCGCCGGGGGAGTGGGCCCGAAATCGGTGAATGCGTCGGCCGGGGCGAGCAGATCAGCGTCGGCCGGGTCGGCGAGCAACGCCTCACCCTCGGCGAGGGGTTCCGGGTCGGTCAGCGCGGTGATGTTGGTGAGCAGCACGACCGGATGCTGGTGCCCGGCCGTGCTGTCCTGCACCGCGGCCAGCATCCCGGCGGCGTCGGTGACCAGCGCGGCCGGGTCCCGGCCGGCGCGGGCGGCAACGTCGACGTGGGTGACGATCGCCGGCCACAGCCGGTCGGCCGCGATCCGCTCCGCGGTCTGGGTTCCCAGGACCGTCGCCAGGTCCTCTATCCATGCGGGGCGCAAGGCGTGAGTGGTCACGGCCGTTGTCGGCGCGCCGATGTGCGGTGCGAGCCGCGTCCACAGCGCCGCGGCGGGCGCTTCCGAGGGCAGCGGCTTCTCGCCCAGCGCGGCGGTGATGAGTCGATCGACGGGCAGGCCGGCGGTGTCGGCCATGGTCAGCCGGGAAATTAGGACGGGCCAGTACGGATCGGTGGTGACCTGCTGGGCGCCGGCGGCGGAGAGTGCCTGGCTCCAGCGGCCGGTGCCGTCGGCCGGATCGCCGGCGACGACGGCGGCCGCGCGGGTCAGCTCGCTGTGCAGTTTGATGTGGGCGATCCGCTGCGGGCGGGGGCCGGCCGGCCGTAGATCGGCGTCGAGGACTCCTTGCGCGGCCCGCCATATCGCGAGCTGCTGGGTGAGGCCACCGCTGGCCAGGTACGGGGTCGCCCACGCCGGGGCGGTCTGCACGGTCCAGCTGCCGGCCGCGGCGTCGACCTGGTCGGCAAGGTCGACAACCAACCGTTCCCTCGCACTGAGGTAGTTGCCCCATTCGGGGTTGGCCACCAACCCGGTCGGGATGGCGGGCAGCCAGGGCAGCGGGCCCTCCCCGAGGGAGTGGTTGCCGCTGCGGTCCAGCCGCCAGTCCAGCACCGCGGCCAAGTCTCTGGCGCTGTCCAGATCGCGGTCCCTGGCGGCCGAACGCAGGCCGGCGATGGCGTCGCGGCCCTGCACCGTGATGGTCGCCAGGTGTCCCCGCATCGTGTCCCAGGCGCGGGCGTTGGTGATACCGGGGACCGCTTGTTCGGCGGCGGCGGTGAGCGCGGCCAGCTTCTCCGGGCCGATGAGGGTTTCGGCGCCGGTGAGGATGGCGTGCTCGTAGGCGAACGCGGCCGGGCTGAGCCGCAACATCGGGTCGGCGGATTCCCGGAGCTGGGTGGTAGCGGAGCGGTCCGAGCCGTCCCGCTGGATGATCGCGGCGAACAGTTCCGCGCGAGTCTGCGGGCTGATCGCCTCCGGGGTGATCACCTCGTGGGCATCACCGACTCCGCCGGTGATGATGAAGCCGTGGTTTTCGCCCTTGCCGCGGGTCATCGCCGGGTACAGCTCGTTCAGCGTCATGCCCGGGTCCAGGATGCTGTAGGCGTTGCCCTCGACGGTCAGCCCTTGCACGCCGGCGCTGGTGGCCGCATACCCCAGCCGCACATACCCATCGGTGAGGTAGTCGGCGGGCAGGGTGCGGGTGACCCCGCGGGTGATCTCGGTGGCGGTGACCGATCCGTCGCGGTGCACCTGCTCGACGGTCCAACGGTTGTTGTTGCGGACGAAATCGGTCCCGCCGATCGACAGCCACCGGGCGTTCTTCTTCGTCACCACCAGGTCACCGGCCGACACCGTCTCCCCGTTCGGCAACGTCAGCTCACACCCGACCCCCTCTGTGGAGGCGGCGAGCCGCGCGGCCCGGGCCCGCAGGTTCAGCTCGGTGACCAGCTCCAGGGTCGGCGCGATCATGACGCTCTGGGTGCCGCTCTGCTGATCGGCGTGCCAGGCGCTGAACACCGCGGCGGCGGCCTCATCCGGGGCCACCGTGTGCAGCAGGTCCCGGTCCAGGTAGTAGCCGACCGCCCCGATGTCACCGGCCCGCATCGCCAGCGACGCCGCGCCCTGCTGCAGGTCGCGGAACCGCAGCACCTCATCCAAAGCCAGTGACCCGTGGGTGGCCTCGACGTCGCGCAGCACACCGCCGGCGTCGGCGGCGCCACGCTGTCGATCATCACCGATCAGCAGGATCCGGGCGCCCTGCTGGCGGGCGAACCCGACCACCGCGGCCAGGTTCGGGGTGGAGGCCAGCCCGGCCTCATCAACAATGATCAGGGTGCGTTCGGTGACGTCCCGCTGCCACCGCCGCGGGTCGGCCAGCGGATGGCCGCTGAGGTCGAAGACCAGCTTGTCGACGGTGTCGGCGGTGACGCCGGGGATCTGCGCGGCCAGCTCCTGCGCGGCGGACGCCTGCGGTGCGAGAGCGACCAAGTCACCCCCGTTCGAGCGCCACACGGTGGCCAACGCGCCCATGGTGGTGGTCTTACCGGTGCCGGCCGGGGCCAACGCGAGTTGCAGGCGGCGGTCGCTGGTGGCCACCGCGTGCACCATCGCGGCCTGCGAGGTGTTCAGGGTGCGGCCACCGCTGTTGGCCGACCATTCCAGCAGCGCGATCTCGACATCGCCTGGGCTGACCGTGCGGGCGCGGTCCTGTCCGCCGGCGGCGACGACCGCCCGTTCGGCGTCCAGGATGACCGGGGAGGTATGCAGTTGCCCGCCGGCCATCCGATACACCGACGACCCGTCCAGCCGGGTCAACGCCGCCGGCGCGGCCGCGCCGGCGGGTTCGGGGTCGGTGCCGATCGGGATGGAATGCTCCGGCCCCAACGCCATGGCGGTGACCTGCTCGGCGGCCAGGTCGGTACCGGCTCCGATAGCGTGGCCGGCGTAGCGCAGCTGCCGCTGCGCCTCGGCCACCACGTTGTGCCGGGCCCACTGCGCCCGGCCGGCCTCAACGGCGCGGACCGTGTCGAAAGCCATCCGGGACATTTCGGCCGGTGACAGTTCGGCCGGTGCCGCGGTCTGCGGGGTGATGGCCCGCTGCAGCATCTCCCGCAGGTTCTCCGCAGAGCCGAGCACCTCGACGGCCTGTTCCCGCCACTGTTCGCGTTGTTCGGCCGGCGACCGGCGTTCGTGTTTGGCCTGCCGGGTGGCCAGGTTCGCCTGCTGCGCCAGCGCGATCATTTCCACACTCGTCGGGAGCCGGCCGTTGCGCTGACGGAACGCCTCGACCAACTCCGTCCGATGCGCCGCGATGTCCCGCCGGCGAGACGAGAACGCCTGATTCAGCGCCGCCTCGACGTCGGCGAGTTCACGGATGGGCCGCTTACCCGGCGCGGCCGCCCGCTCGACAAACCGGCCGCCGACCCGCTGGATGGTTTCCGCCTCGAGGCGGGTGTTGTAGTGCTCCGATGCGGCGACCAGGTAGCGGTGGATCATCCGCCCGTCCAGGGCCAGCCACCGCCCGTCCAGGGTCTGCACCTTGTTGGAGATGGCGACGTGGGTGTGCAGATCCGGGTCACCGGCCCGGGAATCGCGGTGGGTGAACGTCGCGGCGATCAACCCCTTCACGTCGACCTGGGCGACGCCATGGGCACCAATCCGGGTGTAGCCGACATTGCGTTCCAACCAGCCGATGGTCTCGGCGACGGCGGCGGCATGGGCCGCCTCCACCTGCTCGGAGATCTCCCGCGGCGCGACCGCCCACAGCGTGGACACGGACTTGACGGGGGAGAAGGTGACATCGTACCCGGCCACCGCGGTCCGGTCCGGGCGGGATGCCTGCGCCACGAACGAGGTCAGCTCACTCGCGTTCCGGGGATCCCGGCCGCTGGTCTCGGCGAACATCGCCTGGGCCACGTCGGTGCGGATCCGTTCCCGCTCCTCGGCCGGGATCGGTGCGTTGACCGCGTTGCCGCGGACGGTGTTGAACGCGGCGTAGGCGTCAGACAGCCGATCCCGCCACGGCTGGTTCGGCTCGAACGTGGGGAACGGCTGACCGAGCCGGGTCGCCGCCTCCGCAGCCGCCACACCGACGCCGGAAGTCGCGGCCTCATGCCGAATCCTGTCGGCGTCCGGGTGCAGGCCCTGGCCGAACAGGTTGAGCATCTGCGCCTCGGTGACCCGACCGCTGATATCCAGGCCGCGGCCGGCCCACACACCGGGCGCCTCACCCTTGGCCGAGTAGTAGTCACCGTTGGCTGCTGGTTGCTGGCGTCGCGGCGTGACCAGATACCGGACCCTGTCCGGCTCGTCGGGCCGGGACGCGCCGAGCATCTGCAGGGACTGCACCCCGAACGCGGCGGTCAGGGAGTCGCCGTCCAGCGGCCAATCGGTGACGAACTCCCGAACCTGGATTTCCTGCCCACCCGCGGTGAGCAGGGTCCCGGTGGTATTCCAGTTGGTGCCGTCGAATGCGGCGGTGACCACGAGCGCGGCCGGGTTCGCTGCGGTGGGCTGCTGGTGCTGGATCATGGTTGTTGCTCCCTTTCGTGTGGTGCTTGCTCTGTTCTGGGTGACTGCTGCTGGACGGTGGGGCGGGCGGGCCAGGAGTTGCGATCTCCTGGCCCGCCACTGGGTCAGACCGTGAGCAGGTCGAACGCTCGGACCTTGGTGGCCTCGACGGTGGTCGAGCAGATGGCGCGCTCGGCGCGGGCATCGGCCTGGCCGGACTTGGCGGCGATCGGCGCGGTGTGGTCCAGGTACTCGGTGATCGACTGGTAGGCCGCCCACCGGGTGCCCCGGATGTTCTCGTTGGTGTCTGCGGTCCACATCAGCCGGCGCAGCTCGCGGTTGCGGTTGTACTGCATGGTCTTTGCCCGCTTGCTGCCGGTATCGGCGGCATCGGATGCCCACACGGCGCCGATCAGGGCGTCGAAATCGTCGCGGGTGATCTGCTCGCTGATCATGGCGTCGGCCTGCGCCTGGAATGCCTCGGCGAACTTGAACGTCAACCCGAGCGCCTGCCGGGCCTCGGCCACATAGCCGGCCGCGCCGGAGGTGTGCCGGATCTTGTAGGACGATTTCGCCCCGGCGATCGCTGCCGCCTGGGTGTTCGCGCAGACCACCCGGACCGGCGAGACCAGCAGCCGAAACGCGCTCGTGCCGTCGTGCGAATTCAACGCGACCAGATACAGGTCGACGGCGTCGCGGCCGCCGATCAGCATCGTGCCCGGCACCTTCATGGTGATAAACACCTGCTTGCCGCCGCGCAGGCTGCCGGCCGTCTCAAAGTGCGCGCCGGACTGATCGACCAAGGTGTTGAGCAGGTCCGCGTGGGCCTCGTTCTGGATCGGCCGGTATCCGTTGCCGACCACGCCGAGCACGTCCGGCTGGCCGGTCTTCGGGTGGGTGCGGACGGTGGCGTAGGCGTCGGGCACGTCCAGCAGAGTTACACCGTCGGCGGTGACGACGGTCGTCGTCAGCGGCTCCTTGCGAACATTCCAGCCGCCCAGGAAAGCGTGATCCATGCACTCGGCGGCGGTGAACTGCTGCGGCAGGACGGTGCCGAGCCGGTGCCAGGCATGCTCACGCGCTCCCACGAACGCGGCGCTGCCATCGGTGAACGTTTCGATTTCGTGCGACATGTGGTGCTCCCCTTCGGTCTGCCCGGCCGGTGAATCCGGCCCGTTCGGCATACCTCAATGGTGCTTGCGGATTTGCTAGTCCGCAAGGGGAAATGGCCTCCCATCTGGTGTTTCACCCGAATGGAGTAGCGTTATTACTAGTTGCATAAGCGCTAGTAGCAGGTTCACAATGGGTTATGACTACGCTGGAGTTCGTGCGAATACTGGGAGCGGCCGAGGTGGCTGTGCTGCTCGGCGTCAGCCGTCAGCGCGTCGGCCAGCTCACCGCAAAGCGGTGGTTTCCAGACCCGATCGCCCGGCTCACGATGGGTGCTGTGTGGGAGCTTGCCGACATTGAACGCATGGCAGCGCAGACCGGGCGCACCCTTGACTACGCTGCCCTCGACGCCTACTCGTCCTCTTCTCCTGGCCGTGGTTCTGGTGACCACGCTGGGACCGCAGTGCAAAAGGGAGCCCCAGAGTCCGGCCTCCCTGAAGACGATCGGTGAGGTAACTCGAAGGCGAGTGAGGGAACACTATGGGCGGGAACGGATCTCATCGCTGGCGGTATCTCGACGAGCTGGAGCAGGTCGGGGATGATGCGGTACTGGGCCTGTCGGAGAACGCGTTCCAGCGGCGGATCGCCGGTGTTCAGGCGGAGCTGGTCAGGGCCCGCACAACCGCGCTGCAGCGCGAACGGCCGCCGCCAGCGTATCGCGATCTGCGGTTGGTGGCCCGCGGCTGGGGCTGGTTGGAGCTGCGGGTCTATCCGCCCATTGAGCCCGAGCCGTACGAGATCATCGGGATCGGTGTCGCCGAGCCCGGCCGCCGGCCGACCGTGGAAATGGCCGACAGCCACCACCGCCGGGCCTGGTCCGAGCCGGCTACCGGGATCGCCGGCGGCGCCATCGTGGGGTACGTCGCGCCGGCGGGATTCTGGGCGGCCCCTGCGCTGCTGGCGGCCGGCGTCGCCGTGGTGGTCACCGCTGCGGGCGGCGCCGGCGGCTACCTGGTGGCTCAACGCGGCCACCGCCTACGGTCCGGCTCCCGGCTGACCACCTGCGACGATGACGCATTCCACGGGGTGCTGGTGCTGGCCGTGCACATCGGGCAGCTAGCGCCGGGATCGACCGCTACGACCAGCAGATGGCCGACGATTCCCGACGTCAGGGCCTGGACCCGATCCCGCTGCGACTGACCGCGACTCCCTCGGTGATCGAGGACGAGCTGCATCGCAGCATGTGGGACCTGGCCACCGGACAGTCACTCGACGACACCGCCGATGTGCTCGCCGAGGCCGCCGGCATCGCCGACAGCGTCGACGCCGCGATCGGCGCGGCCTGGGTCATCCGAGACCGCGCCCGCGTCCACGACAACGCGCCACCACCAGGCGCCCCAGAGGGGCCGGCGGCGTTCCGGCCCACCGCGAGCAACCTGCGGCAGCTCCGGCAGACCCTGGACGAGAACACTCATTCGGCGGCGGCCGCCGGGATGAGTTGAACCGATTGAACGGCTACCAGCAGTGACGGCGTCCGTGGAACCCGGGGGCGGCAGCGACAGACGCCGGTTGGCATCGTTGCTGGCCGGCCTGCTGCCGTCCGGGCAGGTACGGCTGGGAGTGCGGGGCGGCGTGCTGGTGGCCGCGGGGGTTATCTGCTTGCTCATCGCCGGGGGTGAGATTGTGAACGCGGTCGATACCCTGCACAGCGCCACCGCGGGCGCCGGGGTTGATGCCGGCGTCGGCAGTAACGGTGCGGCGGCCCGCCGCGACGCGATCATGGGCGCGGTGCTGATCAGCTGCCGGGCCGTTCTCGCCGCCGTGTTGACCGAAGCGGTCTTGCCGCGGCCGCTGGGGCTGCTCCGCGGGGTGGGCAACCACCGATTCGTCGGCGGCGCTGTCGGCGCCACCATCGGGTACGTCGCGCTGTGCTTCGTCTTTAGCAACGTGGTCGCTCCGGCCGTGGTGACGGGGCGTCGGTTCCCTGGATCTGCCGTCGCGGATGCGACTCTGCTGCCGCGGGATCTGGTCCTTTCCGGGAGCGCCGGCCTGATCGAGGAGCTGGCGCTGTTCGCGATTCCCCTTGCGCTGCTGGGAATGTCGAAGCGCCGGTGGGTTCAGTGGGCCGGCCTGGTGCTGGTCATCGCGCTGCGGTTCGGTATCCACGTGTACTACGGGTACGGCTTCGCAGCGGTGATGGTGGTGCCGTGGATGATCGGCGCCTGGCTGTTGTACCGGGCGGTCGGCAGTATCTGGCCGCTGATCATCGGCCACGCGGTCAACGACGCCCCCCTGGTCGTCGTGATGCGCACCCAGCAGACATGGGTCTATACCGCCCTGCAAGTAACCGCCGCGGCCGGCGCGGTGTTGCTGATAGCTACCGCGGCTCGATGGGCAATCAGAACACGGGCGGCGCATCGAACTTCCCCGGTTGGATCAGCGCCGCGGCAATAGCTCGGTCTCGAAGCGGCCTCGGGTTGTCGGTGTACCTGTGTAGATCTCCGGCATGAGTGCACGAGGGCATCGCCGGGCTATCCATGCACGTACCGCCAGACTCCTGAACAGTCATTCAAGGTGACCTTGGCTGCCAGCGGATCGATCTCTGCAGCGGTGCCGTTGTCGCCTTGCCCGGACCTGGATCATTTGGTGCTTCCGGACTCGAAGCTTCGACGAGGTGGTCAGGACGGCTGTCGGCCTGCTCGCCGAACAGCTGATCCACCGATCCACGCGCCATCGAGGATCACTGGCAGCCAAGGAGGGCGCCGCTCCTGCAGTAGAACACGGCCTCTTGCCAGGCCCGTTTCACACATCCCATACTGGGCACTGAACTGGACCGGTCAGCAATCAATGGACAGTCCCACGAAATGATCCCACAGGGAAAGGTACGAACATGCACTTCAACAAGATGACGGCGACAAGGGTCACCCTGGTAGCGGCGATGGTGGGTCTGGGGGCCATCGCGGTGGCCGTGCCCGCGCAGGCGGCCCTGACGACCTCATGCGTCGGAACGGCCAGGAACGTGACCGTGCCCGGCGATCTCGTCGTGCCGGCCGGTGAGTCCTGCGACCTGAAAAACGTTGTGGTGAAAGGACAGACCACGGTGCGCCCCGATGCCAACCTGTTCGCCACCGGGTCGACATTCTCAGGCGCGGTCACCGTTCGGGACAACGGATACCTCGAGCTGTACAAGACCTCGGCCGCCAAATCCGTCACCCTGAGCACGGCGTACGGCGCCTACTTCGAGAACAGCACACTGCGGGGCAACGTCACCACCGCCGGGGGCTTTGTGTACAGCATCGGATCCTCGCACACCGGGCGAGTCGTCTCGACCAACGGGGAAACCTACGTCGAGTCGGGATGGTTGCATCAGAGCCTGACGACGAACGGGGACGCCTATACCGACCTGACCGACACCGTCATCAACGGAAAACTAGCGGTCGCTGATGCCAAGGGCGGAAGCGTGATCTGCACCTCGGAAATCGACGGCAACACCACCATCACCGGTGCCGGCGCCGACGGCCTGGTGCAGATCGGCACATCCGGGACGATCGCCGATTGCGGCTTCAACGTGTTCGCCGCGAATGTGACGCTGCGGAACAACCACGCACCGGTGACCTTCAGCGGCAACGTGGTCCGGGGCAATTTGTCCTGCACTGGCAACGACACCAAGCCCACCGGATCGGACAACCGGGTGCGCGGAACGTCCTCCGGGCAGTGCAAGCATCTGAGTCCGACCCCTGCGGCTGTCGCGCCCGCCGCCAAGGCGAAGGCGGCCTCCCCGCACGACCGGGCCAATGCCGTGCTGGCGAAAATCGCCCAACGTTCGAAGGCGGCCAATGACGCTGCCACCGCAGCCGGTCCGGCGACCATCGGTCGGTGATCTCCCGTGGTCGGCGCCGGCTACCCGGCACCGCCAGACCCCGGCTGAACTGACCAACTGACCCCCGGTGGCGCTACCAGACAAGCTCGAGGACGCGCTCGGCAGGCTCACCGACGGGTTCCTGAGCCCACCAGGGCAGTTCGGAACCCCCTTTCCCGTGGCTGAATCGGCCCTTCCCGGCGTGTCCCGCGACCAGACCTCTGAGTGAGCTGACCTCATCCTGTCGGCTGGATCACTGTTTGGCTGATGACTCTTCACTGCGGGTGAAGTCGAGGAGGCGTGGGTGACGCTGGCCGCCGTGCGCGATCTGCGGGAGCACCGCGCAGTGGCGAGCGAGGATGAGCTCGCCGATCTCGAGACCGACGTGCTGGCCGGGTTCGTCTTGGCGCGGGCGTCCGCCGGGCTGGTGGACAGCACGATCCGCAACGACATCAATCACCTTGAGCTGATCCGCGACTGGTTCGGCCGACCGCTGTGGGAGATGCAGCCCGCCGACGTGGATACCAACTTCGGCAAGGTTCTGCGCGACGCCTGCCCATCGACTCGGGCCGGGCGAGCAGCAGCGCTCGTTTGCGATAGAGCCTTCTGGCGAGCGGGCCCCCTGCAGAGAGCGGCCCCGCACGGCCGGTACGGTCCGCATCAGGCGCATCCGGAGGGTGGCGAGCGGGTATCGTCGCTGTCGGCGCGCTCGCCTGGGTGAGCGCACGCAGCAGCACATCGGCGGGTCGATCACGGGGCTGCCGCGTGGCGATCGCGTCGATGGCGGTCTGGATACGAACAACGGTCTGCTCGGGTCAATGGGTCGGGTGGGCGCATGCCTGTTGACCGGCTAATCGGGGTGCGCCTGCTGCGTCGGGGCGCGACACGCCGGGCGTGATGCGCGTGCCTGCGGCTGGACATGGTGGGAACATTTGTCTCGTGGTCACCGGCGGGTTGCGGTTGGATCAGGACGCGGACGGAGCTTGGAAGCTCGACGGTCCGGGAGTGGATGACTTCGCGTTGGTGAACGACTACCTGGGGTATCTGACCGACCGGAACTATTCGCCGCGGACGGTGCGGGCCTACGGCTTTGATCTGCTGGCGTTGTGCCGCTGGTTGCAGTCGGTGGGGGTGTCGTTGTCGGCGGTGACGACGGAGGTGCTACTGGATTTCATCCGGGCATGTCGCGAAGCCAAGTTGCCGGGACATGTTGGTAGCAATGTGGTTTCGTTGTCCGGTCAGCGGATGGATCGTTATGCCGTGAGTACCATCAATCATCGGTTGGCGGCGATTACCGGGTTGTACACGTTCCGTGGGATGAGGGATCCGGGGTTGACCAGTCCGGTGCCGACCGGTCGGGAGGCCCGCCGGGTCAGTGTCGGGGAACGCAACGGTCTACTCGGTCATTTGGTTCGCCCGAAGCGTCGCTCGGCGTTGCGATTGCGGGAGCCCAAACGGCTGCCACGGCCGTTGGATCGACGCGAAACCGCTGATCTACTAGCCAGTTTCCGGTCGTGGAGGGATCGGGCGATCGCCGGGTTGATGTTGTTCTGTGGCCTGCGAGCGGGCGAGGTCCTGACCTTGCAGGTCGCCGACATCGACGTCGGCGCCGGTTGGATCCGGGTGTTCGGCAAGGGCGCCAAGGAACGGCGGGTACCACTGGATGCCGATGTCGCGGGCCTGATTCAGACCTATCTGCTGGCGGAGCGACCGGAAACGACGAGCCTGGCGTTGTTCGTGGTGGCGAAGGGCCCGACGCGGGGTCGACCGTTGACGCCGGCTGGGCTGCGGACCATCTTCCGGTACCACCGCGGCAAGTCCGGTGTTCCGGCCGGGCATCCACACGCGTTGCGCCACACGTTCGGGACTGCCCTGGCGCAGGCGGGGGTGGACCTGCCGGTCATGCAGGCGTTGTTGGGGCATGCCCACGTCGATACCACCGCCCGCTATATCCATTTGGCCCCAGTACATGTGAAAGCCGAGTTCGATGCTGCCCGTGATCGTATCCGCAGTCGAAGCTGAAGCGCCGGCGACGGTGTTGGCCGAGTACAACCGGTACCTGGCCCGCGCCGGCCACGGCAACCCCGCCTACACCCAGACAGCCCGATCGTGGCTGCGACACTGGCCCATCCCGCAGGACTGGGCCAGTTTGCCGTTGCCCGAGCGGCTCGCCGAGAATGCTTCCACCAGAGCATTTCTGCTGTTCCTGATGGTCAGCGGCCGGCTCCGCCCTGGTTTCGACTACCTGTTGGAGCGGAAGCTGTCCAGCATCTGGCGCTACCAGAGCGATTCGGTGTTGGCGCCGCACCTGGCTCAGTTCACCACCACGGCGATGGAGCTGGGTTTCTCCTGCCGGGTGTCCTCGGCGTTCGGATCGCAGGTGATCGCCAGGCTATTGATCCAAACAGGCCGCGCACTCACCGATCTGGCGGCAGCTGATCTTGACGAGTTGGGGCGGGCGTGCCGCGCCCGGCAGGCCCGGACCGGTAAAGGCTGCCGGCATTATCTGGACGCCATCCGGGCGTGTCGACAGATCCTGTTCCACTTGGGGATCCTGGCCGACCCACCGGAGCCGGCCGGCAAGGCGATACCACTGCCGCAGCGGATGGCGGCGGTGAGCCCAGCACTACGGCCACGATTTGTTGCCTACCTGCAGCGAAAGAGCGCGACCTGCAAGGTCAAGACGGTGTCCACGCTGGCGACCCGCCTCGCCGGGTTCGGCGCGTTCCTGGCCGGCGTCGATCCCGACCTGACCTCGCTGACGCAGCTGGATCGCTGCCGGCACATCGAACCGTTCCTGGTCAGTTTGACCAACGCCACCAACAGCGTCACCGGCGCGCCGATCACCGTCGCCGACCAGGGCCGCCGGGTCAACGCCGCCGCGAACTTCCTGGCCGAGATCGGCGAATGGGGCTGGCCCGACGCACCGACGCGGCGGCTGTTCTTCCGGACCGACAACCCGCGGCTGCCACGCCCGCTGCCGCGGTACCTACCGGTGGATTCCGACCGGAAACTAGGACAGCAGCTGGCCGCATCCCCCTACCGGCTGGCCGCCGACGCGTTACTGCTGCAACGAGCCTGCGGACTTCGTATCGGTGAACTGCTGGACCTGGAAATTGACTGCGTCCACGACGTTGCCGGCCAGGGCTCCTGGCTGAAAGTGCCGCTGGGCAAACTGGACACCGAACGGATGGTGCCCTTGGATTCTGAAACCTTGACCCTGCTCGACCGGATCACCGACACCCGCTCGGCCGGACGCCCGATCCGCCACCCCCGCACCGGTAAACCCGCACAGTTCCTGTTCACCCACCACGGCCAACGCCTATCGCAGAACGCTGTCCGCGCCGAACTGGACCGGGCCGCCGTGCTCGCCGGGATCGGACACGTCACCAGCCACCAACTCAGGCACACCTACGCCACCGCGCTGGTCAACGCCGGCGTATCGCTACAGGCCCTGATGGCCCTGCTCGGGCACAGTTCAGCGGAAATGAGCCTGCGGTACGGCCGGCTGTTCGATGCCACTGCGTTTCGTCAAGTGAGTTGGCCCCGGTTGTCGTCGCGAATCTCGGCCCCGGCTGCGCGGCGCCGCTGCGCGCCGGTGGTGCCTGATGCGCGTCCACCACGGGCTCGGTAGGCGTGCTGCCGGC
>JAABUS010001521.1_pt1 | contig 50077 bp, 37 predicted proteins | sample 5560161 | NCBI WGS metagenome assembly JAABUS01 (sample SAMN10711885, study PRJNA513376) | rock metagenome | isolation source: Antarctica rocks | place: Antarctica: Victoria Land, Trio Nunatak nord | collected 2016-01-04 | reverse complement strand
AACCTTTGCCTGGCTGGATACCAACAGAAGAAATGCTAAAGATTATGAACGGCTAACTGAAACCAGCCAAGCTATGATCTATTTGGCCTCTATACGAATCATGCTCAAAAAATCTTAAACAGTCTCTTAGAAAATATTTATCCTCTACTTCTTTCATAATTTAAAATTAATACAAAAGTAGTCTAACGTATTTTAAGTTAAAAAAAGGAGTAATTGATACTCCCTTCAAATCAATAATCATAAAAAAGCCACCAATAAGGTGGCTTTTTTATGATTATTCTGATTATTTATCGTTCTTAATAGTCTCTTCCTTACCAGTTCGGGCTCTGCACCAAACTGGGCGCATTCGAAATCTCACTGGAAACCAACGGCCAGAAATAATTCTTAGCAGTGAAAACCCTGTCTTCCAATTTAAAACGTTGCATCTTATACTTCACTCCACCTACATCCATTGTTCCTGCAGGATCAGCCACAGGCCTCATACCGTGTGCATACCTTTGTGTTCTAGGGTAAGGCCATACCAGTGGAGGGTTAGAGGAAGCTTTATATGCGGCTTCCCTTGCCACTTCTTCAGGCGAGTCTGGTTCAAGATTCCATCGGGCATAGAAGTAGCGCTTGTTTTCATAAAAATGCTCTACACGGCGCTCTCTCTGTATGTATTTATGAAGCTCATCCTGGTTGAGTCCTGGAGGAACCGGCGCCATCAATGAACGGGCGCGAAGCGCATTCAAGATTGTATAGATTTCAGCACTGGGACCCGAATACCTGTTCATTGCTTCGCAATAGATCAACTGTATTTCCGGAAGACGGATTGAAGGAAAATGTAAGGGCCAGTTTCCGCTTCTTTTCCAGTCTTCATGATAAAATTTGCGCAGGTAATATCCTGTTGAAGTAGCATTACTTGCACCGATTTTATCTGCACCGGTAGCCGTGTTTATGATCTTTGATTGGTAAGTAGCACCATGATACATAACATCGGAATAAAAACGTGGATCGCGTTTTTCGTAAGGCTGATTTTCATCCCAGCCCATAGCTTTTGCCTTAGGATCATAGGTTGCATATCCATATCCATCATTACCGATAAATTCATATTCATCAACTTGTTCCTGCAATGGTTGCAGGCGTGAAGCACCACCAAAAGAAGGAGGGATATGGTCTCCCTGCCATGACTCCGCTTTATTATTTGTTATGATCAGAAGCCACTCCGCCTGAATAGCGACAGTACTTATATAAATCTGCTTGATCCTTGTATAAACCTTGTTGTTACTTTCAGCCTGAAAGTCGCTTGCATTACCCATATATAAATTATAACGCAGAGCCCCGTTATTTGTAAGATCCATCAAGGCTTTAGCTGCATTAGCTGCCAGTTTCCATTTTTCCTTATCATAGGCAGCGTATGCCTCTTTACCAACGCGGGTATCGCTGCCCGGTAGTTTGCCACCGTTGTACAGCGGGCTTGCATTCATATAAAGCACGATTGCTTTCAATGCCATAGCTGCACCTTTATCTATTCTTCCAAATTCAATATCCCGATGACGGGCCGGTAATTGAGCAATGGCAAAGTCAAGATCTACCATTATTTTTTTTACAAATTCCGGCCATGACTGACGGACAAACTTTTCTTCGGCTCCTAAATCAGCAACATAATCCATGTAAACAATGTCTCCATACCAACGCGCTGCCAGCCAATGAAAATATGCACGAAAGAAATGCGCTTCTGCCACACGATTATTCAGATCGCCGGGTTGCAATGGATTATCAGGCGATTTATATTTTTCCACGTTTGTGATAAATACATTCGCTTTACGGATGGAACCATAATAATCAGCCCAGTAAATGCCGTTTGATTTTGACGGTAATCCAATGGAGGGACCGAAGCTTCCAAAGTTAAACTGGTCAGGGATAGCCTGCTCTACCTGAGTTCCCTTAGTTTCGTCGGTAATTCCGGACATTGAAAAGTCATTGAGGGTAACAATTCCTTTGTCTCGATCTCGCATTTCCCGGTACAATTTATTGGCTTCACCATTAACTTTATCCCAATTAGTAAAGACTTGTCCTTCTGTTATTTTGTTATCAGGCGACCTGTCCAGGAATTTACTGCAAGAAGTAGATAGTAAAGTAAAGCTGAGGGTTATTAAGGAAATATAATTTTTCTTTTTCATAATTAAGCTGGTTAAAATGTTACGTAAACACCAAAATTAAAAACTCTTTGAATAGGATACCAGTCGCCGACTGGATTGGATTCAGGGTCTATATCGAATTTCAACAATTTGTCCCAGGTAATCAGGTTAAGACCCTGGGCATAAAAGCGGGTCTTAGTAAAACCAAACCTTTTCAAAAGGGTAGTAGGAATGGTATAGCCAAATTCCACACTTTTCATCCTCAGGTAAGAACCATCAGTGAGAAAAAGTGAGCTGTTTGGGTTTTTATTATTTACATAGGTACCATAATGTAAAGCAGGATAGGTTGCTGTGGCAGCCGTTGCAGGAGTCCATCGATTCATATGTAAAGGCTTCACCCTACCGATAATATCCTGGCCATAAGTGGGGAAGTCGTAGGCGTTAGCATCTGTTAATTGAACGCTGGTATGAGTAGAGCCCTGGAATAATAAACTTATATCAAACCCTTTATAAGAAGCGCCCATTGGGATACCGAACTGGATTTCAGGATTACGGGGATTTCCAATGGCAACCCTGTCTTCCTGGTCCGTAATCTGGCCATCGCCATTCTGATCTTTGTAAACAGCATCACCCGGAATCATCTTACCCCATTTCTGGTAAACCTGGGCATTTAATTTATCAGCTTCTGCCTGATCTGCAACAAAATGATCAAATATGTAATCAAATTGTTCACCAATACGTTTGCCTGTACGTGAAGCATAGGAAACAGATTTACCATTAGGAGCGAAACGATCCACTTCGTTTATGAATACAATTTTATTACGGGCGAATGAAAAATTTGGCTTGATATAGTAACTGAATTTTTTTCCGATGTTATCTGTCCAGCCGATTTCCAGGTCTATCCCGTGATTGTCAACAATTCCAAGATTTATCTGCGGAGAACTTTGTCCTACTACAGCAGACAGGTTCCTGGAGCCGTTAGTTCCTGGTTGAGTTAGGATGTCATAACGATGTTCGGTAAAAACGTCCGCGGAAAGGTTTAACCTGTTTTGAAGTGTCCTGAGTTCAATGCCGATATTTGCTTTTCTAGCTTTCTCCCAGGTTAATAAAGGGTTGGCAAGTGCGCCTTCAAATACTCCTGCGGGAACTCCTGAATTAAGATCGGTGCCCAGGTTATAAGTATCACCGTTTACATTAAAGAATTGAAGGTATCCAAACCTTTCACCAGGAAGCTGATCGCTACCTACAAGGCCATATGATCCCCTGATTTTCAAATAATCTATAGCAGATGTCTTCTTCATAAAGTTTTCGTTACTAATTACCCAGCCTGCTGCTACCGCCGGAAACAAGCCAAAGCGTCGCCCTTTGGCAAAGTTTTCAGAACCATTGTAAGCTGCGTTTACTTCAAAAAGATATCTTTCATCATAGTTATAAGTAGCACGAAATGCCAATCCCTGGTTGGTAAAAGGAACATCGTTCTGGTAGACACGTTTTTGTTGCTGCCCTAATAAGAGCCCGGTAACATTATGATTGCCAAAAGCCCTGGCATAATTCAAAGATGCCTGTACGTTATTTTTGCGTTGGGGAGGGGGAGTGGATGCATTAAACCCATTATTCATGGTGTTGTTCTCCACACGGCGAGGTGAAGCATATGCACCTGCATAGTGACCGCCGTTCATAAATACATCGACACCAGCTTGAGGATAGAAAGTGGCATAGCCACCGTATTCCCTATAACCTTCTGATTCATGAGGAATGGTTCTGTCAATAGTATTACCAGACTGGATATCGTAAGAAAATTGGATGTCGAAGGTCAATCCTTTTGTAATAAAATCAAGCTTATGTCCTAAAGCAAAACTTCCATCCATAAATGTTTTATACTCATCAATAAATCCTGAATAAGCTAATTCACCTAATATATTATAGCGGTACAATTGCGATCCAAAAAGTAGCCCCTCAGGATGTTTTGCGATATAAGCCTTGTTAGCGGTATTATCATTGTTCTGCAGAATTATTGGATAGATGGATGGTTGTGTGTTTGCGATATTAATGGCCCTTGCAGCAGTAGTTCCTGGCGCGATCCTGTTTTGAATACGGCCACCGAGGTTCAGTTTCGCATAAAAGTTATCAGTTATATTAATATCGATATTTGATCTGAAGTTATACCTTTTAAACACCGCATTAGTATTGCGCGGGCCCATATCAGTATGTTGATAGTTACCATTCTGATTAGTATAACCAGCCAACACAAAATACTTAACCGATTTATTTCCTCCCTGGATGTTCATATTATAATCCTGTTGCATACTTGGTTTGAAAGCATAATCAAATAGATTGATATTATATCCCAGTCCATCCGAGTTGTCTCCCTTTGCTTTTCTATAATTTTCGATTTGTGCCGGTGTGAAAAGGGCAGCAGTTGTATTTGGATTATCATTCAACCTTGCTTCATTATAAAGCATCGCGTAATCTGCAGAACCCAGGTACTCGGGAAACTTAATCGGGGACGAAACACCATCAGATGCTTTAAAGGTAACAGTTGCTTTATCCATTATTTTACCCCTGCGGGTTGTTACCAGTATTACACCGTTCGCACCCCTTACTCCATATACAGCGGTTGCTGAAGCATCCTTTAAAATAGAGAAAGTTTCTACTTCTTCAGGATTCAGGTACTGAAAGTCCCTTTCGATACCATCAACAATTACTATGGGCCTTTGCGAACTGTTCCCGGTATTATAAGTTGATATACCACGAATAAAAACTTCACTCTGATCAACACCAGGTTCACCACCGGCAAACTGGTTCACCATCAAACCCGCCATCCTGCCGGCTAGTGCATTTGATAAGTTTGTTGTAGGAGACTGCCTTAGTTCAGATGTTCCTATTGATGTGATCGCTCCAACAACAGATACCTTTTTTTGGGTTCCGTAACCTACAACCACCACATCGTCCAGTGATGCTACTGCTGAATTTAATGTTATATCAAGAGTGCCGCTGTTGCTTTTAACAGGCAATGTTTCTGTTTTAAAACCTACATACGTGAAGCTTAACACACCATTTTCCGGAACAGAAATTGAAAAATTTCCACTTGTATCCGTGCTAACTCCACCTCTTGCACCTACCACGGATACCGACACGCCGCCAAGTGCCTTTCCATTCTGATCCTTTACTTTACCTTTTACTATAATAGGAGGAGAAAAAGGATTGTTGGCAACTTTCAATTCTTCTTTTCTATTTATGGTGATCGTCTTATATGTAAGGGTAAAATTTAAAGGCTGGTCTTTAAAACATAATGCAAGCACCCGTTCAATAGATGCATCTTTTACATTGATATCAATTCTTTTTGCGTGTTGTAAAACATAATCCTGGTAATAGAACTGGTATCCCGTTTTTCGATGGATATCCTTGAAAATTTTTTCCAGTGAAATATTTCGCTGAGAGATGGAAATAGCTGGTGCATTTCCGTTAGCATTCACCTGAAGGCAGGTTGCCAATAGTAGCACTACTGCCAGTTTTATAACCTGCAATGTTTTACTGGTTATTACCATTGCCGGGCTTCGGTATGGTAATGAACATGTTTTTTTCATACGTTTGTTAAGTTTTGGTTTAAAAATTCATGTAACATAATAAACAGATAAGCCATTTAAGTAATCAATCTTTTATGAGTTGTTTTTAATTTATGATGAATAGAAGTTCTATTGAATTGTTTTAAAGCGTATATACCGTTTGCTGCATCTTTTGAAAGCAGGATGTTAACATTATTTATAGAATGATGAGACAAGCAGTTAGCTGTTTAGGATGGTTTCAATAATGGAAGCGACTAAATTAAGGATTTAATTCATGCTGTCTGCAAAATGGTCAAAATAATATTTCATCGTAAGTTCGTTTTAAGATAGTGCTACTTTTTAAATTATTCTAATAAGCCGTGAGTGTTGCTTTTGTAGCCCTTATTGGGATTGGTAATGTTCTGTATTAATATCAATACATCTCTTTAATATATGTAAACTCTTAGGTTATCACATGGCATAGTTTTTTATATTTTAGAAACAATTAATTCAAAACAAATGAAAATAAAAATGTTAGCTCTTAGTAAATCAATTCTTGCAGGATGTATTATTGCTGCATTATTTTCCTGTAATAATTACACCGCCCCTGAAAATAAGGAACAAAAGGAAGAAAAAGATAGTATAGTAAAAGAAAATAAAGAAGTTTCACTTAAGCCTGCTGGTCCTGCTCCGGAATGGGGACCATCTATAAAACCGGAAATGGGAGTGGTAATGGAAAAGTTAGCAAGCCTGGGCGGCAAGCCAATTGAAACGCTTGATGCCAAAGAAGCCAGGATGCAGCCTACTCCAACAGATGCCGTAATGGCTGTTATGAAAGATCATCAAATGGCTATGCCTCCTGCATTATGCGATACCATGGGAAAAGATATTCCTGTAACTAGCGGCACAACCCATATCAGAGTTTATACACCTAAAGATGGCGCAGAAAGTTACCCGGTAATTGTTTATTACCATGGAGGTGGATGGGTAATTGCAGATATTAATGTATATAATGCCAGTGCACAGGGGCTTTGTGAACAGGTAGGCGCAGTAGTAGTTTCTGTAGAATATCCAAAGGGACCTGAAAAGAAATTTCCTGCAGCACATAATACTGCTTTCAGTGCTTACCAATGGGTACTCACTAACATGGCTTCTTTAAAAGGCGACAGTTCAAAAATAGCAGTAGTAGGAGAAAGTGCAGGTGGCAACCTGGCTGCCAATGTAAGTATGATGGCAAGAGATAAGAAAATAAAACTGCCTTTGTATGAAGTGCTTGTTTATCCTGTTGCAAACAATGATATGAACAGTGAAAGCTATGTAAAATATGCAGTTGCCAAACCATTGAGTAAACCAATGATGGAATGGTTTGTAAGAAATGAACTTGGTTCACCTGCTATGGCTGCCGATCCCCGTATCAGCCTGGTTAAGGCCAGGCTTTCCGGTATGCCACCAACACTCATTATTGGAGCAGAAATAGACCCTTTGCAGTCTGAAGGTAAATTACTAAGTGACAAATTAAAAGATGCAAAAGTGGATACTGATTATGAACTTTATACCGGTGTTACTCATGAATTTTTTGGAATGGCTGCAGTAGTGCCTCAGGCGAAAGAAGCTCAGGCATTTGCAACAAAAAAGCTTAAATCAGCTTTTGGCAAATAATATCAATATGTAAAAAGATTTAAAAGATATATCAATAACATTCAGCCCATGCAATTAATTGTATGGGCTATTTTATACATGGCCCTTTCAGCAATATAAAAGACTTCCCTGAACAGAAACATCCGTGAATTGAGATCTTCTGATGTGATCTTGCCTCCATTCCAGTTAGTAACGGCATATATTGATAGAAGATGATTGTATTTTGAGTGTACTCTTTGAATTGACTTTCACCAGTTAGCAACCAATGTCGTTGACTTAACAATTTTGAAGTGTTCCTCCTTTCTTCCTGGAATGAAAATTTAGTTAGCTATCTTAGTGTCCTCCTATGTGGTTAAAAGACTCTTGGAATTTAGATCTTATCTAACCACAAGGAACACAAAAATAATCCACAAGGGGCGCGAAGGATGTCTGCCAAAGTTGCGAATTCTTAATTCAATGATATCGGGTTAGCAACTTTTATTTTGTTATTAACCGGTGGAAAATTTAATTATTAATTTTTCTACCGACATTCCGTTCTAACCGGAACGAAGAAACTAAACCTTAAACTTGCATACTGGATATTTACAAAATTATTTAAGGTCAACGACCTTTGTTATTGTTACTTAAGATTTCCCCTATCTAATCTCACCATAAGCAAAACATAATAATTAATTACTGCTTCCCGTTGCATCGGTATTGCTAACGAACGCAATTTTTTTACTGTCGGGCGACCACGAAGGGGTATTCATACTACCTTGTCCCCCATACACATAAGCTAAAACTTTTATATCACCACCGGCAAATGGCATCATGCGGATATACACATGCTTGTAGGGCGGGTGCAAACCAGGTGGCACCTCTTCTTTTAAAAATGAAATGAAAGCAATCCATTTTCCATCCGGTGAAATATGCGCGAACCAATTGTTGAACTCGTCATTTGTTACCTGTTCCTGATCTCTGCCATCTGGTTTCATACGCCATATCTGCATGGAGCCCGAACGTACAGAATTAAAATAAATGTATTTACCATCAGGAGTATATTCTGGGCCGTCATCAAGTCCTTTGGTATTTGTAAGCCTCACTTCAGCACCACCCGAAACAGGAACTTTATATACATCAAATTCGCCATCACGCTGGCCGCAAAAAACAAGCGACTTACCATCTGGCGACCAGCCATGCATGTAGGAAGGACCTCTTGGTGTTACCTGCTTTGGCGACCCTCCGGTAATAGGTACGGTATAAATGATGGAGCCACCAAGTTCCTTTACATTGTTGCTTAATGCCAGCATTTTTCCATCAAAAGAAATCACATGGTCATTATTGTTTCTTGTAACTGTGTCGGTATTTATAGCTGTAGCCTTTTTTGAGGCCAGATCAAAATTGACCATGATACCTTTAGAGTCATTATAAATTAAACTTCGGCCGTCAGGGGTCCAGTTAGGCGCCTGGATAGAGTAAGGTACCTTATAGATCACCTCACGCTTTCCTGAAGCCACTTCCACAACTTCAAGGTTACTGCCCAACGACATTTGGATGTTAGTTTCCGCATCGTCTTTATGCGGAATTGCAATACTTACATTACTAAACACACCCGTTTCCAGTACATCCGCATTATGAGATCCTACAAACAATCCTACATATACTTCATCACCTAAATTAATCCCTGATATGGTATCAGTAATAAAAGGATGACCATATATAGCTGCCCTCATAATATAGGTATTACCCTTTCTTTCCAGCTGCAGGATATTGGCTTTAGTCATTTTCATTTTTATCTCTTCAGTCTGAGCGCCGGCTGTTCTTCTGAATTGAAGAGAAGTGAGTCCATCACCGTGCTCTACGGCATTTACATGGGGAGAATTGCCGTCAAGGGATTTACGTACCATCCACCCTACTTTTTTATGATAGTCAACCCATGTTCCAAGGAACTCCGCTTTTGTGTGAAGTATAAAATCACCTTTTATTTTTTTCCAGGCATAATGAAATTCATCATGGTCGGCCCAAACATTAGCACCAGCGCCCGAAATAATATACTGATTTGTTTGAGCAATGTAATTGCTGACGCCAGGTTTTACATTGGTGCCGATATCACCATAGCCATCAAAAATACCAACTGCCTGCTTCTGTGCAAAACAAGCAAAATAAAGCAGCAGGGAGACAGTAAGAATTAATGAATGAAGTAAGTATGTTTTTTTCATGTTGAAAGCATTAATTATAAAAGTGGTTATTGTTAATTTATTGTGGTTGATTTAAGAAATAGTGTTATGTTAATTATAAACTGACATTTGCTATCAGCTGTCAGGAGGAAAATCTACTTATGATTTCCTGATAGCTGACTGCTGATAGCAAATTATTATTCCACGACAATCAATTGGTAGCTTCTTTAAGTTAACAGCATTGACGGGTAATTTATGAATTTTTAATTATCGTTCTATTAATAGTTTTAATAAACCTGAACACGCTTTCTTCGTTGTCGTCATAATCCAGCAATTGTTTATTTTCCGAATATAAAAACATTGCAGGATATTTTTTAGGTTTAAACTTTGTGATGAACTGATACAGATTATCCTGTAACAGCAATACATTTTTCTGCTCTTTCAGTTGCCTGCCATATTTAGCTATAAACAGGTTTATATTATCCGGTTTATCCATAGAGATGAGATACAGCGATGCTTTTTTAAATGACTGGTAATGCTCATTTATATAGGTAATGGTACGTTGACAATGTTCACATCCGGGATCAAAGAATACAAAAAACAATATTCTTCCTTTTGCTACATCTTTTTCTGTAAACGGACTATTATCAAGCCTGAAGAATTTAAATTCGGGCAGGGTTAGAGCCGGTATTTGGGAAGATACCCCGGCAGCATTAAACGTAATTAAAAACATCAGATATAAAATACGTACCATCATTTTAAGAATGATTTTTAATTGAACATTGAGGGATATTACTGAAAATAGAAGACTGAGTTGTAGGTTGATGATAATGTTTTATAATAAAAATTTATTAACCTGAAAAATGTATTTCCTGAATTATTTGATTGAATTATATATTAATTTATATAAATAATTGCAGTTTCGGAAAACCTCATTTTTAAACGTATATTTACGATATGTATTAATAAAATGTTTTACATGATTATCCCGAAGTTAAAATTTAAAATAGATACGATAATTAATTCGCTCCGAAATTATTCCTTATATCTAATTAATGAGGAGATATTACTGGAAGCTATCAAAAAAGATGAAATTAATGCCGCTGAGATTTCAACTATGATTATTGAAAATGAAACCGATCTTGAACGTGCAGAAAGGCTTCTTAATATTGCAAAAAGTCACCGCCTGAATAAAGATTCCCTAACCTTGGTTCAAAAAAATATAGAATTAACCGCTTCAGAAATTGTTAAGTATATAGTCAACCACAACAAAAAACGCATAATCTATACATTAAAAAGAAATGGTTATAAAAACCGCAGGTATCGATTTCAAATAACCGGTAACGGTAAGTTAAATGTATATTAGTGATATAGTTCTATGTTCATCCTCCTTAAAAAGAAGAAGAACGAAAACTTGATGCCAATGTCCGTTAGGCATAACATATTACCATCTTCTAATCAAAGCGTATTTACTTTTTTACTTCACACCGTTATTATCATCCCACCATCCTTTCATTTTTCTTATATAAAGAATCTAACCGGTATGGTATGCATTATGTGTACCTATATGAGCGAAAGCAGAATACCATTTTTTTAACTTCAGATCATCCGCAGCTTTTACAGCACTTTCAAAAGCTGTAAGTAAACTGTCCAGTCTTTGTATTATTGCTTTCCATGTGTTTTCATTAACTTCAGTGAATGTTTCTTTATTGTTACCGCTGATAGTATCAGGTTTTATACCTTTGAGGAGATGTTATGTCCGCAGGACATAACGGGGGTGGGTACACCGGGCATGTTGCTATTTTGGTCTTCCTTGTTGTGCATAGTGCTGATTTAATTATAAAGGCTTTCAATATGTGGAAGTTACCAGTAATAAACCGATGACGTTAAAGAAGGAAAACCTTTCACGCTATTTTATGCACAGAATGTACTTTTTTGAATGTTACTTATCTGTCAGCAACTTACATATTGTTCCTAACTGAAACAAAATATAATTATTAATTTTGTTCTACTAACATGTTGTTCCTAATTTAAACTTAGAAGATAAACTATGAACTCTCTTATGTTAACGGCGTTTATATGTAAATTGATTATGTAAAAATTTTTGAACTTAATAATTTATAAAAATCATTTTTAAATTAATGCATGATGCGAGAGAATCTTTTTAATGAAAATGCAAAATCCAGCTCAGCAGGTTTAATTATAACTAAGCCTCATCAAAAAATTCTTAGTAAACAACAGCAAACTTTTAATAAGCTTATTAAAAGAATTGAAAAGTTAAGATTAGATCTTGTACGGGTACATACATCTTTAGATGAAAAGCTAGACTTTTATGTTAAGAATATCCATCCCTTAGAGCAACAATTAACAGAATTAACTAAAGAGATAATAAAGCAGCTTTTCTCATTTTTTAATAATAAATTATTTTCTAAAAAGGAAAGGAAAAATTTAAGTGGCGTAATAGCCGGCAAGCTTGATGAAATTTTTCAGCTTAAAGAAGGTGAACCAGATGAAGAGCTTAAAGAAATATTCAAAGCTGTTCAAGGAATAAGTTATGAAAAAGCTGTTGAGCAGGATTTTAATGTTATGAAGGATGATATGGAATCCATATTCGAAGAGTTTGGCTTTGAAATGAATCTTGATGGTTTACATAGCAAGATGACACCAGAGGAAATGATGCGGAAGACAATTGAAATTCAAGAGGAATTAAAACAACAGGCCCATCAGAATGAGCAAAGGCAAACAATTAGGAAAAAAACTAAAAAGGAACAGGAAAAAGAAGAAAAAGCTAAACTGGTAGAGGAGGCAAGAGCAAGAAATATTAGCAGCATTTATAAACAGTTGGCTAAAATACTGCATCCTGATCTCGAGCAGAATGAAGAGCTGAAATTGCAGAAAGAGGAATTAATGAAGCAGCTAACGATTGCTTATGAAAATAATGATCTGCATACCTTGCTAAAACTGGAGCTCACCTGGATACAAAATGAAGAAAACAATTTTGATAAGCTTACAGATGATAAGCTTGGCATTTATAACGAAGTGCTTAAAGAACAAATAAGAGAGCTGGAAGACGAATTGGAGGAAGTATATGAACACCCCAGGTACCAGTCGCTGCGTAAATTTAGTATGTATCCGGATGAGATGAGAAGTATAGATTTGAAGTATGAAAAAGAACTGGCAGAAGCAGACAGTAAACTTATGACCTTACAGGTTGAAAAGCTGAAAGGAACTGAAAAGCAAGGATTGTCATTGGTGAAACAATTAATATATGAGTTTGAGTTCAAAACAAAATTTAATATGGGTTTATCAAAGTTTGCAAATGATCGGGATATCTTTTAATACTTAATAATACCACATCGTGATTTGCTGATTAGTAATGAATATTTATATGCAATCCGTGTATTTCAATTAATCACCTGTCAATGGAAATAGTTTGATTATTTTGCCGGATGATTACTCCGGAATTTAATCACAAGAATAACAATGGATAATTTAGAAGTCCAGGCACCATCTGTTGCAATCAAAACAACTCAGTTGGGAATTGCAATAAGCATTGTTTTAATTTTTATTAAAGGCATAGCGGGCCATTTCGGACATTCATATGCGTTAGTGGCAGATGCTACAGAATCAGGTGCTGACATTTTGAGCTCGGCTTTACTATTGCTTGCATTGCGAATCGCCTTGAAAGCAGCCGATAAAGAACATCCATATGGCCATGGAAAAGCGGAGCCTTTAGCAGCCATTGTTGTTGCATTGTTTTTGATTGCAGCTGCAGTTTGGATTGGTTATCATTCCATAATATTTATACAAACACCACATGATTTGCCAAAAAGTTTTACGCTTTGGATCCTGATTCTTGTAATCGGTATAAAAGAGAGCATGTTTCGTTATGTGCTTAATGTAGGAAAGAGAATCAATAGCCAGGCGGTTAAAGCAGATGCATATCACCACAGAAGTGATGTCATTACCTCAGTTGCTGCTTTTATCGGAATTTCAATTGCACTAATCGGAGGTAAAGGGTATGAAGGCGCTGATGACTGGGCCGCCCTTGTAGCGTCAGTATTGATTTTATATAATGCTACAGGCATCATTAGGCCTGCACTAGCAGAAATTATGGACGCCGCTCCCTCCAATGAAATTGTGAACCAGGTAAGAGAAGTTGCGGAAGGTGTACCGCAGGTGAAGTTCACCGAAAAATGTTTTGTTAGAAAAATGGGATTTGAATATTACGTGGATATTCATATTGGGGTAGATGGCAATTTAACTGTTACTGAAGGACATAGAATAGCTCATTCAGTAAAAGATGCACTTCTGAAAAGTAAACTTAGGGTTACGGATGTGCTGGTGCACGTGGAACCATTAAATGGTTAATGGTTAATGGTTAAAGGATAGTGGTTAATAATTATCGTAATAAATTTTAGGAAACTCACCGTTAACAATTAACCACAATTTCGTTGACTTAATAAGTTAGTAGTGTTCTTTCGTTTTTGAATTACAATTTGGTCAGAGGACTTAGAGTCCCTTGTGGGATTTCCTTTGTGTTCCTTGTGGTTAAAAGACTCTTAGATTCATAAACCCTATTTTACCACAAGGAGCACAAGGGATGGCTGCTAAATACGAAATCCTTAAGTCAACAAAATTGAATTGTTTATGGTTAATTGTTAACGGTAAGTTTCCTGATATCAATAACTATAATTATCAACCACTATCCGTTAACAATTAACCATTAACAATTACTTCAACGCATTCTTCAATTGAGAAGCCGCAAATGCCTGTGCTTGCTTTGCTTCAGGAATTACAGACGCCATTCCAAAAAATTCATGAGTAACTCCAATGTATAATTTATAAGTTGTACTAACACCTGCAGCTTGTAATTTGTCCGCAAGCATTTTACCTTCACTCTGCAAAGGGTCTATCTCCGCTCCGATAATTGTGGTTGGAGGCAATCCGGATAAGTTAGCCTTTACCAATGAAATCCATGGTAGTGCTGCTTCTGCCGGCGAGTTTAAATAATGCATAGTAAACCAGGATATTGCCGGAGTACTCAACGGTTTTGCATTCGCATACTGGATCTTGGAAGGGGTATTAAGATCATTGCTGGCAACAGGATAAACAGATAATATGTGCAATGGTTTTCTAACGCTGCTATCTCTGGCCATCATACTAACTGTAACTGCAAGGTTACCTCCGGCGCTTTCACCTGCAACAGCCATGTGTGTGGAATCTCCTTTAAATGTACTTGCATTTTTCAGAGCCCATTTATAAGCCATGTAAGAATCCAGGTGTGCTGTCGGAAATTTAAATTCAGGACCCTTGCGATATTCGACAGAAACTACAATAGCATCAACCTGCTCAGCCAGGGCCTGTGCGGATGAATTATAGGTATCAATGGTTGCTATTACCCAGCCACCACCATGATAATAAACAATAACAGGGTAGGAAGCTTTTCCGGTTTTTGGAGTGTAAATTCTCACATGAATCTGTCCGCCCGTAACAGGGATTTCTTTACCCATAGTGTCAACGTTCATAGGAGGGGTGGGAATATTGTAGTTCCTCATAACCCGCATTGCGGCATCTGCTGCACTGGGTTGCATACGTGCCTGCTGAGGTGTCAATGATGTTAGGGGAATAGGAGCGATAGTATCAAAAGCTTCTATAACGGTTTGCATCTGAGGTGTTAATGTTGGTCCCCATGCTGGCTTTGGTCCTTTTGGCATAATCTTATCCTGGTCATCAGTAGTTTTGCTTTTAGTACATGCTACGCCAAATAATAACAAAGAGAATATGATAATACCCATCATTCCTGTACGTAAATTTCTTTTCTTGTCTGTAACAGACGAAATAATTGATTGATTCATAAATGTTTTAATTGTAATTAATGATTTGATCGAATGTGTTGCATTTTCAAATCGGCATGAAGTGCATAGCGGGTAACATAATTATATAAAAATTATGCCAATAGTAGATACTTCATTTTAAAGGTGAGTAACGATGGGAAGAAAATCTACTACTGCTAAGTTCAGTGTAAATTGAAATATTTGCTATCTGCAGTCAGCTATCAGGAGGAAACTTAATACATATTGATCTGGTGACTGCCAATAGCTTACAACCGAAAGCAGAACAAGTCATTTTAAATTTACCTTAAACTCCTTAATTATAATCAAACATCCATATTTAGCCATAACCTGATGATATTTATATATTCATCTGATGCCAGGGTAAGGGTAGACAACTGTTCAAGTGCAAACCAGCTAATCTCCGAATGTTCATTACTGCAATTCTTTGGTTCGCCACCCAGCCACTGTGTTACAAAATAAATATGCAATAACATTGTTTCTCCTGAAACTTTACCAGCAATTTTAATTTAATCATAAAGGTCATAATGGGTGGGGATGATTCCTAATTCTTCCTGTAGCTCTCTCTTCAAAGTATCTGAGGGATGTTCATTACGTTCTGAGTGCCCTCCAAAAACATCCCATACGCTTTTGTACCAGTCAGAAGATCCAGATCTTTTACCTAATAAAAATTGATGATTTCTTACAACAAAGGCGGCTGAACAAAATTTTTGAGATGCCATAATTTGTTCTAAAATAATATAAAAAGTTTCAATGCTTGTATTCCTATTTCTATTTAAGAAGATGTTCGAGGCGTCTGCATATAACTTTCAGGCAAGACGCTGACTTCCGAAGTCTGAAATTTCACCATCCTCCAATACAATAGCAGACTTCGAAAGTCTTAACTAAAGCCATCTTCCAAAGAGATGAAATTTTAAAGCTTAACAGATAGCTTATCCATTTAAGACTTTCGAAGTCAACGCTTGTAGGATAAGCTGGTTAAATTTCAGACTTCGGAAGTCACTTTTGAAGTCATCGGCTTTTCCTTCAAATATATTTTTTAGAACCTTTACAATTATATAATTTTAATCAACCATATATCTGCATGGTAATGTTTCGTACTCCAGCGATTTTGCTTGCCTGGTTCTGCATTCTGAAACTATTTATTTAAATTTTCAATTTTATGAGAAAACTGCTACCCTTTGCGATAGTTATGTTGATGACTACCCTAACTCTTGCGCAAAACAGAACGATCACTGGGAAAGTTACTGATGAAAACGGTTCGTTATTATCGGGTGTTTCCATTGTTGTTAATGGTGAAAAAAGAGGTACTGCCACTACTAATACAGGGCAGTATGCTATTACTGTTCTTCCCGGTAATAAAACACTGATTTTTTCTTCGGTAGGATTCGCTACCCGGCTTATACCGATAGGATCTCAAACATCTATAGATGTAAAACTGGCGGCAGAAAATAAAGGACTTAATGAAGTGGTGGTGGTTGGTTACGGCACCAAAACGGCGCGTGAAAACACCGGGGCAATAGGTAAAATTTCCGGTGAAAAGATCAGCAGCGAGCCTTTACCAACTTTCACAGAAGCACTTGCAGGCAAAACCGCCGGCGTGCAGATAAGTATGAATGGCGGCGCCCTGGCAGATCCGACAGCAATCCAGATACGTGGTATCAATTCCATAACATCTTCTTCCCAACCATTGATTGTAATTGACGGGATAGCACAAATTGCCAATGACAACACCAATGGATTAAGAACCGGTGCAGGTACCAGGTTTGATCCGCTTGCCATGCTGAATCCTAATGATATAGAATCTATTGAAGTGTTGAAAGATGCCGGATCGGCGGTAATATATGGCTCACGCGCTTCCAATGGTGTAATACTGGTAACAACTAAAAAAGGTAAAAAGGGATCAGTGAAAGTATCCCTCGATTCTAAAGTAGGCTGGTCGCAGGCATCAACAAAACCTTCGGAGCTGAACGCTGATGAATATACGCTTATCACCAATGAGAAAGCCGCGAATAAATATGGCGCCGCTTCTGCTAATGCAGTGCTTGCAAAGCCTAGTGACATTGACAATAATGGAGCTCCTGATAATACTGACTGGATCGGAATGTTATATGGAACGGGGATGATGTATGATAATACCATTTCCTTTTCCGGCGGCGCCGAAAAGCTTTCCATATACGGCTCAGCACGCTATTTAAATCAGGAAGGAATTGTAAAGCCAAACAAGATAACGATGGGACAAGGCAGGTTGAATATGGACTTCACTCCAAAAACCTGGTTCAAAAGCGGGCTCAGCCTTTCTTACAGCAGAACGCTGAACAATGGCGTACTAACGGAAGGCTATGTACAGGGAGTGAATATTTCAGGCTGGCAGGCGCCGCCGAATGTTTCACCTTTTAATCCCAACGGCCCCCGCAAATATAACTTAACAGTAGGAACAGGCGGTGGCTATTTAGGCCTGGGAAATAATATTACCGCTATAGGTGGCAGTAATATCATGTCGCAGTCTGGAGGTTATTTCAATATGATTGCAATGACAGACCTTACCCGCAATGATAACACCGCACAGGATGTACGTGCTAATATCTATGGTGAGATTCAACCTGTAAAAGGACTTACTTTCACTTCCAAATTCGGTGTTCAGTATTTGTCTAATCTCGAGAACCAGTTCACTCCGAATATTATTGGCTTCTGGGGAGTTCCTTATAACGGGCTGGTTACATATCTTAGTTCAAACTGGTCGCAATGGGTATGGCAGAACTATGCAACGTATAATAAACTTATCGCTTCCAATCATAAGATATCTGCCGTAGCAGGTGCTGAGTACCAGCATAACAAATATCAGTGGTACCAGGCAGGAGCAGTAAATTTTGCAGATCCTTTTTACAGTGAAATAATAAACGGGGCATTTACAAATATTCAACCGGGACAAACTACCACTTATGATCAAACGCATGGCGATCAGAACAGCTCGGCATTGATGTCATATTTCGGTCGCGCCAGTTATTCTTACAAAACAAAATATATAATGGAGCTTTCACTGAGGTCTGACACTTATTCCGCATTTGGAGAGAACCATCAGCGGGGATATTTTCCAAGCATTTCCCTGGGATGGGAACTTACCAAAGAAAAATTTATGGAGGATATCAGCTGGCTTAAATATTTAAAATTGCGTGGGAGCTATGGTGAAGTGGGAAATTCAAGGATCAGGAATCCTTATGCGTCACAAACATTGTATGCAGGATCGGCTTACGGAACTATGAACGGTTTTAATATCAGCCAGGTAGGCAATCCTAACCTGCGCTGGGAAAGTTCCAAAAAAGCCGATATAGGCTTTGATGCAACATTGCTTGATAATAAATTTAATGTAGTAGTTGATTATTTCAACAACAATATAGATAATATGATTCTCAGTGCACCTGTGTTGTCTACAGTAGGAGTTCCTAACAGCTCTGTGTATACGAATATCGGCAACATGCTTAACCGTGGTATTGAACTCACTTTAAATACTTCTCCTGTTGTTACCAAAAATTTTAAATGGAGCACCTCCATCAATTATACGCGCATCTGGAATAAAGTAATGTCTCTTGTTTCAAGCAACAAAAACGCAGACATCATTCAAGGTAGCAGCGTGGCAAGTGTGGGAAAACCCCTGGGAACTTTTTTGTTGGTGCGCTGGGCAGGTGTGAACCCTGCAAACGGCGACCCTACCTGGTATGCAAAGGACGGCTCGATTAAAGAATACCACCTGGGTGCAACAGGCACTGCTGTATGGACCGATGAAAAAGGTACCACCGTTTCACCGGCTTCTGTTTCAACTGACGGTGTTTACTCAGATAAGGGTGGCCTTCCTACCTGGATGGGTGGCTGGGATAATACATTTACTTATAAACAATTCGACCTGGGCATTACCCTGATATATTCCGGTGGCAATTATATTTATAACTCCACAAGAGCTACCATGCTTAGTAATGTTGTTCAAAATAATTTTAAAATAATACTGAACCGCTGGACAACCCCCGGGCAACAAACCGATATTCCTAAACTGTACCTCCAGGACAACCAGGGTAACACTGCTTCCACCAGGTTTTTAGAAAAAGGAGATTTTGCAAGAATAAGAACTATCAGCCTTGGATATACGCTTAATAAATCTATTTTAAACAGGATAGGCTTTGAGCAGACAAGAATATACGCCCAGGCTTTCAACCTCTTCCTGTTTACAAAATACACTGGTCTTGACCCTGATGTGAACAGTTCCTCACGAAGCAATACCAGTAATGCAACAACAGCCAATAATATCCAACTCGGAATAGATGCGCTGGCAACACCACAGTCGAAAAGTATTACTATAGGATTGAACCTTTCTTTTTAAATCAATTAATTTATTTATACGATGCAATTCAAATATATAATTACAGGAGTATTAATTGTCATTCTTTCTTCTGCCGCATGTACCAAAAAGAACCTGTTTGATCAACCTCTTGACGCGGTTTCCACAGCAACAGCATTCAGCTCACCTGAAAGAATTGATAAAGCATCAACAGGCATGTACAGCGCGCTTCAAAACATTAATTGGGGATGTGGACGCAATTTTATATACACAGATGTCCAGGGATTGGATGCCAATCCTTCTTCATTCTTCGGGAACATTGGATTTTTTAATCAGATGCGGCCCGAAGATGGAACCATTACCAGCGCATGGATAGCGGCTTATACTACCATCTATACGGCCAATCTTTTTGTAAAGAACTTTATGCCGGTCATGAACACGGTGACACCCGAAAAAGCAAACCAATACCTGGGAGAAGCAAAATTCATCCGTGCTTACAATTATTTTTACCTGGTAAATTTATGGGCACAACCCTATACCGATCCAATTAATGGTGCGGCCAAAAACCTTGGTGTTCCGCTAATCCTTGAAGCAGCGGAAGATCCGTTTTCTTCAACAACACAGATACCCAGGTCTACCGTTAAAGAAGTGTATGACCAGATTGAAAAAGATTTACTGGATGCAGAAACAAAGCTTCCTTTGTCATATACCGGAGATGCTTACACGAATGTTGCACGTGCAACAAAAGGAGCGGCAAGAGGCTTGTTGATGAGGATGTATCTTTATGAAGGTAACTGGGCAAAAGCAGTTAACTATGCAGATGCCATCATTAACGAAAATCTTTATGGATTGAATGCAGCTCCTGAAATTCCATTTCGGAATTATACAACAAAGGAGTCAATCTTTTCAGTAGCCTTTTCAGGATCTAATAATCCTGACAGGAACAACGCTTTAGCTGCTCATTACAGTCCTTCAGTAAGAGGGGATATTTCTATTAGTAATGCATATCTTAATTTGATGGATACCCTTAATGACCTCCGGTATAAAAACCTGGTAATAAAAACAATTAAAGGAACCGGCACAGCCGCCACTCAGTATTTCTGGACAATCAAATACACCAATTTTGCTGATTGGGTTCCGGTATTACGGTATCCGGAAGTGTTGCTTGTTAAAGCGGAAGCTTTAGCAAGGCAGGGTGCAGCCGGCGACCCTGCGAATGTTACAGCACTGACCCTGCTAAACCAGGTTCGTACCAGGTCTAAGGCAAGCCCTATAACTGTTACCACTAACCAGCAACTCATTAGTGCGATATTAACAGAACGGCGCATAGAACTTGCTTTTGAGGGACAATCGTTCTTTGATCTTCAAAGAACACAGCAAGATATTCCTGCACACGCCAGCATACAAATACCGCAGCCTTATGGTTCTACGTATCGTGTGCTGCCCATACCGCAACGTGATATCAATATTATGCCTACTTTAGAACAAAATAAGGGGTACTGAAATCAGCTATCAGGAAGAAACCTGGAAAGTTTATTATCTGGTTTAGGTTGGCTGATAGCTGATAGCTGACGGCTGATAGCAATTCTTAAAAAATCATTCATGAAAAAATTTCTACTTGCCACATTGACAATATGCAGTTTAAACCGTGCTTTTTCTCAATCGCCTGTTATCATACAGAAAGATCCGGAGATTGAGCAAATGTTGAAAGAAGTATCGGCTGATTCTTTACAATCTTATATTAAAACAATGGTTGGCTTTGGCACCCGCAATACACTCAGCACACAAAGAGAGGCCAACCGTGGAATTGGTGCTGCAAAGAGATGGGTATTAAGTAAATTCAACCAGTTTGCAAAACAATCAAATGGAAGACTGACGGCTATTATCGACAGCACTACTTATCAGCCTGATGGAAGAAGAGTAGACTCTGTTATCAACCTTGGAAATGTAGTGGCTACCTTAAAAGGTACAGACCCAAAAGACAACCGTATATTCCTCATAAGCGGCCACCTCGATAATATGCGCTCCAATGTTATGGACCGTACAGGCGATGCTCCTGGCGCGAATGATGATGGCAGTGGTTCTGCAGCAGTAATTGAATGCGCACGTATCATGAGCAGGCATTCATTTCCTGCATCAGTAATATTTATTACAGTAAGTGGGGAAGAGCAGGGTTTGCTGGGTGCTAATTACATGGCAACCAAATCAAAGAAAATGGGATTAAATATTGAAGCTGATTTAAATAATGATATTATGGGCAGCAATAACACCAGCGAAACCAATATCATCAACAATACACAAATAAGGGTTTTCAGCGAAGGCCTGCCTTTTTATGAACTGGAAAAGAACGCCAGCAATATACGACAGCTAGGATTGGAGAATGATGGTAAATCAAGGCAACTGGCACGATATGTAAAAGAGGTGGGAGAGCGCTATGTTGAAAATTTACAGATTGTCATGATCTATCGTAATGACCGGTTTTTGCGCGGCGGGGATCATACACCTTATGTAGAAAATGGTTATGCTGCAGTGCGCATTACCGAGATGAACGAAAATTATTACAGGCAGCATCAGAACGTAAGAACAGAGAACGGAATTAATTACGGTGATTTGCCCGAGCACATTGACTATGAGTACCTGAGAAAAAATACTGGAATGAATTTAGTTAACTTGTCTAATCTTGCAAAGGCACCGGCTATGCCGGAAGACGTTACGATAGAAGTGAGAAATCTCAGCAACTATACTTCTCTGTCGTGGAAAGCGCCACTAACGGGATTGGTTAAGGGCTATTATGTTATGATGAGAGAAACTACCAGTCCGGTATGGCAAAAAAAGATTTTTACTGCAGATACTACTATCAGGTTACCGTATTCAAAAGATAATTATTTTTTTGCTGTTCAGTCTGTTAACAACACAGGCAATGAGAGCCTGCCTGTTGTGCCGAGGGTTCCTGCAAGGCAACCGCAACAAGCGCAGCCGGCACAAGCACCGGTGAGGAAATAATGGATGGCTTTACAATTAGTCTGGTGTCCCCAGCCACTGTAAAATTTGCTATCAGCAGTCAGCTATCAGCAGTCAGGAAGAACATTTACTTATATTGATTTCCTGATAGCTGACTGCTGATAGCAAATTATCTGAATCTTTACGGTTAGTTTAACAATGTCTTAAACAACCGCTACTTTGTCGTTTTCACACACTGTTTACAATAAATATGCATGTTATTTTTGTTATGATTAATGTAAACCAATTAATTTTTAAATTTTAAAATTAAAATCATGCAAAAAATAACTCCCTTCCTGTGGTTTAACAACAATGCCGAAGAAGCAATGAATCATTATACTTCCATCTTCAAAAACTCAAAAATCGTTAGTGTCAGTCGCTATGGAGATGCCGGACCAGGGCCGAAAGGAACAGTGATGACAGGGACTTTTGAAATTGAAGGGCAACAATTCTATGTGTTGAATGGCGGACCGCACTTTAAGTTTACCGAAGCCATATCGCTTTTTGTTAATTGTGAAACGCAGGATGAAGTGGATGAATTATGGGAGAAACTTTCTGAAGGAGGAGAGGAGAGCCGGTGCGGCTGGCTGAAAGATAAGTTTGGTTTATCCTGGCAAATAGTACCTGCTATTTTAGGAAAGTTATTAAACAGTCCTGACAAAGAAAAATCTAAAAGGGCTATGCAGGCGATGATGCAGATGGGTAAGCTGGATATAGCAGCTTTACAAAAAGCCTATGACGGGGAATAGTTTTCAATGGATCAAAAATTTCTGAGACAGACTCCAAATTCAAACACTGAACCGCTTATGTTTCCGAAACTTAAAAACAGACACTGACTTCCGAAGTCTGGAATTGCGGTATCTTATCCTACAAACGCAGACTTCCGAAGTCTTGAATTAGATATCTTCGCAACGGCTGAAATGTTAACAGCCCATGAGATAGTGTATCCTTTCAAGACTTTCGAAGTCTAACCCCGCAGTGTGAGACGCCGCAATTTAAGACTTCGGAAGTCAGTGCCTGTTTTGTATGTTTCGTAAATTTCATAATGCAGACGCTGACTTCCGAAGTCTTGAATTTCGGTATCTTATCCTACAAACGCAGACTTCGAAAGTCTTGAATTAGATATCTTCGCAACGGCTGAAATGTTAAGACTTCGGAAGTCAGTGCCAGTTTTGTATGTTTCGTAAATTTCATAATGCAGACGCTGACTTCCGAAGTCTTGAATTTCGGTATCTTATCCTACAAACGCAGACTTCGAAAGTCTTGAATTAGATATCTTCGCGACGGCTGAAATGTTAAGACTTCGGAAGTCAGTGTTTCTTTTGTAAGTTTCAGAATTTGTTTTATTCAAATTAATTTACATTAAAGATATAAGTCTTAATAAAGCAAAGGTTGCATTCAAGACTTTCCAAGTCAGGTAGACTTCGGAAGTCGTTCAAACACTTAGGAGTTTTAGAAGGAGCCGCCAAAAGTTGTTTGCAATTTTTATCTTTATCCTATGATAGCGTATGTAAACAACCGATTTATAGAAGAAGAGCTGGCAACAATTGGGATCAATGATATATCCATCCAGCGTGGCTATGGCCTTTTTGACTACTTCCGCACAAGCCACCACTTTCCTTTATATCTTGATGATTATTTGGACAGGTTTTTTAATTCGGCTGAAATATTACGTTTAAAGCCGCCTCATACAAAAGCGGAACTGAAAATAATTATCGATGAAATGATTCGTCGTAATAATATCGCTGATTCGGGTTTCCGTCTGCTTTTAACCGGTGGTTATTCAACCAATAATTTTGAACCGGCAGCACCAAATTTTATTATCCTTCAGCAGCCAATCTATTTGCCACCGGCTGAGAAATTTAAAAAAGGATATAGCCTGATATTACACGAATACATGCGTGACGTTCCTTATGCGAAATCCATCAATTATTTAATGAGCATTTATTTGCTTGAGAAGATCAGGCAACACAATGCTGATGAAGTACTATATTATACAAACAATTACATTTTAGAATTACCACGGTCAAACATTTTTATTGTAACTAAAGATAACGCTATTGTTACGCCTTCACTTAATGTTTTGCAGGGAATCACACGTAAAAGAGTACTGGAACTGGCAGGCACACTGTACAAGACTGAAGAAAGAAATGTTACGGTAGATGAGATGATGAATGCAATGGAGGTGTTTATAACAAGCACCACTAAACGCATATTACCTGTTACTAAAATAGATAATAAGCCGGTAGGAGATGGCACGCCCGGAAAAATAACCAGGAAGCTGCTCAGGCTTTATATTGAAATGGAAGAAAACATTTTAAGTAAAGCAGCTTCTGTGATTTGATGTTTTTTAAACATCACAAAAATAAAATTACAATGTAAAATCAGGAAGCTCAAATGAAGGCTATATGTTGAGGCTCAGAGGTCAAACCTTTTTGTGGGTGCTTACCATCAAACTCGTAATTTTAAATAACGATTCCTTTGTGCCTTCGCGCCTTAGTTGCTAAAAATTCAGATAAACCAATGATCAATAAAGAATATGATGCGGTGGTAGTTGGATCAGGGCCAAACGGATTGGCAGCCGCTATCACACTTCAAAAAGCCGGGCTCTCCGTAATACTAATGGAAGCGATGGATACTGTTGGTGGCGGTCTGCGAACAAAAGAACTGACATTGCCCGGATTTAAACATGACGTATGTTCCGCTATTCACCCAATGGCAGCAGGCTCACCATTTTTTCAACAGCTTCCCTTAAAGGAGCATGGACTTGAATATATTTATCCGGAGGTTGCTGCCGCTCATCCTTTCGATGATGGTACCGCTGCCGCTTTAGTTAATTCAGTGGAAGAAACAGCACAATCATTAAGAAAAGATGAAAAAACTTATTTAAACATTATAAAGCCTTTAGTGAGAGACTGGCCTTCACTGGCACCAGACGTACTGGGGCCATTACAGTTTCCGCATTATCCCCTGGCGCTTGCAAAGTTTGGTCTTAACGCTTTAACCTCTGCGGCATTTCTTTCAAAACGGTTTCAAACAAAAGAAGCTAAAGGTTTATGGGCAGGTATGGCAGCGCATGCTCTCCAGCCATTAACTAACATAGCTACCTCGGCTATAGCACTTGTTTTAATAACTACAGCACATTTAAAAGGATGGCCAGTACCAAAAGGTGGCTCTCAATCTATTTCAGATGCACTGTGTTCTTACTTTAAATTGCTAGGCGGTACTATTGAAACAAATTTTAATGTGGAAAGCAGGGACCAGCTTCCAAAATCACGCGCAATACTTTTTGATGTTACACCAACGCAGCTGTTAAAAATAACCGGTGATAAATTCTCATCAATTTATAAATGGCAGTTAAACAGGTACCGCTATGGAATGGGTGTATTTAAAATAGACTGGGCACTTAAGGAACCCATTCCCTTTACTGCTTCAATATGCAGGCAGGCTGGCACTATTCATATAGGAAACACTTTTAACGAAATTGCAAATTCAGAACTACAAACATCTAACGGCAAAATTGCTGATAAACCTTTTGTGTTGCTGGCACAGCAAAGCTTGTTTGATGCATCAAGAGCACCTGCAGGCAGGCATACCGCATGGGCATACTGCCATGTACCCAATTCATCGCAGGTTGATATGACCCAGGCTATAGAGAAACAGGTGGAACGTTTTGCACCGGGTTTTCAGGAAACAGTATTGGCGAAAAATACGATGAACACATTGCAGGTTCAACAATATAATCCCAATTATATAGGGGGTGATATTAATGGTGGTATTCTTGACATTACTCAATTATTTACCAGGCCGGTAATAAAACTGTCACCTTACCGCACTTCTGATAAAGGTATTTATATTTGTTCCTCATCAACTCCGCCCGGTGGCGGCGTACACGGCATGTGCGGATACTACGCTGCAAAAAGAGCGCTTAAAGATGTATTCAGTCTAAAAGAAACAATCGGCTTATCGCAAGGGTAAGATGCGTAAGAAATTATATTCAGTTCCTTAATCTTTATGAAGAACAGCAATCACATATTTTGTTACTGCTGTTCCATACTCTAGAAATAACATTACCATTTATCTAAGCCAAGCAGTTTTCTACCTAAGGGTGATAATGCTGCTGTCTCGTATTTTTTTTGCTCCCAGCCTCTTGGGTCGCCAGGAAAAGCATAACCTTCAGGTGATCTTCTTTCTCTCCAGGAGGAAATACGCCATTCCCTAAGTTCTTCATTTTCTTCTTCTGCCGGCATCATAGATATGTATTGTGCCATACGAATTTTATCGCTACTCGTGTTTGCCCGGATACCATGTGGTTGAGTGCTATTGAAAATTAAGAGATCACCTGCTTCCATCGACACTTTTACGATTTCAAAACCTGTTACATCAGGCTTAAAGTGATCTCTGTCTTCCGGTTGGGTCAGTTTCCATGTTTCATAGGTTCTATATAATTCCGGAACACATTGAAACCCGCCCATGTTTTTATCTGTCTGGTTAGCAAGTGCTACAACACCCTGAACATTTTGTGGCTTCGTTTCAGGGTCGTAATCCCAATGAATAAAGCCTTTGTACTCGAAACCGGGACGGATGGGAAAGTTGAGGTTTGCCCTGTCAATTGTAACCCAAAGCTTTTCTGTACCCCATATATCTGCAAATGCCTGGTGTATTTTTGGATACTGCCTGTTATCCCATAAGTATTGATGATTGTACACTTCTACCATTCCTGTGTTGGTTAATTCTTTCATCTTCATTTCAGCACGAGGTGGTGCATACCATGTTTCAGGATTGTTGGGATCTTTTTCTTCAAACTCCCAGAGAAAGTTTGCTAATTGTTTTGCCTGTTCCTGTGGAACTGCGTTTTTAATAACGATGTATCCATTGTGTATCCAGAATTGCCAATCTTCTTCTGATAGAATGCGAAGTGGCACACCATTGCTTCGGTCATTTAGTTTTACGTTGCTGCTTTTCGATGTGGAAGGATTGCCGGGGATGTCTTTGTGGGCATTGGCTGTATCCATCTTGGGTGTCATGGTTCTTTGTTCCATATAACAAGTTTTGAATTATTTAATACCTCAAAATTCTATTTTACAAACAGCTTTTCAGCCTTTCTTAAGGAAGTTTTAATATTACCATACACTACAGTAGTTTCTTCATTAATAAGTTACTTAAACAAACTAAGAGTTATTACAAAGGATTTTCAAAGTTAATGATCTCTGAAAAGTATACAAACGCCATGTTTTTAAAACAATCTTTAAAATGCTTCATGAACATCCAGAGGAGATTGATTACATCAACATTAGTGGTGTTATGAATATTGAAATTTACTATAATTTTCTCAACTTACTTTGAAGGCGTATATTTAACATTATAATTTAATTATTAAAAAGCTGTCATATGCCTGTAAATACTAAGAAAGCCAAAAATCAATCACGACGTGATTTCCTGGTTAAAGGATCAATGGCCTCCATAAGTTTATTGATGGTGGGGTCGGCTCCCTGGTCAAATCCCTTTTTCATTCCAGAAAAACCCGGTTCCAAATATTTTGGCGTTCAAATAGGAGTAATAACCTATTCATTCCGGAGTATGCCTGGCAATGCGAAGCAACTCCTTCAGTATATTACTGAAAGTGGTATCAGCGCTATTGAACTGATGGGCGATGCAGTGGAGGAGTATGCAGGAAAACCGGTTAGCCCGGTTAAAATGCCTCCCCCCGTACCTAGACAGTCTCGTCAATTTACAGATGAGCAAAAAGCACAGTTGGCTGCTTATGCAAAACAAGTGGCTGATTGGCGTTCCTCCGTTTCGATGGATAAGTTTAAAGAGATAAAGAAAATGTACAACAATGCCGGTGTTGATATTTATGCTTTTAAACCCAATGCATTGGGACCAAACAATACAGATGCGGAGGTTGAATATGCGCTGAGGGCTGCTAAAGCACTTGGAGCCCATTCAGTTACTATTGAATTACCTACAGATCCTGCTCAGTCAAAACGCCTTGGAGATTTTGGTGCTAAACATAAAATATACATAGGTTATCATGCTCATACGCAAGCCACAGATACCGCATGGGACGTTGCATTAAGCCAGTCGCCATACAATTCGATGAACCTGGATTGCGGCCACTATATAGCAGCGGGGGGAAATAATACAAAAGAAACTTTATTAGCATTGATTGAAGCAAAACACGACAGGATTTCAACGCTGCATATTAAAGACCGTAAAACAAAAGCAAATGGAAGCGCAAATATGCCATGGGGCCAGGGTAATACGCCGGTTAAAGAGGTACTCACATTGCTGAAAGAAAAGAAATATCAAATTCCGGCAACTATTGAGTTGGAGTATGATATTCCGGCAGGCTCTGATGCGGTAAAGGAAACAAAAAACTGTTTGGCATTTGCAAAAAACGCACTTGGTGCATAACACATTTTATTGCCCGCAAGAAGCTGTCGCTATTACAATAAAATGATTCAGGTTATGATAAATTTAAAATGCCGTATTCTCCGGCTAATTGCAGTAAATGTTTTCCTGGTGACATTCATTTACTCTTCAACGGAATGTAATGCCCAGTCAACGCCCAAACGGTCATTGCTTGCGCTTTCAAAGGCCAACCATACACTGGCAATTGTAGACCCCGCTACATTAAAAGTTATCGCCCGCATTCCTGTGGGCGAAGATCCACACGAAGTTGTCGCCTCTTCAGACGGGCACACTGCTTACGTTTGCATTTATGGAGGTGGTAGCTTTCATGAATTAAACGTAATTGACCTTGTTGCGCAAAAACCTTTACTCAACATTGATACAAGGCCCCTCTTTGGACCGCATGACATAACATTTGTTAATGGGAAGGCATGGTTTACTGCGGAAGGTTCCAAAGCCATTGGTCGCTATGACCCTGCAACCGGCAAACTTGACTGGAGCATGGGAACAGGTCAGGACAGAACTCACATGATTTACGTTACTGCCGACGGCAAAAAGATTTACACGACAAACATTTCATCGGGAACAGTCAGCATTCTTGAAGATACGCTTATCCAGCCTGGAAGAACGACGCCTCCTAATGCCAGGCCGCGGGAGAATTGGAGGCAAACTGTTGTTCCGACTGCAAGGGGTTCGGAGGGATTTGATGTATCGCCTGATGGCAGTGAGTTATGGACCGCATCAAGTGACGATGGGACGATTTCCATTATTGATCTCCAGGCAAAAAAGCCGGCAGGGAAAATTGATGCAAAGGTTGTAGGCGCTAACCGGGTGAAGTTTACTCCGGATGGTAAGCAGGTATTCATTTCGAGCCTTCAAACGGGCGAGCTGACTGTTTATGATGCAAAATCACATACGGAAATCAAACGACTGAAAATTGGTCATGGTGCAGCAGGCATTCTTATGGACCCGGCTGGTTCACGTGCATTTGTTGCTTGTTCCGCTGATAACTATGTGGCGGTTATAGATCTCAAAACTTTAGAAGTTACCAGCCACCTTGATGTTGGTGGAGTACCTGATGGCCTTGCATGGGCAGTTCGACCTTAGCTTTTTAATTAATCCGAATATCTTGGTTTACTGTTCTCGTTTCTGTCGGCTTTGAACGGTTTTATAAATGGTGTAATTAGCAAAACCGCTTTAGATACTAAAAGCATTCGAACAATATTCTTAAAGTCTCTTTGCGCCGCTTCAAAAATTCCAATTGCGTGAATACTGTCCACTTCATTTTGAAGAATTTCTTTAGCGTCATTTGGCCTGAAATGATGTAAAGAAAGAAATTTAGTCCGAAATCCCATTAAAAACGGTGGAACATCTATTGCATTCACTGAGTCCTCAACATATTCAAATACGTCAGGTTGCTAAGCCCTTATTATTTCAAAAGCATTAATATTCGGATGATAATCGGAAAAGAATAATTTCCAAATGTGGAATATCCCTCTTTAAGAGTTTCGCTATTTTCAGGAGCCCTCCACCGACTCCTGAAGCTGTATCAACAACTGTAGTATTTGCACTACTTTCGATTCCTTTCTTTTAATATGGGTATTACGCATTTGTAAATGTTGAAGGTGGCAGCTGCAAACTGCAAGTAGTCCGTTTCATAATTTCTAAGATTCTTTGAAACCAGGTTAAATCACCAAACTCAAATGCGTGTATTCGTCTCACAAGTGTAAATGTTTGCTAACTTCCGAATTTGCGCAGACACCATGGTAGGCAGAAGGTATGTTTTTATCTAATAGCAAATCGTACCATCAAAAGTAGCGTTTCCGGTACTAGTACTTCCGTCTACAAGGTCATCTATATTAAACCTGCCGGTTGCCCCTGCAAACCTGCCGGTACCTCCTGTAATGATATTATCAAGATGTACCTTGAGCATATCGTTGGCCTGCGGATCAATCATTCCGGTATGTGTTGCAAATATCTGGTCTCCATTAGCAGCGGTGATAATTACGGTACCGGTAATATTAGGAAAACTTACCTGATCTTCAGCAACAAGAGTAAATCTTCCAATATGGGATCCTGTACCAGTTCCAACGATTCCGGTCTCTGTAGAAGAAGTTGTGAATTTACCTTTGAACGGAACACAATTATTTTTGTGATCTTCCTTTTGGCAGCTGCTTCCAATCATGGCAACTGCTGCGAGCAAAAGAATAAAGAAGCATTTAGAGAATGTCTTGCGATGAGAGATTGAGTGGTGGAGACGAGAATCCAGAACGAAGGACTTAATAGCATTTGATACTTGTTTCATAATTGATATTTTAATTGTTATAAATATTTATCGAAACAAATATTGCCCGGTTTGCAGACAAATGCAATACGCTTTTTGAGTGATCTTGGTGAGGAAGAGTTGGATCAGACGGGTTCAGATAATTCTTTCGCGGAGGACTTTGGAGATGGCTTCTTTGCCACAGTTTACATGAAGCTTAGGGTATATATTTTTGAGGTGAGTGCGTGCAGTATCGAACGAAATTTTTAATTCGCCAGCGATAGCTTTTATGCTGTAACCTTTAATAAGCAACTGCAGTACTTCCTTTTCGCGTGGGGTTAAGTGGTACTGTTGTCCCGACGATTTTGTTTCAAAACTTTGTAAAACACGTTTAGCAATACTTGGCGACATGGGCGCTCCTCCTTCCGTCACGTCATTAATAGCTTCAAATAATTTAAACGGGGAAGTCTTTTTTAGAATGTACCCATTGGCACCGGCACATAGACTGCTGAATAAGTTTTCATCATTCTCAAACATGGTGTACATGATAATGAATGTTTGCGGCCTGGCTTCTTTTATTTCCCTTACTGCCTCGATGCCTGTTTTGCCAGGCATATTAATATCCATGATAACCACATCGGGCTTATAGCGGCGAATAATAGTAGCGGCATCCATTGCATTAGCAAAATTTCCAATCACTGTATAATCATTGCTGTTGCTGTTACCAATTAGCACTACCAGAGAATTTCTTAACTGGTCGTCGTCTTCAAATATGATGATGTCTGGCATATACTTTCTTACCCACTTTGAGGTATCCATTTAGGCAACCTTAAAACTACCTCTTTTTAAACCATGCCCACATCCCCCTTTTGAGTGATGGTTGAAATAGGTAATTTAATTTTCAATATGGCACCTTTACCCGGCGATGATTGAACCGTGCATGTACCTCCCCATTTCTGCATACGCTGTTTAATATTTTTTAATCCGTTCCGGTGTGTTGGCTTGCTTATATCGAAACCTTTTCCATTGTCAGTTACCTGCATTAGAAGGTTGTTGTCTTTTGCTTCTATATTTATATTTACTTCGGTTGCCATTGCATGTTTCTGAATGTTATTAATGGTCTCTTTATACACAAAAAACAAATCCCGGCGCTTACCTATTGAAAGCTTTGCAGGTAAACACTTTTCATTTGCTTCAATAGTATACCGGATAGCTGTTCCGTCAAAAACATCGGCCGCATGTCTTCTCATACGGGCAGTAACTTCCTCTATTGAATCGTTTTTGCTATCAATGCTCCACACAATATCATCAAGCGCTTCTGAGGAAGTTTGAATTTCATTTGAAATGCGTTTAAAATATTCCGACGTCTCTTGCGGTTCGTTTATTTTTTGCTGACCTAATGCAGAGAGTAAATTAATGTTGGTAAGCCTTGCGCCAATATCATCATGTAAATCCTGGGAAATGCGTTTACGTTCTTCTTCCTGCGTTGCTACCATCGCTTTAATCTTCTCAGCCTGTTTTGTTTTTAAGCCATGAATATGATTTCGATACAGGGAATAACCTACACCGCCAACCAGCAATACATACAAGGCATAAGCCCACCAGGTTAACCACCAGGGCGGCAGTACCCTGAAGGTATATTCCGTTTCGGTCCACACACCGTAAGAGCTTACAGCCTTTAGCTTAAAAGTATAATTGCCTTGCCTCATATTACCAAATACGGCGGTAGAACTATTACTTAGCGGGCTCCAGTCATTATTATAACCTTCAAGTTTATACTGGTATTTAACCTGTTTTGCCATCGCAGGTTCTATTGCCACAAAATCTATGGTTATCGTGTTATCATTATAAGGCAGTACCATGTTGATCGGCACAGGATAAAATGGGGTTACTCCGTCCAGTTGAATGTCGCTATATTTTTTTTTCATGCTGTCCAAAACTTCAGGCGATAATACTTTTCCAAAGGATATAATCATCTCACTGAGAAGGGTAAGGCTATCAACTGCATTAACGCTTCGCTGCATCCGGTTAAGGTTATTCCAGCAAATATTCTCGTTATTAACTTTTACAGATTGTATTTTTAGGCTCAAAGCTTCTGTGTTCTTCTTATTAGTTTCTGAATAATCAAACCGTATGAGTCTACCCTCTCCGCTGCCCAACCATACTATTCCTTTATTATCCGCAAACAAGGCGCCCGTAGCCACATCTTTTAGGGGGTGGCCGGTATTTTTAGTAAAATTTTCAAACTCATTATCCTGCCTGTTGCTATTGTTTAAAGGCTTTTCTTTCAGTCCCGACAAACCCTGCGTTGATCCAAACCAGATTATGTTCCTTGTCTCATCCTCCACAATATTCGAAATTCCCTCATCCGCCAGCCCCTGTTCCATGGTATAATTAGTAAATTTTTTCCCATCATATTTACTTAATCCTTTTCCATCGGTGCCGAACCAAAGGTTTCCAGCCTTATCCTGATGAATGACAGATATGGCATTACCAGGCAACCCTTGGGTCGTTGTGTAATTGGTAAAGCTATTGCCGTCGTATTTGCTTGCCCCACCGTCATGGGCTGCAAACCAAATGTTACCGGCTTTATCCTGTACAATACTCCATATATTATTACCTGCCAGCCCCTGGGCTGTGGTATAATTGGTAAAGCTTTTCCCGTTATATTTACTCACGCCACTTGCCCTTGTTCCGAACCAGATGTTTCCTGCTTTATCCTGCATTATGCTAATAACCGCATCACTTGCCAGGCCCTGTGCTGTTGTAAAATTGGTAAAGCTATTGCCGTTATATTTACTCACACCTCTATCCGTACCAAACCAGATGTTTCCTGCTTTGTCCTGCATCATGCTGAATATTTTATTATCTGGCAGGCCCTGCCCTTTTGTATAGTTCGTAAAGCTATTGCCGTCATATTTGCTTGCACCTCCCTCATACGTGCCAAACCAAAGGTTATCCGCTTTATCCTGTATACTACAAAAAACTAAATTGGCGGCCAGCCCTTGTGTGGTAGTATAATTCGTAAAGCTATTGCCCTCGTATTTGCTAACTCCGCCTCCTTGCGAAGTAATCCAAAGGTTGCCTGCTTTATCCTGAAGGATGCTGTTTACTTGATTCTCAGGCAGTCCCTCGGTTTTGGTGTAATTCGTAAATGTGCTGCCATCATATTTGCTCACTCCTTTTGTGTGCGTGCCGAACCAGAGGTTGCCGTCTTTATCCTGTATAATGCAGAATACATTATTATCAGCTAATCCCTGGGTCGCTGTGTAATTTGTGAAACTGCTGCCATCATATTTGCTCACTCCTGCATTTGTTCCAAACCAGAGGTTACCGGCTTTATCCTCCGCTATACTATTTACAGAATTATTTGCCAGACCCTGAACCATAGCATAATTTGTGAAACTGCTGCCATCATATTTACTCACCCCTCCAGCATCAGTTCCGATCCACAGGTTTCCTTTCCTATCCTGGATCATGCTGCGTACATAATCATCTGCGAGGCCATTTGCCGTCGTATAGTTTGTAAAGCTTTTGCCGTCATATTTGCTGACACCTCCCTCGTGGGTGCCAAACCAAAGATTACCGCTGCTATCCTGAATGATGCATGTTACAAAATTATCAGCCAGGCCGTTGGCTTTAGTATAATTGGTGAAACGATATCCGTCATATTTGCTCACTCCTGAGGTAGTGCCAAACCAAAGGTTGGCTCCTTTATCTTCTATAATATAAAATACAACATTACTGGCCAGCCCCTGGATCATGGTATAATTTGTAAAACTTTTTCCATCGAATTTACTCGCGCCTCCGCTACCTGTACCAAACCAAAGGTTGCCGGCTTTATCGGTTGTGCTACAGATAATATTGTTTACAGGCAGCCCTTGATCTATGCCGTAATTGGTAAAGAAAGGAATGCCCACCTCTGATGAAATTATTTTGACAACGGGTTTTCCTGCTTTTATTACCTGGGGTTGATTACCGGCAGTGATGGGGATTACCCTTGGTGCAGCAAAGGAGTGTATCACAAGGCTATTGCTTGCTTGCTGCTTTTTGATAGTATCATTTTCAGGATATGTTGAAGTTTGATGACTGCATGAAATGAAAACAGAAAAACATATATGGACTATACTATACCAAAATAAATTTTTGCGTGGCGAACAACTATGTTTTGGAAAGTATATTTTCAAAGGAACATTATATGTACTAAAATTAAACTTATTATGCAATTTTCAAGTAAGATGAGGGTAAGAAAGACTGTGTGTACCGTTTTTCTCTTGCAGGTATTCGCGGAAGCGCTGCCTGTTATCCCTTGAGCATATACCCGTTTTCCATTTTCTAAAACTCCTTCACCGTCTAAGCCAACATTAGCCGGAAGTTCTTTGTGGCTCGCATAATGCTTACCACCAGCTCTTAATTTATATATATTTAACTGATGCGGCTAGTGTCATGTCAACAATAAAATGTCGTATTATAGCTATCAGCCGTCAGCGGTCAGCTATCAGGAGGAAACCCAGTACGCCAGTCTGCTGATGGCTGAAAGCTGACGGCTGAAAGCAATTAATACAACAAAATATGTTTGACACGACACTAGTGTCATGTCAACAATAAAATGTCGTATTATAGCTATCAGCCGTCAGCGGTCAGCTATCAGGAGAAAACCCAGTACGCCTTGGTCTGCTGATGGCTGAAAGCTGACGGCTGAAAGCAATTAATACAACAAAATATGTTTGACACGACACTAGGTTATTACTCCGGTTTAGGAAGCTCCCTGAACTGATGAAATCCGCTTATCGTTTTAAGATGCTTTATGCATGCTCATCTTCTTTTATTATTTCCAGCACCAATTTGCCACGAACATGTCCTGCTTCACTTTCCCGCTGTGCTTCAGCAACTTTTTCTAATGGATACACTTTGCTGACAATAACTTTCACTTTACCTTCATCAATCAGCTTTGCAGTTTCGTTCAGGCAATCGTACTTATGAACAGCAACCAATTCGCCTTTCGCATTCTTTTTTGCAAGTGCTTTTAGAACGTCATCACTAAAGGGTGAATCCAGCTGTGAGCCTACTAAAATACCACCTTGCTTTAACACTTCAACAATCTTCATCCTGGTGTCGTTATCACGAACCGGCGAAGCATCAAATACAACATCTATGTCGTGTAGCAATTCTTCAAACTTCTGATTGTTATAGTCAATTACTTCATCAGCACCAAGCCCTTTTAAAAAATCATGATTATGTGCCGAAGCCGTTCCAATAACATATGCACCTTTGCATTTCGCAAACTGCAACGCAAGACTTCCCACACCGCCAGCTGCACCATGAATAAGAATACGTTGCCCTGATTGTAATTTCCCTAACTCAAAAATGCCACTCCAGGCAGTAACGGTAGCTAAAGGAACTGCGGACGCTTCATTAAAACTGATATGTTTCGGTTTTAGGGCAAATTGACTTGCCTTTGCAGCTAGGTATTCGGCATAACTTCCATTACCCGGAAAATTAGGAACTCCATACACTTCGTCACCTTTTTTAAAGTTTGTTACCTCACTACCTGTTTCTTCTACAACGCCAGCTGCATCCCAGCCCAATGTCAAGGGTAGTTTTAATAATGATCTTAAAAGATCATTTCCACCATTACGAATTCCACAATCAACAGGGTTTATGCCGCTTGCATACACCCTCACTGAAATTTCATCAGGTGCGGGAATGGGACGTTCTATGTCTTCTAGTTTCATCAACTCCGGTCCACCAAATTCATTAATTCTTATCGCTTTCATAATAAATTATTTTTTACTTTTTGGTAATATAAAGTTCAGCAACAGTTCAAAAACAGATTTAGTCAAAACGCCTTTTGTTTTAATCAAAATGGCGAAGTGCATTTGCCGGTCGCAGGCTGTAAGTCTGAATGATTGTACTATTAATGAAGATGACTATGGGTTCATTTTATTAAAATATTCAGTTATGACTTCGTTATTTGCTTTTGCCCTTGTTTCGCTGGTTCCAAAAGTAAGTTCTGCTTTGCCTTCTTTCATTTGTAGGAATACAGATGATACAAAATCGCTAACAGCAGGTAGTTCATTGTGTTTGCCTTTTCCACCGAGGTCTGTATTTAAAGCGGGCGGTATCATTTCAATTACTTCAATGTTGTTTGCTTTAAGCATGTGTCGCAAAGAAAGGGTGAACGAACGCATAAACGCTTTTGTACCACAATAAACAGGGACTTTTGAAAAAGGAACAAACGCTAATCCTGAAGTAACATTGATAATTGTGTCTAACGATTGAAAGCTCATGAACAGCGTTATCAAATGAATAGGTGCTACCATATTCGTTATAATCTCGTCATTTGTCTTTTTGTAAAAGTCAGGGTCTGAAATGCTCATCCAATTTTGAATGCCTGCATTATTTACCAGTACATTCAAGTCGCTATGATTTTCTGCAACCCAATTATAAAGTTCAATGCGGTCGGCTTCAACTGACACATCACATACTTTGGTAATTACAGAAGGAAATTTATCCTGAACTTCTTTCAGTGCGGCTTCCCGTCTTCCACAAATAATAACTTTATTGTTTTCCTGAATAAATCTTTTGGTCAGTCCCAAGCCAATGCCCGTTGCACCGCCTGTAATCAGTATTTTGTTGTTTGCTAATTTCATTTATATATTCTTAGTTGAATGATTGTCTAAATGCTAAAGGGGAAATATTTGTTTTGCTCTTAAATAGTTTATTGAATGATTGTGGATATTGAAAACCCAACTGATAAGCAATTTCGCTGACTGAAAAATTTGTAGCTATCAAAAATTCTTTTGCTTTTTCTATCAGTTTATTATGGATATGCTGCTGTGTACTTTGCCCTGTGAGTGTTCGCAACATATCACTTAAATAATTTGGTGAAACATTTAACTGATTTGAAATATAATGTACGGAAGGAAGCCCCAATTCATGCACTTGCCTGCTATTAAAATAATCTGATAGTAATCTTTCAAGTTGTATTAGCAAGTCATTATTGGCATTCTTACGTGTGATGAATTGCCTGTTGTAAAACCGGTTAGAATAATTAAGCAATAATTCTATTTGTGAAACGATTACATCCTGACTATAATTATCTATTGAAGACTTATATTCTTGTTCTATGTTTTGGAAAATGGTTTCTATCATCATTTCTTCTTTATCAGAAAGATGTAATGCCTCGTGCAGGGTATAGGAAAAAAATCCATAATTCTTAATTTGCTTTCCCAAAGGATACTGAGCAATAAAATCAGGATGAAATACTAAACACCAACCAGAAACCGGAGTTTCGTCATCATTAGTTTTTGAAAGCAATTGGCCTGGCGAAATAAAAGACATCACGCCTTCATCGAAGTCATAATAATTCTGTCCGTATTTTAATTTTCCTGTAAACCCTTTTTTAATTGCAATACAGTAAAAATTAAGAACGAAATTCTTAGACATTTCATCAGCACCATTTTCTATATCACTGAAATTAAACACACTTACCAGCGGATGATAAGGTTTGGGCAATGATAATAATCTATGCTGTTCCGAAATTGAATTAATAATATAAGGAGCGGTGTTTTCTTTTTTCATTGCATAATTTTTTGAAATCAACAAGGGAAATTTTTATCATAAACACTTTCCTGCACAATAATTTACAAACTAACCATGCTCATGCCGGTTGCATCATAACGGTCGCCGGTTACTGTACCTAAAGGTATAATAGATTCTAACCTTTCTAATTCTTCTGCAGTTAAATTAATATTTGTTGCTTCGATATTTTGCTCTACATATTTTTTTCTTTTAGTTCCCGGTATTGGTACAAAACCTTTGGAAATTATCCATGCCAATGCTAATTGTATGGTTGTAATTCCTTTTTTTTCTGCGAGATTTTTTATTTCATTTACTAGTTGTATGTTTTTATAAAATTGTTCACCCTGAAATTTTGGAATGCCTCTTCTAAAATCATTTTCCGGAAAATCATCAGGACTTTGAATATCACCGGAAAGAAATCCACGGCCAATAGGTGAGTATGCAACAAATCCAATTTTAAGCTCTTTAAGTGTGCTCAAAATTCCATCTTCTTCAACACTTCTTTCAAACAAGGAATATTCTGTTTGCACGGCAGTTAACGGATAAACAGCATTTGCTTTTCTAATTGTATCGGATGAAACTTCCGATAAGCCGATGTATTTAACTTTTCCTTCTTTCACCAATTCTGACATTGCACCAAAAGTTTCTTCTATTGGTGTATTTGGGTCTAAGCGATGTAAATAATAAAGGTCAATATAATCAGTTCTTAAATTTTTAAGCGATCGTTCAGCGGCTTTCTTTACATAGTCTTTCTTTCCGTTTATTTGCCAGGTCAGTTGTTCATTGTCATCAATTTCATATCCAAATTTAGTTGCGATAATATATTTTTCACGGTTGCCTTTTATAGCTTTTGCAACTAACCGCTCATTTAAAAGCGGACCGTATAAATCTGCTGTGTCCAGAAAATTACCTCCTAACTCCATAGAGCGATGTATGGTGGCAATGGCTTCCCCTTCGTCTGCTTCTCCATAAATATCCATGTGTGCAATTTTGGTCATTCCCATACAACCAAGACCAATTGCCGGAACTTCCAACCCTTGGCTTCCCAACTTGATTTTTTTATTAGTGTTCATTATATGCTTTTTAATTTATTTGTAAATTGATAATGCAAATGTCACTCCTATCAGTTAATAAAAAAGTATCCGTATCTCTGAATGTTGTATCTGAAATGAAACGGTTTAAAGAAGCAGTGATTTGTTAATTAAAGAATGACTGATTCACGCCTAATAATTTTATTTTCCTGTCATTTCGTTTATAAATTTATCTATAAAGTCAACAATCCTTTTCAAAATTCCGCCGCCATTTTATTTGCGTTCTAAAAGTTTTGGCTCGCTGTCTTCAATGCGTCAAGTCTGCTTCTTTGAAGAACCGGAACGCATCAGGACCACTTAAAGTACTGCTCATGTTTTGTACTGTTGTGATGCCAACTTGTAATTGCTTTTGCGCATATGTACGCATGTCATTTATCTGGTTTTCCGGCTCGGAGACATGAGCAGTGTTCCATACAGGCACCTGTGCATTTTGTTGAATTGCCGTTATCCTTCCTGTACCATCGCCTCTTTCATACCTGCCTCCAACAGGGTCTTTTACATCGTCAGACAAGCCTGCTGCCTCCAACGCTTTCTTGTTCACGACCATTCCATGCCCCCACCATATTTGTAGCAACACAGGATTATTAGGTGCAATGCTGTCTATTGCGGCTCTTACACTGCTATCGAAAAACACATTTATACCTATCAAACCGCGAATCCACTGACCCGGCTTAGCCAGCTTAACAAATCTTGAAACAGAATCCAGGACGGCTGCTTTACTAAGTCCTGCAGGGTTAAATTCTGAATAGGTATAACCTACACCTATACCACTAAGCCAGCCCAAATGGTCATGCGCATCATTAAAGCCTGGAACAACTGTTTTACCCTTCAGATCAATTTTTTTGGTTTTGCCAGATGCTGTTTTTTGTATAGCTGTATTAGAACCTACAGCAAGTATTTTATTGCCTTTAATAGCAAGGGCCTCTACATAAACCTGTGCCGTATCTGACGTAAAGATTTTACCGTTGGTTAAAATGAGATCTGCGGTTTGGGCAAGTACTTCTTTCATTCCAATCAATGAGAGAAGTGTAAGCAGGATCGCAAGTTGTTTATGCTTCATAAAAAATTATTTATGTAAATTTAAAAATGCAGTAATCTTTAATTTGAATGGACTGACTTGTCTGCTTCATTTGCCTGGCATTGTTAAATTTTGTATCAGAGGTGGATGCGATGGGAATAAATTGCTGTTGCGCCACTTCGGATAGTGGCTGCGCGGTATCACCAGCTGGGTTTTCATAAAACAAGGCATAGGGTTCTATGGAGATACCTTGCTCAAGTACCGGCTGGTCATAAAAGGTAAGGGTCTGAAATTCCTGCCCTGCTAACGGCTGTACTAAAACCAGTAATAAGATGATGCTTATAGGTAATCTCATGTCAAAGGGTATCGCTTTTTAAATGTAAGCTAAATTGAAAGCTTCTCTACTTCTTTTGGGTGAATCGCCGGTTTTGATAAGTGAATGACGAGGTTACTGAGTGAACTAATCTTAGTCTTACTTCCATGGTCGGTGTTCCACACCGGCCTTCCTGAAAACATAATGTTGAAAAATATTTATTCTTAAGTTTAAAGATGAAGAAAGCCGCATGGTTCAAGGACAACATGAGCCGTTAATTTCTGATGCGTTATTTTATGATGTACAGGATGTAACGAAGCAATTAACCTTATGTGCTTGATAGATACACAGTTAGGAAGCAAAAAAAATGGGACAAGCCATGATATTTTAGACTTGTCCCAATAGGTGACCTCGCAGGGACTCGAACCCTGGACCCGCTGATTAAGAGTCAGCTGCTCTACCAACTGAGCTACAAAGTCTTTTTACCGGCCGCAAATATAGTTTTTTATAAGTTTCAAAACAATGTAATAAGTATCATTACAGGCAAAAGGTCCGGACTAATCCGGACCTTTACTAAAATTATGACGCTCTTGCATTCAGTTTATGCTAGCTCCCTGTTCCACTTCCATTAATAAGATTATACAACTCATCCAGCTTGGGTGTGAGAATAATTTCGGTCCGCCGGTTCTTAGCGCGGCCTTCTGCCTCAGAATTGCTTCCCAGCGGATCATAAGAACTATGACCGGAGGCCATAACCCTTACCGGATCTACTTTATAGTCTTTTGTAAGTATACGAACAATAGAAGTGGCGCGGGCAGTACTGAGTGCCCAGTTATCTTCAAAACGATTACGGATCGGAATAGAATCGGTATGACCTTCAATATTTACATTGATATCAGGATTTGTATTAAGCACTTCCGCCAGCTTGCCCAAGGCTTCCTTACCTTTAGGGTTCACCATCGCACTTCCTGAAGGAAACAACAGGCTTTCCTGTAAACTAACATACACTTTACCATTCTTAACGGCAACGGTCAGTTCGTTGGAATTGAATTTCACCAGCGCATCTGCCATCTTCTGCCGCAGCGCGTCGGCATTTTTCTTTTGCTGTTCCAGCAATCCCTGTAAAGCAGCAAGCTTTTGTTGTTGCGTAGCAATTTCTTCCTTGCTCTTATTTAACAAAGATTGTTGTGAAGCAATTTTTCCTGCAGCGTCTTTACTGGTAGCATCCAGCTGTGTTTTCAGGTCATTAAGATTTTGTTGAAGGCTGGCCCCTTTGCTAGTAAGGTCAGCAATATTATTTTCAAGATCAGTTACCCTGTTGGCCAGCCTGTTACTATCTGTACGCACGCTTTGAAGGGCTGATTGGGAAGCAAGAAAAACTTTCTTTGATACACAGCTTGTCATAAACAGTGGTATAGAAAGAATTAGGAAGCTCATTATTAAAATTCCATTTTTCATAAATAATTGTTTGACAGGTTAAAATAATACATCGTTAACAACGTAATTCCATTTGGCAACTTAACATCTGAAGTAACTTTTTGGAATCCGCAAAAGTAGGTATTCCAATAATAATACTTCCAATGCATTTGATTATTTAACTGGTCGTATATGTTAGTATATAGTTGTTTAACCTGTTTGTATATATTTGCACCTGCTGATTACTAAAAGTTTTAGTTAAATGGCTGTCAGCAATCAGCTGTAAGCTGTCAGGAGGAAATGCCGAAGCATTAATATTATTATAATTCATTGTGGTTCATTAAGTAATTTTTAAGTTTATACCAGATCAAATATGGCAGAAAAAAATTTGTTTGATTATACGGAGGAAAGCATTAAAAGCCTTGACTGGCGCGAGCATATACGCCTCCGGCCAGGGATGTATATTGGTAAATTGGGTGATGGCAGCAGTCCTGACGATGGTATTTATGTTATGCTGAAAGAAGTGTTAGACAACTGCGTTGATGAACACACCATGGGATATGGAAGACATATTGATATAACCATAGAAGATAAAACTGTAACCGTTCGTGATTACGGGCGTGGCATTCCCCTCGGTAAAGTTGTGGACGTAGTAAGTAAAATAAATACAGGTGCCAAATATGATAGCAAAGCCTTTCAAAAAAGCGTGGGACTTAATGGTGTTGGTACAAAGGCCGTTAATGCATTAAGTAATTACTTTAAGGTAACGGCCTTCAGGGAAGGGAAAGAGAAAGCGGCGGAATTTGAAAAGGGAGTTTTGCTGAAAGAGCATAAAGAAACAAAAAGCATGGAGGAAAACGGCACACTGGTATCTTTTATCCCGGACGATACCGTTTTTAAAAATTTTCATTACCTCAGTGATCACCTGGATGGCCAGCTTTGGAACTACTGTTATCTCAATGCAGGGTTGGTTATTAATTTAAACGGAAAAAGATACATCAGTAAGAATGGATTGCTGGATCTTTTGCAGCGCAAAACAAATGCGGATGAAATACGTTACCCTATCATTCATTTGAAAGGACCCGACATTGAACTGGCGCTCACACATGAAAACCAGTATGGTGAGGAGTATTATAGTTTTGTAAACGGACAGTTCACCACCCAGGGAGGTACACACCTAGTGGCTTTCAGGGAGGCATTTGTTAAAACTATCCGTGATTTTTTTAAGAAAGATTATGATGTAGGGGATGTCAGGGCAAGCATCTGCGCGGCAATTTCCATTCGTGTTCAGGAACCTGTTTTCGAAAGTCAAACTAAAACCAAACTTGGCTCCCAGGTAGTTTATGAAGATGGGCCTACCGTCCGGAATTTTATTGGCGATTTTCTCACCAGGGAATTAAATAATTTTCTTCATAAAAATCCTGCTATAGCTGATGCGCTGAAGAGGCGTATCGAACAAAGCGAACGGGAACGCAAGGAGTTGGCCGGTATAAAAAAGCTCGCTAATGAAAGGGCCAAAAAAGCCAATCTTCATAATAAAAAATTGCGCGATTGCCGCTTTCATTACAACGACGAACCTAATGGCAGGGAAAAGGATAAAATAGTAGAAAAGCAAAAAGAAAGTACCATCTTTATTACTGAAGGCGACTCCGCCAGCGGTTCTATTACTAAGTCAAGAAGCGTAGAGACGCAGGCTGTATTCAGTCTCAGGGGTAAGCCGTTAAATTGTTTTGGCTTAACAAAAAAGATCGTTTACGAGAATGAGGAATTCAACCTGTTGCAGCATGCATTGAATATAGAGGAAGGTTATGAAGGACTGCGTTACAATAACATCATCATCGCGACAGATGCCGATGTGGATGGTATGCACATCCGTTTGCTGATGATGACCTTCTTTCTTCAGTTCTTTCCCGACCTTGTAAAGAACAACCATCTGTATATTTTGGAAACACCTTTGTTCCGTGTGCGCAACAAGCAACAGACGATTTATTGTTATGATGAAAATGAAAAGAAGGCAGCTACAAAAAAATTGGGTAACAAACCGGAGACTACCCGTTTTAAAGGATTAGGTGAGATCAGTCCGGATGAATTTGGCAGATTCATTGGGCCTGACATGCGGGTGCAACCTGTGCTGATGATGCCGGACACGCATATACAGCAACTGTTGGAATATTATATGGGTAAGAATACACAGCAGCGCCAGGATTTTATTATCGGTAATTTAAAAGTGGAGATAGATTTATTAAACGATGTTGCAGGCCTCGATCCTAACATGTAAGCTCTGATAGTATTTTTTTTAACACAGAGAGCGCAGAGAAATGTAACACAGAGAATTCAGAAGACCTTCGTGTTCTCCGTGTTTTCTTTCTCTGTGCTCTCTGTGTTAAAAAAAAACTTACACAAAAAGAATAATAATAAATCAGTTAATTCATTCCAAAAATGATCCATATAGTTTTCCAGCAAGCGGATATTGAAGTGTTGAAAAAAAGTTTTGAATTAGACAGCACTATGCAAGGTGCTATCCTGGAAATCAAAGATGACTTCGCTGTTGGACCAATTCAGGATATTTATACTGAAACAGGCATAGAAACCCGCAAACAATGGTGGCGGCAAGTGTTAGCCGGCGGTGATTATGATGGTCTGGTGGATAACGGTTCGATAGATGATAACAAAACTGTCAGCGATTTAATTGACGTTCTTAATAACAATCCGGATGAAACCGTTTGGATATGGGCTGCCCAGAACAAACATGATGTGAGTGGATATTACTGGCTCATGAGCCAGCTGAAAAAATTTCAGAGACGAATTTATATTCTCTACCTTAACAATCTTCCGTTCATCAATGAGAAGGGTCACATTTTTTATCCGGTTAACCTGTTTGAAATTCAACCTAAAGAATTTTTAAAAGCAAGAAAACTTGCCAGGTTGATATCATCAGGTGAATTTGAGACAGACCCTGACGAATGGCAGAAATTATGTGAAGCAAAAAAAGGCGTAAGGATATTGGAAGGCGGAAAGAAACTGCAGCAATATGAGGATGATTTTTATGATAAAGAACTGCTTAAATTTATTAATACAGACTGGATGAAAACAAGTAAGCTTATCAGTTCATTTTTAAATAAAGCAACTTATACTACCGGCGATGCTTACCTGTTGTGGAGAATTAAGAATATGGTAGCATCAGGACAATTAGACGCTCAAGGTGAATTGAAAAATATGAAGGACTTTGAAGTGAAATCCAGGGCTTTGCAAAACTCACTTATTAATTAATAATAACATATATGAAGAAGATTTTTTTATTTGTATCAATTTGTATTCAGGGCTTATATACTTACCCTCAGCCAACCCAGGCAAAACTTGATGAATTACTCACTGCATATTCCAGGTTAAATAAGTTTAATGGAACAGCGCTTGTAGCTCAAAAAGGAAAAATTTTGTTGGAAAAAGGATATGGGTTGAAAGATGCAAACCTGGCTTTAAAAAATGATGTAAACACTATTTATCAGATCGGATCAGTTACCAAGCAATTTACAGCAGCCATTATTTTGCGTTTACAGGAACAGAAAAAATTGTCTGTTAAAGACTGGCTTAATAAGTACTTTCCGGATTTCCCCAATGGGGAAAAGATCACCATTGAAAATTTGCTTACACATACCTCCGGTATATACAATTATACCAATGATAGTAAGTTCATGGCAAATGAAATTACTCATAACTACACCAGGGATAAAATGATTGCTTTATTCAGGGATAAGCCACTGGAATTTGAACCGGGTACAAAATGGAGTTATAGTAACTCAGGTTATATGATGCTTGGATATATAATTGAAAAAGTAACTAATAAGCCTTATGGGCAGGTAATGCACGAAATGATTTTGCAACCGCTTCACATGGAACACTCCGGGTTTGATTTTACACATCTTAAAAATCCTGATAAGGCAGTAGGATATATGGTACTTAATGAAAATAATAAATCAATTGCTCCTATAGTCGATTCATCCGTTTCCTATGCTGCAGGTTCGCTTTATTCAACAGTTGAAGACTTGTATAAATGGGAACGGTCAATATACAGCAATGCTATTTTAAAATCCGGATCGTGGAAAACCGCATTCATACCGTATAAAGATAAGTATGGCTATGGGTGGTTCATCGATACTTTATTTAACAGGCAGGTAATAATGCATGGTGGCGGCATTCATGGCTTTAATTCAAACATGTTTCGTATGCCACAGGATGAATTAGTGATAATTTTGCTTAATAACAAAGGCAATCCCACACTTGATGAAATAACAAAAGGCCTTGCTGCTATATTACTGGATCAGAAGTATGAGATCCCTAAAGAAAATGTAGCAGTTAATGTGCCCGAATCAATTTTGCAAAGTTATGTTGGAGATTATGAACTTGCTCCCACTTTTAAAATTACCGTTCGTATCGAAAATGGCAACCTTAAAGCACAGGCTACCGGACAACCGGCTTTTGACCTTTTTGCAAAAAGTGAAAGCTCTTTCTTTTTAAAAGTTGTGGATGCGCAGGTTGAGTTTTTTAAAGGTGAGGATGGCAAAATCGATCATTTGATTTTATACCAGAACGGGGCCAAAATACCAGGGAAAAAAGTTAAATAAGTGCATCCGTGTTAACATCAGGGGCAGGAATTTGCCTCCTTAAAATATAATAAACAGCGATGAGTGAAGAAATTAAACCATACCATTTAACAGATGATAAATCGGGTGTATCCGGACAGTACCAGACATGGTTCCTTGAGTATGCATCTTACGTGATACTGGAACGTGCGGTTCCCGCCCTGGAAGATGGATTAAAACCTGTGCAGCGCCGCATTCTTCATGCAATGAAAGAAATGGACGATGGCCGTTTTAATAAGGTGGCGAATATTATCGGTCAGTCTATGCAATATCATCCCCACGGTGATGTAAGCATTGGCGATGCGTTGGTTAACCTCGGACAAAAAGATCTTTTAATCGATACCCAGGGTAACTGGGGTGATGTAAGAACCGGCGCTTCGGCTGCTGCATCCCGTTACATAGAGGCAAGACTTTCGAAGTTTGCACTTGACGTGGCTTTCAATGCTAAAACAACCGACTGGGCAATCAGTTACGACGGAAGAAAAAGCGAACCGGTAACCCTACCTATGAAATTTCCTTTGTTGCTGGCACAAGGAGCTGAAGGCATCGCGGTAGGGCTGGCTACAAAAATTCTTCCTCATAACTTTTGTGAATTGATTGAAGCTTCTGTCAGGTACCTGCGTGGAAAAAAAATTGAATTCTACCCTGACTTTCAAACGGGAGGAATGATTGATGTTGCCAATTACAATGAAGGAAGACGTGGAGGAAAAGTAAGAATAAGAGTGCATATTGAAGAGCTGGATAAAAAAACACTGGTGATTAAAGATGTTCCTTATGGCGTTACAACCCCGCAACTAATAGACTCCATCATTAAGGCAAACGACCAGGGGAAAATTAAAATTAAAAAGGTTACTGATAATACAGCTGCTGAAGTGGAATTGCAGATTGACCTTGCACCCGGCATTTCACCGGATATTACAATTGATGCGCTGTATGCGTTCACTGATTGCGAAGTGAGCATATCACCTAACACTTGTGTGATAACAGGAGATAAGCCGAGGTTCATGGGTGTGTATGAGCTACTAAGAACTTCAGCCGATAATACAAAAGAGTTATTACGCAGGGAACTGGAGATTAGGCTGGCAGAGCTTCAGGACAAGTGGCATTTTACTTCCCTGGAGAAGATATTCTTTGAAGAAAAGATATATAAAGAACTGGAAAAAAAGTATGAAACCTGGGATAAGGTTTTAGATGGTATTGACAAAGCTTTTACACCGTTTAAAAATTTGTTACGGAGAGAGATCAGCAGGGATGATATCGTTAAACTAACGGAAAAGCCTGTACGACGGATATATAAGCTTGATATTGAAGACCTGGTGCACCAGATCAAAAGTCTTGAAGCAGAAATAAAACAGGTTAAACATGACATCGTTAACCTGGTTGATTTCGCAGTAGCCTATTATGAGAACCTGCTTAAAAAATATGGTAAGGGACGTGAAAGAAAAACTGAGATCCGTTTATTCGATACCATCCAGGCCAGGCATGTAGCCATAGCGAATGTGAAAGTTTATGTGAACAGGTCAGATGGATTTATAGGAACCGGTTTAAAGAAAGACGAGTTCGTAGCAGATTGCTCCGACCTGGATGATATCATTGCTTTCACTAAATCAGGTAAAATGAAAGTAGTAAGAGTGGCGGAGAAAACTTTTATAGGCAAGGACATCATTCATGTAGCTGTCTTTCAGAAAAATGATGAACGTACTACTTATAACATGATTTACCTGGATGGCAAATCAGGTGTAAGTTTTGGAAAACGTTTTAATGTAACCGGTATTACAAGGGATAAAGAATATGACCTTACAAAATCTGAAGATAAAAGTAAAGTGCATTATTTATCCGTTAATCAAAATGGTGAAGCTGAGGTAGTAAAGATTATATTAAGTCCGAATTGTACGGCGCGGATTAAAGAATTTGATTTTTATTTTGAAGAGCTCGATATCAAAGGTCGCAGCAGCTTTGGTAACCAGGTTACCAAGTATCCCTTAAAAAATGTAAAATTTAAAGAAGCCGGCCGGTCCACCCTCAACGGCCGCAAACTCTGGTTTGACGACCAGTTCGGTAGGCTTAATACAGAAGAAAAAGGTGATTACCTGGGAATGTTCGAAGGAGATGATAAGCTGCTGACTATATACAAAGGCGGCACATACGAAATAACAGACCAGGAATTAACCCAGCGTTTTGATGCAGATAACATTTTGCTGATTGAAAAATTTGTTCCTGATAAAATTGTTACAGCGGTGTATTATGATAATGATAAGTTGCAATTTAATATCAAGCGTTTTAAAATAGAAACCATCACGCTGCAGAACAAGTTTTTATTTATTAAAGAAGGCACTGAAAATTACCTTGAGGCTATTACCACCGCAGAAGATCCTTCAATAATAATCAGAACCGGCAGGGGAGCACAAGCGAAAGAACAAAAGTTTAAAGTTGCTAAAATCGTTGAATTGATGGGCTGGAAAGCCGTCGGCAGCAAGCTTGCAGATTTTACAAAAAGCACAGAGATTGAATGGGTAGTAAAAGCTGATAGAAATGATCTTCAGACTGAGTTGTTTTAACAACGCAGGCCTGAATACACTGAGTAATTTCAGTTAATGTTCTATTTGTACGTACGTTCCCCTCCTTTTAAAGGCTACCGTTAGGACACATTTTTCATTTGTTATGAGCAAGTTTCCAGCCCTTATATATAGTTGC